>Ga0118677_10004049_pt1 | contig 27075 bp, 15 predicted proteins | sample AliMusrvi5mmetaG_FD_86154 | JGI IMG/M metagenome (GOLD analysis project Ga0118677, IMG submission 86154) | reverse complement strand
CTCGTGCACAGCGTAGCGCAATACCGCGCACGCGACCTCGGTGCTCTGTTTGCTGCGTCCGATGCCGCCCCAGATAAACAACACCTTAGCCCCAGTCCGATATTCGACCATTCCGGCGACATCGCCGAAGATACGCCCCTTTGCGTTGTATATCGAATAGATAGGGGTGTATGCCGCTCCGTTCGGCAGTCTTCCGCGGCTGAGGAACCGTAACCGCGTATCTCCTTCAGGAAAGGGGATAAGAGAAGGCAGGTTCGGCAATATCTTCTGGAATGTATTAGGCTTAAAGAAGAGCCCCTTCACTGGTTCGCGCTCGGACGTGAAGTCGATATCGATTCCGAATCGCGGTGGTAGAGGATTCAGTCCCGTTAGGTGACCGCCGACCGGCGCCCACATCGGATATGGCCCCCCGCCCAGTAGCAGCAGCGTGCCGCCATCGCGTAGGTATTGTATAACCGCGTTGGCGCCGTCGCCCTCTTTTACAACGGTATGGATGTAGTCTTCGCCCCCGGCATAGATCGCTACGGGGTATTTCTTAGCGTTGAACTGGGTGTTATCGATGAGCTCTTCCGGTTTGATATAGACGAGCCTATTGCCAATACCCGCGCGCTCTGCCGCGTTGATTACCGGATCAGCCGGTGACGGCGGTAGTAGCGCGATGGCGAAGTCGGCCGGCGCCTTGGCCATCTCCGCCCGAATACCGGAGAGGGTGATCTGCTCTTTTCGGAGCTGCGCTATTTCTCCGTTACTCTTCGCGAGCGCCTTGGCGATATCCGCCTGAGTACTTTTGCCCGCGTTCGAATCGATGGTTGTTACGGCCCAGAGCGCTCGACCGTGCGGATCGATGGAGGTGACGGACTTGCCAGAGGGGATGCGCACCTGCGACGCTATCAAGCGGTTTGTGTAGATGGGCGGCCACGCGCGCCATGCAAGCGCCTCCATCTTCGGGTCGACAACCGCGCGCGAGCCGTCGGTGAAGATCAGCTCGGGGCGGGGGCCGTCTTGGTCTGCATAAAGCAAGCCAACCGCCTGCGTCGTATTCACCGGCGTCTGTATCTTGAATGCCTTCGAAACCGTGCCGGCGCCATCCTCGGGCGCCAGAGCGAATGGCATACCGTATGACCACATGATGCCGCGCGGCATGCCCGCCCAGGAGCTATGATCCGCCCAACTGATGCTGCGCACCTCATTTAGTGGCAGGCGTATGGTTCGGAAGGGTAGGTCGACCTTTGGCGCATCCGCACTGTAGGTGAGCGGCGGCGTAGTCGGCAACATTTTAAGCACAACGGTTGCCATCAGCAATGTAACCGTTACCGATTTGAACATCACCGGTTCGCAATGCCTCGGCGGCGTTGTCGGTGCCCAGCTTGGCAATGTTACCATCAGCGATGTCACCATAAACGCTTCAGCCGGCAGCACACCCAAAATCAGCGGAACCGGCTATGTAGGCGGGGTAGTCGGGCAATCCGAGGCGACAACCGCGACAATCACAGATGCCGCGGTGACCGGTATGGAATTGGATAACTCGGGCACAACTGTAGCCGGCACGGGCGCGACCGGGGGCATTGCCGGCTGGTTCAGCGGCACCATCGGCAGCGTTTCGGCCGCATGCTTTGTCACCAATTGCAGCATTAACGGGGACGCAGTCGGCGGTATTGTCGGCAGGGCGGATTCGACCACCTCTTCAAATCTGACAATTTCATACTGCTGGGTAAACGGCTCCACAAGCATCACCGCGCCGCCGGCATCGACCGATGCCGAGGCGGGCGGAATATTAAGCAATTATTTAAATGTGGCTACTCTTTCCGTCAGCAACTGCTATGTGAAAAGCACCGTCACCATCAATAACGGTAAATATTCCGGCGGTATTTTGGGCAGAGCGGCGGGTACCGGCACACAGTTTCAATATATTAATATAACGAACTGCCAAAGCTTCGCTTCCATAACCACCGCAGTTGCGGCAAGTTATGCAGGTGCTGTTATCGGTGTTGAATACACTTATATCAATTTTGTTAAAATTAGCGGCTGTGTTGCCGGCGGCAATATTTCCGCCGTGGCAAGCAGCGGCGGCATTGTCGGCTACATGGCTTCTTCAGGCGTTACAACCGTCTATAACTATGTGCTTGCGGGCGGACCGTATATAACAGGCAGTTATGTGACTACAATTATCAATTCGACTTCGGGCACGAAAGGGAAAATTATCGGAGGCGCTGCTAATAATACCGGTATTTATTCGCTCAATTCAACTACAATTGTCCAGGCAATCAATTATGTTGTGCTTTCCACTTATCCGCAGAACCTTTCTTCCTATTCCGTTTCTACTTGGAACAGCACAACAGGGACTTTTGCCGATATCAACAAGCCTGACGGCACAAATTATCAGAATGGACAAAACACCACAATCGCCCTTACACAGAGCAACTTAACCGCTGCAATTACCGCCTCGAATTTGCCTGTGAACAACCCCAAAACAGCCAACTTCCTGTATGCGGCCGCCTCCGGGTGGACAACGGCAAGCTTGGCGAAGCTGGAAGTCACTTCCTATACGGATACCACCATCAATGTGAGAGCTTTAAGGTCAACCACAACCGACACCGGTGTGGTGGCCGTTTACAGAAATACAAGTGTAACAATTTACCCGACCGATACCGCCGATACGCTTACCTTCCAGGCGCGTATTCCCGTTTCCTGCACGGGCATCACTTATGTTTGGGCGGGCTCGGGCACCATAGGCGACCCATACCAAATCAAAACGAAATACGACTTGGACGAACTGCGCAACCATATTTTGCAGGATGACAACAGCGCCAATTATTTCGGCGGATATTATAAAATCGTAAATGACATTACTTTTACGGCGGATGATTATTCTTTAACCGGAGATTTTTACAACGGCGGCAAGTACTTTGTGCCCATAGCCGGCGGTGGAAGCAAGCTTCCGTTTGTCGGAGCCATTGACGGCAACGGCAGAACAATCAGCGGCTTGAAGATGACCAACACAGGCGGGACCTATACGGGCCTTTTTGAGCAGACAGGCCGGCAGACAATCCATACAGGCGGCGTGGATGTTGTTGTTTCAGCGTCCATCAGCAATTTAAATATCAGTTCCGCAGCGATACAAGGTGATACATCTACCTGTTATTATGGGGGTGTACTTGTCGCCAAAGCGGATAGCACTTCTTTTAGTGGAATAACTATTTCAGGTTCGACAATTTCTAAAATTACCACCGGAGGCTCTGATGGCGGAGGTTTTGCAGGAGGTATTGTTGGTTTAGCAACAGCATCAACCCTCATAGGCTCAACCGTCAGCGGTTCAAGCGTTACGGTTCTTTCAGGCGGCATGGCGGGCGGCATAGCGGGGCGTTTCAGCGGCACTATCGGCGCTGTTCCTTCATTGGGCTATGATGTGCAGGTGCTTAATTCAGCAATTTCGGGCGATTGGGCGGGCGGCATTGTCGGCTATAACTATCAGCTGCCTTTGGCCGTTCAGTACGCTTATGTTTCAGGCGGTTCCGTTGCATCCGCTGCCAACTCCAATTCTTACGCCGCGGGCGGTATTTTAGGGATGGCGGCAGGTACCGGGGATAACGCTGTTTCAATCACCAACTCCTTAGTGGCAAGCGGCACGTCGGTAACGGCTGTCTGCATTGCCGGGGGCATTATGGGCAAAATGGGCGTTACCACAACAACCTACGGCACACCTGTAAACCTGCTGATGATTAACAATACCTCAAGCGCCGCTTCTGTTTTAACGACCGGCCCGGGCTCCGGCACCAGCGACGCCGGCGGTATTGTCGGCAACCTGACAAACGCTTTGATTGTTAAAATCACAAACGGTTACGCGGGCGGTTCGGTCAAGGGCAACACATATGTCGGCGGGGTTATCGCCTATATTGAAGGCAACAATCCCAACTTTGCGCTTACAAACGCGGTGGATAACCTTGTGAGCAACTTTGTCGTTTCATCTTCTATTACCTCCGACAACGGCGGCGCTTTAATTGGCCTGCTTATAGGTAATGTCGACAGCGCGCTCATGCCTACCGGCACCTACGCTTTTATGCCTTTCTTAAATATAAAATATTCGAGTTACCAGTACGCCCCCGGCAGATATATGATAGGCAACGGCTTTATCAACAGCATCACCTCGCCGGACTTTAAAGCAAACATCGTTGACCTGAACAAGGGTTACGCCGACTCCTATACGGATACTTATAAGGGCTTAATGTACCTTTCCGACAGCCAGCAAACTTTCACGATAGCTATCGGCAATAATCCTGTTCAACTGACCCCGTCCAATATGCAGCTGCCCGTTTTCCCAGGGAGCTACGGGTTTACCGGCGGCAGCAACTTCGCGAACTTCACGGATACAACGAATTTGAACTTTACCCTTGCAGGCGTAACTTCAAGCATTCCGGGTCTTATCACCTATAATTTGAGCACCAACACTTTGGCAAGAGCTACGGGCGAAGGCGCGGGCGACCTTATTTTCACTTATGCCAACGGGCTTCAGCTTGCGCTTAAAATTGTCGCTTTTGCCGACCTGAACGGCAGCGGGACGGCGCTTGACCCCTACCAAATAACAAGAACCGCGCACTTCGCGTTAATCAGGGCTTTGCCTACGCGGTATTATGTCCAAATGAATGACATCGCGTTCACAGCCGCTGACTTCCAGACGGGCGGCGCGTTCTATAACGGCGGTTCGCTTTGGCAGCCGCTGCAGGGTACAACCGCCGGTGTCTATTTCACCGGCCAGTACAACGGCGGCGGTTATGCAATTTCCGGCATGCAAATCGCCAGGCTGACGCAGGACGATGTCGGATTTTTTGCCAAGCTTAATTTGGGGGCGAAAGTTTATAACCTGACAATTGCAAACGCGACGATAACCGGGCAAAATTATGTCGGCGCCCTGGCGGGTGAGGCAACCGGCTCAGGTTCAACGCCAACCATATCGGGTGTAAATATAACCAACTGCTCCGTAACCTCAGCTTCAACCCTCGGCAACTCCACAACAGCTACTCAAGTCGGCGGCTTGGTTGGCACCGAGAAATCAGGCGTTGCAGCGCCCGCTTCCCCAAATATCATAAACTGCAATGTTACTTCAACCACCGTAACAACCGCTAACTTAAACTACACCTATGCGGGCGGCATCGCCGCGACGGTCCAGAGTATTCAGAACTGTTCCGCGGATAATGTTACGGTTAATGCCGGGCTGTATGCCTCGGGTATTGCTGTCCGGTCAAGTGATACGGCTACCGGCTCGGGGTATCCGGTAACGGTTAAAGGCTGTACGGTAAGCGGCGTAACTGGCGTTTCACAAATAAAAGCAAATTATAATTCAAACACAGCAATCGCCGCGGGTATCATGGCATATTTGAATAAGAGGGTTCAGCTGACAATTGACACCTGCTTGGCAAGTTCCGATGTACTTGTAACCTGCACCTACGGCGCGGCAGGCGGAATAATGGGCGTTATTCAAGGCCTGGCCGACTCCAACACAGCGATTACTGCTTTAATCAAAGGTTCGCAAAGCTATGCCGGTGTTACTGCCTTAAATGAAGCCGGCGGCGTTTTAGCAGCCATAAGAGGTTCTTATAGTATATTATTGGCTAACATGCAGGTTTTAGGCTGCGTGGGCGGCGGCAATGTGCAGGGAACAAGCACAACGGCGGCTGTTGTCGGCGGAATAATCGGCAGCGTACACGGTACCGGTACTAAACTTTTTGTTGCAACAAGTACCGCTTTCTTAAAAGACGATATTGCCAGCGCTTCCCTTGTATCGCAGCGCAACACCCCGCAGGTAATCGGCAAGCTGGTTGGCGACTGCACGTCACTTACCTCACCGGCCTATGTGAACGAAACAAATTACCCGACCGTTTTCAGCAATAATATTATCAGTTCCTATCCGCAGTCCACAGTGACTGTGCCCCTGTTTGGCAGCGCGGCGATGTCGGCGTCCCAAAACCTCGGGTCAAGCTATACGGATTTAATGAAATGCAGGCAGACGGACGGCAGCATGGCGGATACCTTCACCGTTCAGAATGTTATCGGCGGCGTGCCCTCCGGCGACTTCAGGTCCATAGCAATGGCAACTTTCGGTTCGCCGGTTGTTACAACAAACTTCAAAGCAAGCATTCAAATTTGGAACGGTTCGGCGCCCGTCGAATTGGCTGCTTCACAGCCTTTGGCAATTGACAGCGAAGGTTATCACTCCCTGTCTCTTTCAAGCGGCTGTGTTACCACCACCACCACTGCCGTTGTCAGCAATATTGGGGTTGTTTCGGGCAATCTGAATTTTAGTTTGACGCCAACACAAAAGCAGGCGGGTTATGTTGAGGTAAGCCTCGGCTACGGCATCAAAATTTCCGTTCCGCTTGTTACGTTTGAAATACAGGGCTCGGGGCTTTCCGGCAATCCGTTCCAGATTCAAACGGCTGAGCATTTAACACTGATGTACTACTTACCGAATGTTTGTTACAAACAGATGAATGATATAGCGATACTTCCCGCGGATTACGCGGCGGGCGTTTACAACAGCGGGACATTAAATTACGATGGACGCGGAGTCCTTTATAATGACGGCTTCACAGGTTTCAGGCCTGTCGGTACGCTTGCAAAACCGTTCACCGGCAACTATGACGGGCAGGGTTACAAAATATCCGGCCTTTATAGCAGCAACAGCAACACGGACTATGTCGGGTTCTTCGGCTATGTTTCCGGCAGCGCGGCGCTTGCGAATATTCATATTGAACTGACCTCAAACACCGACACTGCCTTAGGCGGCATACTCGGCAGATATTATGTCGGCGGGCTTGCGGGCTATTGCGCTTCCACCGCTGCCGTTACAAACTGCTCCGTTGCCTTCGGCACCGTTGCCGGCCGGCAGACAGTCGGCGGTTTGATTGGCCAAAGCTCCTCCTCCGTTTCAAAATGCTTTACCGGCTGCGATGTTCTCGCGGTCGGGCTGAAGGGCACAGGCACGTTCCCCGGCGAAGCGGGCGGCATTGTCGGGCGTATTTATAACAATACGACGACGGCGGTAAGTATTGCCGACTGCTTTGCGACTGGCAGCATTTATTCCGGCAATCAGCACGCCGGCGGCCTCGTCGGCAGGGTAAACTGCGTGGGATCCTCCATTCTGAATGTCACCAACTCGTTCTTTACGGGGGATGTAAAATCGGGCGATTCAAACGGCGCGCTCTCCATCCTTTTAGGTTCGGGCGACTATAACCAGGGCACCGCGAACGGCAGCAATCTTTATGTTGCCGGCACGAATGTCAGCTTTAACAGCGCGCTGCTGCCGCTTACAAACCAAAGCGGCACAAAAACGAATATCTATTTTGACTCCGATGTATTGGGGCTGACAACCGCGACGCAGGGCACTGCGCAAACAACAGCGCAGTTAACCTCCGGCACGCTGCCGGGCGGCTTCCCAGGTTCGGATTGGTCGGACGTTTCCAACAGTTATCCGCGCCTGAAAATGGCTGACTCTTATTCAAACTCTTTCTGCGCGCTGGCGACAGTACCGCTTCAGATAGACGCCAAAGAGTTTCTTAACGGCGGCTCAATGGCATCGGGCGCCCAGTTCCAAACAAAAATCACAAACAATATCAGCGGCCAGCCGATTACCTTAACAGCCTCAAAGCTTGATGTGACCGATACGCTCGCCTATCCGGCAGGATATGACCCGGCTCTTTACGGCAACGGCTCTGACCGGAATATTGACATGCTGTTCGGGCCTTCGGCTAATAATACGGTTATGATTTACCGCAATATTTTCAGCACAAGCACTTACCCCGCCGACGCGGACCTGCTGCTCTACAATGTCCAGCACGGCGAACTTTGGTATGACTGCAAAACCCCGGTCATAACGCTTACCGTAACCATTGACGGCGTAACGGCAGCAAGAAGAATCAAAATCCCGTTAAAGAACGAGTCGAATACTTTCTATTTGGCTACTGAGCGCCAGTTAAGGGCATTAAGCAGCAGCTATGAAACCGTTAACACCAAGTTTAATTATCTGGTTAACGCCATAGGCCTGCAATATGCTTCCATCGTCAAGCTGACAGCCGACATTAACCTTCGCGGCGCGGCATTTGAACCTATCGCGTCCTTCAAGGGCGTGTTTAACGGCAACGCCTTTACGTTAACCGGCCTGAAAATAACAAAAACGAGCACGGATTATGTCGGGTTATTCTCTACCCTTGAAAGCTTCAGCACAGGTGTTTATGTGGAGGTCGACAATCTCAACCTTGCCGATGTTTGGGTGACGGGTAAAAATTATGTCGGCGCGATTGCCGGCAAGGCAAACCAATACTCAAAAATAAGCAACTGCAAGGTTTACCCGAGCGGAACGGTCGGCGTTGACGCAAGTTATGTGACCGGCGGCGAAAATGTCGGCGGACTTGTCGGCTGGGCGCAGGGTATCATTAACAGTGAAACCCGCTGCGCGGTTGATGTCAATGGCGTAAACACCGTCGGCGGCTTTGTCGGCCTTTCCGACGCGGCAATAACAAACTGCTTCGCCACCGGCGATGTAAATGCCACTATAACAAGTACCGGCTCGAATATTGGTATCGGCGGCTTTGCGGGGGCAGTGACAAGCGGCAGCATCACTTACGCCTTTGCCACAGGCACTGTATTTGTCAGCGCTGTCAGTGGTTTCTTAAATATCTCAAAAACCATCGGCATAGGTGGTTTTGCCGGCACTATCCAGTCCTCAGGTTCCGTTACAGCCAGCTTTGCCAGCGGCAATGTCAGGGCTGAGAATATAGGCAAACTGAAGATGACAACGGCAAGCTTAGGCCCGCTCCTGTTCGGTATCGGCGGCGTTTCTGGTATCAACCAAAGCCAGCTGACAAGTGTTTATTCCACATCCTCCGTTTATGCCCAGTTTACGGATGAAGTTATAGGTACAACAGGCTCCACGGTTGCCGCGGGTGTCGGCGGTGTTTCCGGTATCGCGCTCAATACCGTTTCGGACGCTTATTCCTCGGGCGGTGTTTTGAGGGAAGTGGATGTAACCCCTGTGGAAAATTCGGATACTTATTATAAGAACGCTATAGGCGGCGTTATCGGCACAACGGCAACAACACCCCTATCGAATAGCTACACCTTGCTTTATTTCGACCTTTGGAATAACAGCATCGGTTCCACCCTGACAGCTATCGGCGGCGTGGCGGATACCACGGTTGTAAGAAGCCTGACCACAGACCAGCTTTGCATATCCCAGGCCGTGCGTAATTCCGGGCTGACGCCGCTGCAGCTCAGCACAAATATGTGGAGCTTCAATGCCGGCGCGTATCCTTGTTTGCTTGCCCTTGTGCAGCCGGCCGTTTCGCCGTTTATCCGTTACCCCGCTGTGTTGAGCGTTGTCGCGGTTACGCCGGACCAGCGCGATACCTCGGCAAGAACCGGCAACGGCATTACTATGGCCATCACCACACCGAACAGCCTGACTATTTTGGGCCAGACCTATCCGTTGGTTTGGTCGGTATCGCCGGACAGCGAAATTTACTTCATGCAAGAGACAATTAACGGCGGTTCAACGAGCAAGTTTGTACCGATAAGAACCGATAACGACAGCCAGACCCTCAGCCTCGTGGCGCAAATTCAGAACAACAGCCAGTACGGTTCAAGGCGTTTTGACAGGCTCTGCGCGCAGATGCTCGGCACGCAGGCAAAACCATATTTGATTTCAAACAAGAGCGACCTGCAGCATATTGCTCCGTTGACGATACCGACAGCTGTCGGGTTCGAAAACTATTATGATACCTGGTACTCGCCCATAACAATAAGCGGCGGTGTTTGCACAAATATTCCGGGCAAGGTCTATTTCCGGCTTATGAGCGATATTGATATGATAGTGGATGTCAATTACAACCCAGGCCAGGATAAGCTTGATGTTACGGTTAATTACACCGGTGACGGCAATACCTCGAATGATAACTATCATATCGGGCAGGTTCCGGCAAACTACGGGTCAATTCCTTTTATGGGCGTCTCGTTCGCGGGCAATGATTATTCGATTAATAACTTCACATCCGCGCAGCCCTTCTTAGACGGCGTCAGCGCTCTTTCGGATATCAGAGATGTCAGCTTCAACAATCTTAACATAAACGCCGGCACCTCAACATCGGGCACCGCGCTGGTGCTTAATAACGCTGGAACCGTTGACGGCATTATGATACTAAGTGGCAGCATCACAGCAAAGAGCAATGTGGCGGGCATTGTCGTCAACAACTACGCGACCCTGACAAATTCATTTGTTAACGCAACTGTAACGGGCGAATCAAATATCGGCGGTGTCGCTGTAAATAATATTGTTGTTGGACCGTATAACGGGCAAATTACCAAATGCGCCTTTGCCGGCACCGTAAGCACTACCCAGGCGGCCGGTACTGCAGCAAACGCCGGCGGGCTTGCGGGCACCAACAGCGGAGGTATTACAGATTGTTACACCTTAGGCTCGGTCACATCAGTAAACGGCGCAAATGTTATCGGCGGCCTTGTCGGCGCGAACGCCGGCACCGGTGTCATAAGCGCGGCTTATTCGAGAGCGAATGTCAGCGGCAATGATAATATCGGCGGCTTTGCCGGTACCAATGCCGGAGCGATAACCAACGCGTTCTCAGCCGGCAGGGTTACCGTTGCAAGCGGCGCTTTGCAAACAGGCATTTTCTGCGGCACAAACACCGGCACATTAACCGACGCCTTCGCCGATAAGGCAATGGCAGGCAAATCAACAGCCAAGCTTGTGGCGGATGCCGCGATGACCGATAAAATTATGGATATGTCCTGCTTCAGCGCCGGCGGAACGGCAGGCACGGTCTTTACCAAACAGCTTGACGGGTCGGCATATCCGCAGCTTACCGATATCCTTGCCCTTGATGATTCTTACCCAACCGGTGCCTATATTCCGGAAAAATATCAGCTTCTCCTTGGCTATTCCGCATTGAGCGCAGCAACCGTTAACACGAAGTATTCTCAGTATATCGACACCTTGGCAATAAGCAGCACGAACCCCGTGAGCACAATAGCCGGCACGACATGGGCGAATACCCCGAATTATACGTATGCCGGGTTTACGGCTGTAGCATGGGCAAGTAATACTCCCGGTGTAGCAACTATTTCAAACAATAATCCTCCTGTCATTAACCTAAACCCGGTATCCTTTGGTTCAGCCACGGTAACTGCGTCTATAACAATTACTGCAAGCAACGGCACCGTTGTCAACGCGTCGCTGCCGATTGCGGTCGGAGTCGGTACGCAAAACCCGAACTTCGGCGGCGGCGATGGTTCTTCCGCATTAAGTGCATATCGAATTAACTCTGCTGACAGCTTCAGTTCCCTTGCATATTACGGACCTGACTCAGATATACACTATTTGATGACAGGTGACATTAATTATGCGGGCAGTTGCCCGGGTACACCGATAACGGATTTTGAGGGGTATCTTGACGGGGGTAAGCATGTTATTTACGATTTAACGGTTAACAACAACTCCGGCTTATTCAAACTCCTCAATAATGGCTCAAGCGTAACCAACCTCGGCTTGGTTGGCGCTAAAACCACGGCGGTCTCCTCAGAAGGCTATGCCAGCCTGCTTGCCGGGCACGCGCAGGGCGCAACCATAACGAACTGCTACGCCATCGGCGAAATTAATATTTCGGGCGGCTATGTCGGCGGCCTCATTGGGCTGGCAAACGCGGGCACAGCCATCACCGGCTGCCTGACCTCCGGCAAAATTGTGAACACATCATCCGACGGCGCGAGCAATGTGGGCGGCATTGTTGGATGCGTTGATACTGCGTCCGTAACCGGCAGTTTCTCAACCGCTTATGTCAGGGGGGGTGCCGCGGGGAATATCGGCGGTATCGCGGGCAAACTGGTTAACGGCTCAACCACTTCAAGCGATACCTTTGCCGGGATGGTGATGGATGCAGCGCTGGCAAACGGCGCTTCCGTGCCGACCGTTTTAACCATCGGCAACATAGCGGGCAGCAAGCTGGATACTTCGGCTATAACCGGCTGCTTCTTTGATAAACAGATTACATTAATACCGGATACAAACGCAGCCGCGGAATTTACGGCTGAACTGATGACCGGCGTGAGTTATACCGTTAATTCCGGTCTCAGCGGCGGCAGCACCAAATACGCCGCGGGTGTTGCCTTTGCGGCGATGCCGATTAAATACCTTTTGGGTTCGGCGGCAGGTGCGACAAGCAGTTTCTCAAAAATCAGCCTTCCTTGGTCAATAAACGGAGACAATATACTGATTACCGAAGTTCCGCAAGATACAGGAGCAATTCCGCAGCGTTACTACTTAACCTCCAGCGGCAATCCCATCATTATTACCCTGGTTTCGCATTTGGACCTTGCGGATGTATTCGCGGGGCTTAAGGTGAACCTCAGCACAGGAGCAGGCACAAATTTTGCCGGCATGACCAATCAAATACTGAGATATACCGAGCCGAGGCTTTGCAGAATTATCAAGGTTTCCTATACGCTGACAAATGCAACAAGCACTCCTTTTTTGGACAATACAAAGATGGTTGCTATTCAGGTTAAAAATAAGCAGACCTTTGGCGGTGAACCTGTGACATATTCTTCAGACGCCTTTACGTCTGTTACAATGTCAGCAGGTAGTTTGAAGGCTTCATTTGAAGACCTTGTGGTATCCGCCGGCGGCATCTACGCGGCCGGTATGTTGCCTGCGGGTTACAACTATCAAATTACCGCGCAGGATCAGAACGGCACCTATCTGCTTGGCACCGCCGTAACACTTGCATCGCCGGGCGGAGAGTACGGCTGCTATATTCCGCTCAGCGACGATACGACTCAAATTGTTATAAACTATTCTATTGTGAACGACGCGCCCTGGGGTGTTTATAAAATGTGGAACAGCCTGATTGATACGCTGGTTCATTAAATCTGACCGGAAAGGGGATTGGATGATAACATGAATAACAAACAAAAATTAATTAAAACCGGTTTTTTTGCCTTTGCAACAATCCTCGTTCTGGTTGTAGCAACTGTGGCATGGTTTGCAAACGGCGATAAGGCAGGTGCTGACCCCATACAATCAGAAATTAAGCCCGGCAAGTTCAGCGCTGTGTTCTATGAGTCCCCGGATGCTAACAAAGACGGGGTACAAGACAAAGACAACGAAGGGAATATTATTTGGAATGAAATAACCGGAGATAACCTTGATATCTCAAGTATGGTTCCGGGTGAAAAACACTTTTATAAAATAGACATAACCACCTTCACCGATTCAATTAGCTTTAGTCTGATCTTCAAAGATATTACTACTTCATTTCCGACAGGATATTCATCAGCAGACAAACAAAATGCTCTTGAACGCATAAGGGTTCATTTTGATAATTTAGGCGGGCCAACGCCGATAACTCCTTTAGAATTTCCGTATGATAATAATTTATATACTTTTTTTGGTAATACTTCAGAACCGAAGAACATAACTGTATACAACGAGGATTTAGCTTTATTTACAAAGACATCATTTACTATTTATTATAATATAAGTATTGATGGCGGGAAAATACTCGGCGGGGATGATATCCTTGAAGGTACAAGCATTAACATTGGGGCTATTGACCTTTCTGCTATTATTAACCCCCAACAGTAAAAAATGATGGTGATATTAATTGCAAATTAAAAAAATAATTTCCCGATCGATAAGTGTTTTGGTTTTTTTGATTTTTGCCGCAGGAATATTTGTTTTCGTAACGGTTCTCATTTCTAAGACACATGGTGTGCCAGATTTTTTAGGCTATAGCTTTCTTAATGTCAGTACATCAAGCATGGTGCCGACATATCCTGTAGGTACTGTTGTTATTACTAAAAAAGTTGAAGCCGGTGAAATAAAAGCAGGAGATGTAATCAGCTTCTATTCCTCAGACCCGGAAATAAAAGGAATTCCAAACACGCATCGCATAGTTTCAATTCAAAAAGATAAAGAAGGAAAAATTTATTACATAACAAAGGGTGATAACAACAGCGAAGCTGACAAATTCCCTGTATATCCAAAGGATTTAATCGGCAAAGTTGAGGGCAGTATTGGATCTGTAGGCAAAATATTAGACAAGTTGCAAAACAGATATGTAATGTTTTTTCTTCTTATTGTTCCTCTGGTGATAATTGTGTTGTTTGAACTTAAAAATATGGCCAAATTAATTAAGCATGGCGATGAAGGTGACAAGCCGGAAATCGGAACTAATCCCAAGAATGAAGAGTAAACCCTTGAAAAATGCAGTGCGTGAGTGTTTGTCTCCGTTGTACAGAAAAACATGATGGTTATGTCTCCATTTACAGCTACCCGCAGAGAGCAGAGGTATTTGAATGAAAAAGAAAGTTTTTACGTTAATAATTATTTTAACTGCAGCTATTGCGGTTATTGCCTTTAAACCATCCTACGCTTGGGTAAGTGAAAACTTTAACAAGTCTCAGAAGGTGGATGTAGGCAAACTGGATTATGGCTTTTCAGGTTCAATAATTCAATCACAAAATATAGTCACACCTGAATTGAACTTGATTGATGGTACTCTGACAGCTATGAATAAATCAACAATAACAACCAATATAAGGGTGAAAATAGTGTATACATATTATGATGCGGGTATATTAGTTGACAATACAAAAATTTATGATAATTCTCCAAACCAGGATTTACAAGTCGATTTTTCCACAGCTAATGGCACATGGGATTATATTCCGGTTAGTGTAAGTGATCCCAGTTCGGGATGCTGGCTTTATAAACCCAACGGTGCCTCTTTAGATTCACCTTATAAAATTCCTGTCTCAACTGATTTGAATAACGGTGACTCGATACCTTTAATTGATTTCTTGGGTTATAGCGGTATAAATGTTAATCCAACCGATGGTTATGAAGGACAACATGTTACGATTAAAGTTACCATTGATGCTAAACAGGCTGATTATGCAGAATGGAAAACAATCTATGAGGACTACTTTGGTGGCTGATTAATGAACAATAAGACGATTGTATATATTTTGTTTACCGTTTTTAGTTCTGTTACACTGCTTCTCGTAAGCTTTATTGCTTTTTTGTTCATTACGCAAACAAAACCCTACGCCGTTGTAACAGACAGCATGAGCCCGACCATAAACAAAGGCGACGCGGTTTTTGCTCGCAGGGTAAACCCCTCCGAGTTGCGGCTTGGTGATATTGTTACAGTCAATTTTAATAACGGCAGCGGTTCATTTACACACAGGATTGTGCGGATAGATACAAAAAACGCTTTAATTTACACCAAGGGCGATAAAAATCTCAGTCAAGACCCGAAACCTTCGGCCTTTTCGCAAATTGTCGGGCGTATGTGGTTCAGCCTGCCGCTTCTTGGCAGCCTTTCAATGGCGCTGGGCAGCAAAAATTTTCTGGTTTTCATTGCGATCATGGCGGTATTGCTTGTTTCGGCAAGAATAATCATTACCGCAAGGAAAAAAGCTAAAGCAGGAGGTGGCAAAGATACTGCTTAAAAAAACAAAAAAAATATTCACGGTGGCAATATCATTGCTTTTCGTGCTTTCAATCGGCTATTTCGCCGTTCTCCCGCCGACATCCGCCTGGTTTTATCAAAGTCTGCTTACAGATAACAACAGAATCTTCGTTTTTGGAACACTTTCTGGTTCCCAAACGTTTACAGGTGAAGATGATTTAGTCTTGCCCGCAGCCACTAAATTGGAAAGCAGCGGAGGCGAAACTCTTTTCGATGATGTTCTGCATATTGTTAGTATTACTGCTGTAAACAATAATAGCTCAACTATTCCTGCACGTGTATATTTGACCGTATCTCCGACATCTGGCAACTTGGACGGTTTGCGCTATTTTTTCTACAGTGCTGACGAAAAGGTAACTACAGTTAAAGATTTAATTGCGAATAAGGATATAATTAAAAACAGCGCTAATGATACACTAACAGCACTTAACAACTATAATAATGGCGATGGTACAATCGGTAACGAAGGTCGGTATGTGCTAATACAATCGGGCGAAACAAAAATTTTAAAGATAGCATTTTGGGCTGATTACAATGTAGTTGGCAGCACTCTTAATGTTGCGGGCATAGCTCAGATTAACTATAATGTAAATATTACATTGAGCGCGGTTCAAGATACGGATGGCGCGTTTACAAGATAAAACTATTTGAAAGGGGAGGCGGAAAAATTGAAGAAAAGTATAATTCGCAAGCCGCCGACCGCGGTCCTGATTGCAATAATAGCAGTTGTTGTTGCGGTAAGTTCTGCCGTAGCATGGCTTGTTGTTACGCCTGCTGTTTTGAACCGCATATACAGTCTCTCAAATTATGATGCTTATGCCAATGTTTATTTTGTTGGAGCAACACATGGCTCCGAATATTTTAAAAATACGGATGGCACGCTGAATATTGATGTTGCAACTCCAACAGCAGAAAATTACATCAGTAAACTTCGCGTTGACGCGAATTTTAAGGGCAGGGGCTCAGCCTATGTACGCCTCAAAGTGATTCAGCAGTGGCAGGACAGTTCCAATATGATTCTACAGTCAAACAATGTTCTGCCCTATACGATAGCAACGCCGTATAATCTTAACATGGGCGGAAATCAGAGCGCGTGGTTTGATAACCGTATGGACGACTATTGCTTTTATTATGCCACTAAATTAACAGCCTCCAATGCATCTTACAGTTCCATCCCGATTATTACCGGTATAGATATAAACCAATTTAAAGCAATGATTCCAACCGGCACGGTCACCCTTAAAATTGCCTTTACACTTGAAGCGGTTCAAATCAACCGCTATCCGCAGTTCTGGGGAATAGATACTTTGCCATGGCTGCCGGCTGCGGTAACAACCACTGCGTGATAGGAGAAAGCAAATGGCACCAAAAAATAAAAATGCAGCCGTAAAAAAGAAAAACGAAAAGAAAAATAAAGAAAAGGCAGCCCTGGCGGCAAAGGAAGCGCTTCAGCGCAAAAAAGCCGCTGAGGCTGCCGTAAATAATGCAGCGAATGAGAAGAAAAACAAAGACGTCCTGAGCAAAGAAGAAAAGAAAAAAGAGAAAGAACGCTTAAAAGAGAAAAAGGAAAAAGAAAAGCGCGAACAATGGCAGAAAGAACGGCAGGAAAAAATTCAGGAATTGAAAGCCCGGAAGAGAAAAGCAAAGCTTAAAGACAAACAAGCGAAAGAGGATGCTCAGAAGTCCCTGTTTGAAAAGGGGAAAAAAAACAAAAAAGAGAAAAATAATGCAGGGCGGGCGCTTGCTCCCGCCGCAAAAGAGTTACTGGTTGATAAAAAGGAAAAGCCTGAAAAACCCGTTAAATCCGAACCCCAAAAACCCCCAAAACCCGCAAAGCCTGCAAGAAGCAAAGAAAACGCAGGGCGGGCGCTTGCTCCCGCCGAAGAAGAACCTGAATCCCCCGCTGATTGGAATGATGCCACTGTTGTTGGGGATGATTACTATTCCGAATCCGAAGAGTTCGATGCGGAGCAGGAACTTGCCCGCGCAATTGACGAAGCCCATGCGGCAGAAAACGATGAACTCACAGATTTGCAGACAGCACCTGAAATAATGGAAACCAATGCAGGACAGTTGTTTTTGTATGTTGCCGATGTACCTGCCGCAGCAGAAAACGATATTCTCACCGTCCCGAAGGAGACCATAACTGAAATTACGGAACCGGAAGAACCTGAAAAACCCGAAACGGAACAGGAAACCGTTGAGGCTGAAACAGAAGAAGCCGATACGCAGGAGCTTACCCCTGCCGAAGCAGAAGAAAAGAAAACCGTTCCCGTTCCAGCAAAAAATCCTTTAGCGGAGCTAGTTCTTGCCCACCTCAATGCACCGGCAGAAGAGCCCGCTGAGGAAAAGGAAGCAGTCCCCGCCGCGCCGGAAATTTCGGAAGCAAAACGGGTGTTTGCCCACACCTCGGCAAAATCTCAAAACAAACCGGAAAAAATCAAAAAGCCCAAAATAGAAAAACCGCTGAAACCAATCATAGAAAAGAAACAAATTGATGAAGCCATTAAAAAAGCTTCCGCTGTTATAAATAGTACGTTCCTTTTTGCTAAAAATAAAGTACAAAAATTGCCGAAGCGGACGAAGAAGATTATCATCATTACAACCGCTTCAGTTGCCGTATTATTGGGAATATTTTTTGTTGTTTCGGCGGCAACCTACCATGTGCCGGATTCTGCTGTACCGATATATGCCGGATTAAAAGAGGAAGCCGTCAATGTGCGCAGTATTGAGGTGAATCTTAAGGACCAGCTTGCAAAGGCTGCGGCCACAAAAGCCGGCGGAAACAAACATGCTTTTAAGTTTTTCGCGAACAGCGAACTGACGATTGACGAATGGTATGATGACGTGCCGATTGTGCTTGGCAATGTCGCCTCCAACAAATGCGACTTTTTGGTAACAATACTTGACAAGGATAATAAAATATTATACCGTTCCATGGGCTTGGCGCCGGGCAGCTATTTGCCATCCATCAAGCTGTTCGACACAATGAACTACGGAACATACAACCTGATGATTGTTGTAGCGGCGTACAACCAGAAAACATTTAAAAATATAGGCGTTCAGTATATGAAACTTAAGTTGGTGATTGGCATTGAGCAAACAACAGAGCAAACCACAAAGCAGCAGTGAACATCATAACAGAAAGAAAATATTGATCATATCAGTGACGGCATGCATAGCGTTGATTTTGCTTGCCGTCATCTTGGCACAGGTTGGCTTTTATAATATGGTGGGCGGGTTGTTTGTACCAAGAGGCGAGGTAAAGGTAGGCACAATCCCTATAACCGACGGGCTTAAAGATGTGAAGAATATACCGAAAGGCGAAGTCAGGTACAGGCTGAACAAGACAGTAACCTTTACAGACGGCTATGCGCAGGGCGATATTATGCTTGAGGACCCGAAGGCTTGCGATTTTGACCTGCAATTCAACTTTTATACCACCGACAGCAAGCTGATTTACAGTTCGCCAACCTTGAAACCCGGTGAATATATCTTTAAGGATAAACTGAAGAAGAAGCTTAAAAAAGGCGAATACCAGTGTGTTTATAAGGTAGAGGCTTATAAATCCAACGGTGTCCTTGCCGGCGAAACCGGCGGGTACCTTACCATATCGGTTGAAAACTAATGCGGAAAATAATGCGGGTGAAATGATGTCTGTTCAAACCGATCTGAAACAATTTTTGCTGAACCTCGGTGCTGCCGATGTTGGCTTCACTCACATTGACGACGGCGACTTCGGCTCCTGCAAATACGCCGTGAGCATTGTTGTCAAACTTTCCGACGCGGTTATCGAAGAAGTCGATATCGCGCCGACCCATACCTATTTTAATCATTACCGCACCGTCAATGCCTTTATTGACCGGATTCTGCTCGAAGCAGGTATTTTTTTGGAAAAAGCAGGTTACAGATACATTCCGGTTGCCGCGTCCCAAAGTATTAACGGCAAGGGTTGGAACTTTAACGGCAGATATTCGCATAAAAAAATCGCCTGTCTGGCGGGTTTGGGCGGTGTCGGCAAAAACTCGCTGTTTCTGCATAAAACCTATGGTGCGCGGGTGCGTCTTGGTACGCTGATGACCGATTGTCCGTTCGAAATACAGGATTATATAACGACCTCACCCTGTAAAGGCTGCAACCTTTGCACCCTTGCCTGCCCGGCAAAAGCCATCTCCGGCAAGGAGTGGACGCTGCAGACGAAACGTGAGGACATTTTCTCACCCGAAAAGTGCAGCGAATACATGAAAACAGCTTTCGGTGATATCGGCCGCGGCGCGGTATGCGGAATCTGCATTGCCGTTTGCCCGTACAGCAACGGGAAACGAAAGGCTCCTTTTTAAAAGGGAATTTCCCTAACAGGGAAAATGTCACGCAGTGACAAAAGGGTGCCTGTTTTCGGAGAAAACTGTCGCCGAATGGCGACTGAGGATTTTAATCACCCGTCAGGCTGTCGCCTCGGCGATTCATCACCGTTCACCCATCTTTGAAAAAGAGGGCAAAAACGGTAATCTTTTAATTTTGCCCTGTCGGGCTTCAATAGGAGGAAAATATATGTTAAGGTTAGGCATAGTAGGTGTTGGCGGTATTGCCCAGGGCGCGCATATTCCTGTTTGGAAAAAGCTGGATAATGTTTCGGTAGTCGCGGTGTGCGACATTAATCCGGAAAAGCTTGAAAAAGCGAAGACAATTTTTTCGCACGACATTAAATGCTATGAAAGCTACACCGAAATGATTGACAACGAAAAATTGGATATCGTTGATGTATGCACCCCGAACTATCTGCACAGCCCGGTTGCCTGTTACGGTTTAACCCACGGCGCAAATGTATTATGTGAAAAGCCCGATTCGGTAAGCGTTGAAGATGTTATTAAAATGCAGGATGCCGAAAAAGCATCCGGTAAAAAGCTGATGGTTATCAGAAACAACCGCTATACAATAGGTTCGCAATACCTGAAGCATATTGTCACAAGCGGTGAAGCCGGGGAAATATACGCCGGCAGATGCGGCTGGATCAGAAAAAGAGGCATTCCCGGCAAAGGCGGCTGGTTTACAACAAAAGAACTGTCCGGCGGCGGTCCGTTAATTGATTTAGGCGTTCATATGATTGACCTCGCTATATACCTCATGGGCAACCCAAAGGCTGTTTCGGTTTCGGGTTGCACCTACAGCAAGTTCGCGGATTGCGCAGATGAAGCGGATTCGGTTCACGCTCAATTCGGCGAAGCGAAAGAGGACGGCGTTTTTGATGTTGAGGATTTGGCGATAGGCTTTATAAAATTCGACAACGGCGCAAGCCTGCAGATTGAATTCAGCTGGGCCTCCAACATTAAAAAGGAGGGCACCTTCGTTGAACTCAGAGGCACAAAGAAAGGCCTGGAATGGAAGGGCGGCATGATTAATATTTTTGATGAAAATAAAAACACGAAATTCGACAAGATGAAATATAACGCGCAAGCCAAAAAATATAAATCGGGTGTTTACAGCACTACAAACGGGCATGAAGCAAACATACGCCATTTTGTTGATGTTATTTTGAAGGGAACCGAACCCGTTTATAAAATCGAACAGGGTGTTAATATGATTAAAATACTCACGGGTATTTATAAATCGGCCGAAACCGGCAGAGAAGTTATATTATAGAAGGGTTTGATAAATATGCTGACTGACAAACAAATCGAGCGCATGCTTGGCAAATTAAAGCGGTTTGAATCGATTATTGAGCCGTTTATTTTCGAAAAGGTCGGTGAAATTGACTGCGCCGCATTCAGAACAGCGGAGCAATTTCACGATATCCCGGACGCTTCGCTTTTCGCACCGGTCGAAAAAGGCTGGCGCTGGGGCGGCGAAGGCGCTTACTGCTGGTTTACGTCAAGGATTACCGTTTCGCCTGAATTGGCGGGCAGGGACCTTTTTATCCGCCCCAATATTCAGGGCTATGAAGCGCTTGTCTGGGTAAACGGCGTGCCTTTCGGCACATTTTCGACAAAAATCGTTTTCACCGGCCACGGCAACCACTACTGTGATTTACTGAAAAAAGCGCCGAAGGCGGGCGAAGTGATTGACCTGGCTGTGGAATACTATGCCGGCCATGCCTACAAGGGCTGTATGCCGCTGGAAGAGGAGCCGCTGCTCGATTATGACTTTGCCTACAACGGTATTGAAATCTGCACAAAAAATGAAGATATCCAGGAGTTCTATTTTGACCTGGTGACGCTTAATCAGCTTGTTGAAACCCTGCCGGCGAACAGTTTCCGCCGCGCCGGGGCGGTCAACGCGCTCTATAAAATGCACGAGATTTTGTATTACTCCGTTGCGGATACCGAATGGCAGACCTTTATCGACGCCGTGCATGAGGCAAGGCCGTACATGAAAGCGGTGCTTGCGGAGAAAAACGCCTCCGACGCGCCTTTTGCCGCCGTTATCGGGCATTCCCACATGGATACCGCCTGGCTGTGGCACATTGATGAAACAATCAAGAAGTGCGCGCGTACTTATTCAAATCAGGTAAGCCTGATGGAGCAGTACCCGGAATACAAATTTATTCAAAGCTCCGCCTGCCACGGCGACATGATTTTAACCAATTACCCAAAGCTGTTTGAACGCATTAAAGAGCTTGTCGCCGAAGGGCGCTATGAGCCGAACGGCGGCGTTTGGGTTGAGTGCGACTGCAATATAACCTCCGGCGAATCCATGGTCAGGCAGTTCCTTTGGGGGCAGCGGTTTACGCGCAAACATTTTAACTACACCTCAAACTGCTTCTGGCTGCCGGATACCTTCGGCTACAGCGCGGCTATCCCGCAGATTATGAAAAGCTGCGGTGTGGATTACTTTTTGACAACCAAAATCGGTTGGAACGACACCAATCCTTTCCCGTATGACACTTTCTATTGGCAGGGGCTTGACGGCACAAAGGTTTTCGCGCACTTTAACACAACCCACTGCTTTCCGGATGCGGCAACACTTTCAAAACAGCTTACGGACGGCTACGGCGGCAAGCTGAGAGAAACCACGGTTACCGATAAACGCATTGTCGCCTACGGTTTCGGCGACGGCGGCGGCGGCCCGCAGTTTGAAATGATTGAACTCGCGAAACGCTGCAAAGATTTGAACGGTGTGCCGAAGGCGAAGCATATGCTCGTCGGCGACGCTATGAAGCTCATAGAGAAAACGGCAGTGAACCCGAACACCTTCACCGGCGAGCTTTACCTTGAACTTCATAGGGGCACGCTGACCAACCAGCATATTATAAAACGCAACAACCGCAAGGCGGAGCTGAGCCTTCGCAATCTGGAATTCTTCACCGTTAACGAGGCCGTCAAAAAGGACGAGGCTGCCGCAAGCACGGCTGTCGAGCCGCTGTATAGATTGATGCTCATTAATCAATTTCACGATATTCTGCCCGGCACCTGCATCCCCAAGGCTCACATCCAGTCGAACAAAGAGACCACGGAAATCATCGAAACCTCGGCAAAACTGATAACCGAAATGACCTGCTCGCAGGAAACGCAGAGCGTTACCCTCACCAACACCCTTTCATTCGAAAGAACCTCACCGGTATTCATTGATTCAACCGGGGATTATGTGGTAGACGGCAATTACAAACAGCAGCTTTATACCGACCTTGACGGCAAAATGAAGCTGATGGTCAGCGGTGTAAAAATCCCCGCTTTCTCATCCGTTACCTTAAAACTTATCAGAGGCACGGTAAGCAGCCGCTCGGCGTTTACACTTTGCGGCAATTGCCTGACCACATCATTCGCGCATGTCGAATTTGATGACAGGGGCTTTATCTCATCCTTTATCGATACCCGCCTTGGCAGAGAACTCTGCGGCGAGGGTTTCGCGCTGAACACCTTCCTAGTGGCTGAAGATGTGCCGAAAGCATGGGACAACTGGGATTTGGACGCGGATATCGAATGCAAATTCAAAGACTGCGCCAAACTCATCAGCCGCGAGATTTATTCGCAGGGCGAGGCGGCGCTTGTTTTACGCAGCAAATATCAGGCAACCGAGAAAACATCCGTCACGCAGGATATGTTCTTCTTTGCCGATACTGCCGAAGTCCGCTTCGATACCTTGATGAACTGGCAGGATGACCACCGCTTTATGAAGGCCGCTTTTGATACAAGCATCATGCAGGATTTCGCCCGCTGCGAGGTTCAGTTCGGTTTTGTCAAGCGTCCGACAACCCGCAACAACAGCCTTGAAAAAGCAAAGTTTGAGGTGCTCAACCATAAGTATTCGGACCTTTCGGAAGCGCGCTACGGCGTCGCTATTTTGAACGACTGCAAGTATGCCATTTCCCTCGAAGGCGGAAAGATGCGCCTTTCCCTGCACAAGGGCGGCAACAGGCCGGACTTCCGCGGGGACAAAGGTTTACACCGCTGCGTATATTCCTTCCTGCCGCATAACAGCGGCTTCGGGGTGGAAAGCGTTATTAAACCCGCCTATGAGCTGAATATCCCGCCCGTCGTTTCGGCAGGCGAATACAAAACAACGCAGTTAATCGAAGTTGAAGCCGACAATATCATTGTTGAAACCATTAAACCGTGTGAGGATAACGAGCGCGCGTTTATTGTGAGAATGTACGACGCCGAGGGAGCCTATACCCGCACCGGCATCAAGCTGTTTGACGGCGCGAAATCGGCGGAAATAACCAATATGCTCGAAGAACCGCTGGAAGCAATCGAGGATGTGAAGGCAATCAACCTCGAATTCCGGCCGTTTGAGATTAAGACGATAAAGGTTATATATTAAACTGTTTTAGCCCTCTTTTTCAAAGAGGGTGGCGGGCATTTGCCCGACGGGTGATTAAATCCTCAGTCGCCCGCGGGGCGACAGCTTCTTTGAAAAAGGAGCCTTAAAGTTGCAGTTGCTTTTAATTCATAATGGTTTTATCAACCAAATGTAATGAAGGAGGCACCCTCTATGAAAACCGAAATATTCACCCTGCCAAACGGCACTGATATTACCCTGACCACTTACATTTTGGATACCTCGGAAGAAATGCCCAACATGAAAATACGCCCCGCGGTTTTAGTCTGCCCCGGCGGCGGCTATAATTATTGCTCCGACAGGGAAGCGGAACCGATTGCCATGGCTTTTTTGGCGCAGGGCTACAATGCCTTTGTGCTGCGGTATTCCATCGGCAAGGGAAATGCTTTGTTCCCGAAACCGCTGGAGGACGCCGAAGCGGCGCTTGAGCTTATCCGCGCGAACGCCGAAAAATGGTCAATTAACAAAAACAAAATAGCCGTCATCGGCTTTTCGGCCGGCGGCCACCTCGCGGCGGCGCTTGCTACTATGGGCAGAGTCAGGCCGAACGCCGCCATCCTCGGCTATGCCTGCATTCTTTCGTCGATGGGTAAAATTTTAGCGGAGCCGGTTCCGTCTTTGGATGAATATGTTGACGCGAAAACGCCGCCAACTTATATCTTCGCGAGCAGCGAGGATACCGTGGTGCCGATTGAAAACTCTCTGGCATTCGCGGCCGCTTTGGATAAAGCGAAGGTTCGCTTTGAAATGCATATTTTTGAAAAGGGGAATCACGGCTTTTCACTTGCCAACGCCGTAGTCTGCTCAACAAAAGGTTCCCGCGAAACAAACAGGTTCGCAGCCCCTTGGTTTGAGATGTGTATCGCCTGGCTTAACAATTTATTTGAGATAGCCTAAAAAGAGCATAAAAAGCACCCCGGATTACGGTTAGCGCCATAATCCGGGGTGAAAAATTATTTAGCTGTCAATTTAAATAAATTCTTTTACCGCTTCAAGTAAATCGCTTTTGTTGTTCTCAATTTTTTCGTCAATAACCTCGTCAAATAAACGCTCCAGCATGGCGCCGACAGCTTTGCCCGGCGGTATGCCGATGTTTATCAGATCCATTCCGTTCACCTTTAAATCGGTTATCTTCAAGCAAATGCCTTGCTCCAGCAGTTTGTTTAGCTGTGCTTCAAGCTCGTCAACCAATGCAACACGGCCAAACATAGCCGGTGAAAGTGAGAGCAAATCAGCCCGTTTGACCAGCAGAAATTTTCTGAAAAGCGGTTCACCGAGTTTGCTCAGCCACTTTTTCAGCGCTTTCGGGTTTTCAAAAACCTGTATGTCGTGGTAGCGTATCAGCTGGGTTACCTCTTCCGTAAACTTCTTGCTGAATTTCAAATCGGTCAGCACCTTCAGCGCGATTTCCTCGCCTGCGGCGGCGTGGCCGTGAAAGCAGCCTATGCCTTTTTCGTCGAGCGTAAAGCACGCCGGTTTGCCGCTGTCATGCAGGAGCATGGTCATGCGGAGTTCCGGCTCGTTTTTTATGATTGCCACACTGTGCACGATATGGCCGTAAACATCGAAAATATGCTTTTCGTCATCGTGCTGGTCAAAGCCGTCAGTCACTTCAAGTTCGGGAATAATCTCAAAAATTACCTCTCTGTATTCCAGGAGAATTCTTTCGACTGCCTGCCCGCAAAGCAGTTTGATAAGCTCTTTTTGTATCCGCTCGGCGGCAATCTTTTTAAGCAGTTTGCAGTTTGAAACGATGCTTTCGGCAGTAGCTTCCTCAATTTCAGAATCCAATACGCTCGCGAATCGCAAGCCCCGGATTATCCGCAGCGCATCCTCGTTAAACCGTGCATCGGCATTGCCCACACAGCGGACAAGCTTGTTCTGAATATCCTCCGCGCCGCCGAAACCGTCTATAACGCCTTCTTCGGGAGAATAAGCGAGCGCGTTCATGGTAAAATCTCTGCGGCTTAAATCAAGCATCAGGTCTGAGGTGAACTCAACGGAATCCGGCCGTCTGAAATCGGTGTATTCGCCGTCAATCCGGAAGGTGGTTATCTCCATGGAAAGGCCGTCTAAAACCACCGTCAGCGTGCCGTGCTTTATTCCGGTTTCAATTACTTTGTTTTTCATAAAGGCTCTGGCGATTTCGGCGGGCTTCGCCCCGGTTGCTATATCCCAGTCAAGCGGAGTCAGCCCCATCAGGCAGTCCCGCACGCATCCGCCGACGACATAAGCCTTAAAGCCCGCTTCGGTGAGGATATTGAGTACCGTTTCAACCTGCGGGGGCAATGAAATAATCATACAGTCACCTTCGCTTTCTGTGTACAATGTTAGCACAATCATATATAATATTCAAGGGGTGAGACATTTGGAAGAAATTAAAGCGGGTATATACCGGCATTTTAAGGGTAAGGATTACGAGGTGCTTTTCATCGCAAAACACTCCGAAACGCTGGAGGATATGGTTGTTTACAGAGCGCTGTACGGCGAAATGGGTTATTGGGTGCGCCCCGCGAAAATGTGGAACGAAACGGTCGAATATGAGGGCAGGCAGGTCAAACGCTTTGAACTAATAAAATAAAAGATTGAGCCGGGGCTGTTTTTGCTCCGGCTCACTTGGCAGTTCATGCGTTACAATGCTTGGGCTTAACCATGAGATCGGTTCTCAGCCCCGGCTGGGCGGCCTGGCAGACCGGGGCCAAGGTCTTCGCCCTGCCCATGTTCCGCCCGGAGCGCTGCCCGCGCCTGGAGGTGCCGGCCCTGC
>Ga0118677_10004047_pt1 | contig 27077 bp, 16 predicted proteins | sample AliMusrvi5mmetaG_FD_86154 | JGI IMG/M metagenome (GOLD analysis project Ga0118677, IMG submission 86154) | reverse complement strand
ATTCAATTCCGTTAGGGATGCCGTCGTGATCCGGATCGGCGTTAAACGCGGCATCGGCGCCGGACAAGCCCTTGCCAGAGGGACCGGTGCCGATCCAGGTGCCGAAGTCGGCGGGCACCACTTCGCCGGTGGCAAGGATTGTGGCCTGATAGGTGCCGGGCGCGAAGCCGGCCGGATTGAGGAAGACCACCTGCGCCCGTTGCGCGGCGGTGAGTCCGCCGGCGGAGGTGCCGAAGAAAAGGCCCTCGGCACCGCCACCCGCAGGGGAGCCATTCCAATCCAGAATGGTGAAGCGCGTGCCAGCGGTCCACACCCGGGTCGAGCTGTTAGCGAAGCGCACGAGCGCCGCGGTGCCGCCGAGGGCAATATCGCCATCTCTTGCCAGAACGAGGGCCCCCATGGTTTCCGAATGGCCTTCCATGCGCAGTCGTGCGGGGTACGGGCCCTGCAAGGTGACGCTGGCACTGTCCGCCACCTGATTGTTGGCATCCCAGCGCAGGATCGCCTGGTCTGAGCCGCCGCCCACGACGATGTTGCCGGCGATGGCGGTGACCCCGTCGGGCTTGGCCAAGGCAAAGATGCCCTTGCGGATGGAGTATGTCCCGGAGAGCGTGCTCGCGGTGCTGCCGCCCAGCGTGGCGTCTGCCACATCGCTGCAACCGGCAACGGCCACCGTGACCGCGAAGGGCGTCAACAGAAGGGCGATCACGCAATGGGAATGCAGGCTCATGGGTCTGTCTTTCGGGGTGGTGCGACGCGAAATCCCCCCGCGCCAGCGCTTGACAACAAGCGCGGCGGGCGAAACCTCGTTGGCAATGCTGGCTTGTCGGGTTTGGACGGGAACGAAAGTACGGCGAAAAGGGGCCGGCGGCAAGGGAAACGACAACCTTGTCTGGTATCCAAGTTTTGGACATCTTGCGGCACGCCCGCACAACGGCGGACACTGGTGCCCGACAGTATCCCGTTGCTTATCAACCAACCGGACCCTGTCGGACGCCGGCTCCGCCGGACCTTTTCGCGGAGCGGTTCGACGCCAAATCTGATAGAGACTTCTTCACCGACCAGGCGTTGCGTGCCAGGGCCTCGGCAGCACTGGCGTGGTCGGCCCCGGTCAATTCCCGCAGGATGCGGATCGCGCGATCGCGCAGTTTGTCATTGGTGGGATCCACATCGACCATCAGGTTTTCGACCACCTTGCCCAGGCGCACCATCGACAACGTGGTGAGCATGTTGAGCAGCAGCTTGGTGGCGGTACCGGCCTTCAGGCGGGTGGAACCCGTTAGAACCTCCGGCCCGATGGCCGGCGCGATCACCAGCGTCGGCCGCTGGCCGCGGGTGAAGACCAGGTTGGGGTTGAAGCAAACCAGAATGGTGGTGCCACCCGCTTCGCGCGCCGCGTGCAGCGCGCCCCACACGAACGGGGTGCGACCACTGGCGGCAATGCCCAGCACCACGTCTTTGGCGCAGACGCCGCGTCGGCGCAGGGCTTGGGCTCCACCCTCCGCGTCGTCCTCCATGTCCTCCCGCGCCCCTTGCATCGCCTCCTCGCCCCCGGCCACGATGGCCTGGGTCATTTCCGGCGCAACGCTGAAGGTCGGCGGGCATTCATACGCGTCGAGCGCGCCCAAGCGACCGCTGGTCCCGGCCCCGACATAAAACAAGCGGCCGCCGCCACGGAACGCGCGGACGATGAGTTGCACCGCCCGGCTGATGGTTTTCTGCTCGCGCAAAAGCGCCGCCGGCAGGGTGGCATCCTCAGCAAGCATCAGGCGGATGGCCGCACTCACGGACATCCGATCCAGATTCCGCGAAAGCGGGTGGCGTTGCTCGGTGGGCGAGAGACCGTTCGATTGCGGAATGAAAATGGCCGCCTCCGCCGCGGGAATCCCCTCCCCGTCCGCCGCCACCGCGCCCGGCGTTCCATCTAACCGAATGACCGGCTTGCCGTGCTGTTGTCGCGCCAGCCGCACGGCGCCCCAGGCACCCTCGCGGGCTAACAATCTCACCCGCGCCCCGGGCCACGCGGCTTGGAGCTGGCGTTCGACCTGGCGGGCGAAACCGGGTTGCTTCTGCAGCACGCTGCCGGTTAGGACAAACTCGACGCCCTGCCCCTTGCGTGCCAGGCGGCGCGCGCAGGCGATGGCGGTGCCTGCAATCAGTGACACGGTGTCCCGCACAATGGTCCTGGCGATCGGATCGCGTGCCGCCGCCGCCGCGAACACCTCGACCGCCAACGCCGCCACAGCGGCCTTGTTAGCAGCCCCGACCCAGGCAACCAATTCATTGGGCGAGGGCAGTTCCAGCGAGCGCAGCAGGCGCCGGCCCAGCGCCGGCCATTTGCCTGTTAGGTCAAGGGTGCGGAAGACCGTCTGCAGCGCGCGCAAAGCGATGTCGTAGCCGCTGCCGCGGTCGCCTAACAAGTGACCCCAGCCGCCGGTCAGCACTGGCACGCCACGCGCGGTCCGGCCGTAACAGGAGGCCCCGGTGCCGCTGACGACAATGACGCGCGCGAGTTTGGGCTCACCGGCCGAGTTGTCGGCCGCGGCGAGGGCCGTATCCAGATCATTGCCTGCCCAACAGGGGACTCCGGGCCAGATGCGGCCGGCCATGGAGTGAATGCGCATGCGGTCCGTCTCATCCAACACGCCGGCCATGCCGATGCCGAGGGCCGAGGGGCGGGGCACTTGACCGGCGATGTTCTGGAGCAGGGCGAGCCATTGCGCCTCGCTGAGCAAGCGCAGGTTGGCCGGGGCATTGACTTCGAGCCGCTGCAGGCAGTGGCCGTCGTCGTCGGCCAGAATCGCCACGCTCTTGGTCGCGCCAGCCTCAATCCCTAGCCAAGTATCAGGCGGATGCGGGGTGGAAACGGGTATCATGCGGGCGAATGTAACCCAACAACCGATTCACACAAGCGCGGATCGCCCGCGCCCTTTGCGGATATGAGCCAGGCAATGGATTCACCGGTTCATTTGGCGACGGGCGTGACGGATTGATAGGTGGGTCCCATGCGCAACTCATCAATATCATTGCCACCCTTGACATAGGCTTCGACGTTGATGGAAAGGATGTCGCTCTCGTTATTGTCCTCCTGGCGTGCCTGCATGGTGGCGTCGGAGTCAGGCGGCATTTTGCCCGGGGTGGGATTGACCCAGGTGGTGAGCAAGTCAGGACCGTTTTGGAAGTTGCAACGCATGACCACCAGATAGGTCTTGCCATCCTCGGCGGGAACGCCGGCGATCGAGTAGCTGCCGTACAACTTGCCGGTCGAGATCCGGTTATAGGAAATCGATGTGCTATAGGTGTTCTTGATGGGCCGAATGAGCAAGCTGGTCCAAACCTCGGTTCCTGGCTTGCCGTATGCGGAGGCAAGGTGCCGTGACACCGAGGTGTGCGTCGGGTTGCGGCCTTCGCTTTCATCGTGCAGGATCTCAAAATGTGCGGATTTGCCCGTGGTCAATAATCCGGGATAGGTCAGACCGGTGGGGTTGATGGTGATGGGAATGTTGGCTTGTTTCACCGCCCACGCGTCTTTGAAGCCGGTTCCTCCATTGAGTGCGTCGAGGTTGGCGCCGCTTTGATAGTCGAAGCCTTCGTAGCTGACGGGAACCGCCACGCCCTCGCCGGTGAAACCTTCCGCGGCGAGCTTGAGATCCGAAACGCCATACGCATTCGCCGCTTGAACCCAGTAGAAATACTTCTGCCCGGCCTTGACGGTGGTGTCGCGGTATTTGTTCAACTGCATGGCGAGTGACGCGGGAATTTTCGGCGAGATGGCTTTGGCTTGCGCGGGATCATTGCCGTCGGCGCGAAAGACTTGATAGGTCAGGGGGAAGTTATTGCTTTCGCTCCAGGTGACCTCCACCGCATCCTTGATTCCGCCTTGGGTGGCGGTGACGCCACCGACCGGAGCTGAGACAACGGGGTCGGCAATAAGAACCAGGGAAAGGGGGAACAACACGTCAAACGCGGCCTTGGTCTTCGCGTACGAATCCTTGGGATAGGGCCATGGGCTCATGTTCCATGCGTGATCCGCGTAATAGGGAATGCACGGGGCCACCATTTCCAAGTGGCCGTCGCCTTGCCTTTCGTTGCCGAAATCCCAGGTCGAGAGCAGGCTGCCAACGACTTGATCCGCATATTTCGAGCAATCGTCCGCGTTCTTTCCAAGCGGTAAGCCGAAGGGGCTCTCCTTGCCAAAACGCGTGACGGCAAACTCATCATGAATCCACTTGCCCTGGGTGAAGGCTTTCTTGAAGGTTCCCGGTAGAACATAGAGCGGTGTCCAGGAGGTGTTGCACAGTTGGTATCCCGCCGCCAGCAAGCCAAGGGGCGTGCCGCCCCAGGTGGCGCTGTAAAAGTCCACCACGATGTTGGCTTTGTGCGGGCTCAAATCCACATCCCCTGGTCCCGGGCCATTCCAATACATCATCTTGATATCGGAATTGCCCTCCATCAGGAAGCCCAGCATCTTGACGGCTTCCTTGCCATTGCAGCCGCCCTCGCCATAGACCGGGCCGATGTGATAGTAGGGCAGCTTGCCGCCGGGCCAGCTCTTGGCGAATTGATCGCGCGAGCGCTGGGTGACCACCTTGAGGAAATTCCACCATCTCGGATCGTCCGCGAGGTTGCCCTTGATCTCATATTTCCCCTTGCCGTCGATTTCATCCACATAACAGGCGAATTTGTCCGTCGGGTTGAAATCCTTGGTCAGCGTGGCCGGCCAGAACGGGTCGTTAGGGCGCATTTCATTGTGGGGAATGAGGCTCACCCCGCGTGCCGTGGCGTAGGCAATGACGTCCTCCATCTCCTGTTTGCTCCAAGCCGAGTTTTCCTTGAGAACCTTCGGATCGGCGCCATTGCTGGACTCCATGACCGAGCCGACCCACAGGGCTTCCGCGGTATGCAACTGGAGCACGCGCACCTTGTAGAAGCGCATCAGGTCGATGACCTTCTTGACCCAGGCGGGCGAATGGTAGCCGCCGCGGATGGACACCTGCAGGGCCCGCAAGGCGCGGTCGGCGGAGTCCGCAACCGTCATGCGCTCGATCTTCAGGCCGGCGCCATCCTTGTGCAGCGCCTGTAGTACGGTCATCATGCCCATCGCGACCGCCTGATAGGTCTTGCCCTCAACGAGCACCCCCTTGTCCACCGCGATCCGATAGGCATCGGTGCCCTTGAGGGCGGAGTCCTCGCCTGACAGTCGCAACACGATGTCGCCCGGCGCCGCGGGAGCCGGGCCGGCGGCCAGCTTCACCTGGTGCATCCGTTCAATATCGGAGGCGAGGATTTTCGCCAGGGGTTCCAAGGCGGCGCCCTGGGCGACGACGCGGTTGCCCGCCCCGAGCGTCAGACTCCCGTTGCCGGGAGTGAGGGACTTGGGAACCGGCAGCAACGCCGGGACGGCCTGCAGCAAGAGGGGGGCACCCGCCGTGACGACGACTGCAACTAGTACTCGAATGGATGGGAGCATGACTTGTTAGGAAGGTTGGGGCCACCCGGGCGGAACGCGATCCGGCGGGCGGGGTGGCACAGGCACGCCGTGGATCGCGATGAGATTAGGCCCTCGAAGGCCCCGCGCAAAGCCAACCCCGCGCCTTGCGGGGTGTATAAGAACTGAACATCTCCACGGCGGCCGCTCCAGCGGATAGAGATAGGAACGGGGTGCCAGCCCCGCACCACGGACGACCGGGCACGGATCAAACTCCGCCCTTCAGCTCAAGGTTGTTGCGTGACTTGAGCGCGGAGGAAGCCCTTGCCAGGGAGACCGTCGGAACCATTGAGGCTGAAACTGACGTATTGAGTCCGGTGGTGAACTGCGCGTCGTTGGCGAGGGGATTGCCGCCGAAGGAGAACAGACCGCCATTCCAGGCCCCGGTGTAGTTGAGCAACGAGAAGATCGTGCCGGTGGTGAAGGCGGTCTTGCTTACGGCAATGTCGCCCAGATCCAAGGTGACGGTGCCGCTGAGATTGAGGTTGCCGGCGACCTTCTGGAGGTCGGCCCCGACACTGTGCGACACGCTGGAATCGACTTGATAGGCGAAGGTCGTGCCGCTGGCGTTGCCGTCACCGACCGTCAGGGTCGAGCCCCCACCGTTGGGACTATTGACGGTACCGGCACCGTTCAAGCCGTTGATCGTTTCCGTGGTCTGGGGAATGCTCAAGGTCCTATTTCCGAATCGTGAATTCGAAGCTGGAGCCCGTTCCGATTTCAGATCGCACTGAAATCGTTCCACCCAAGCCTTCAACCAACGACTTCACCGTAGCCAATCCGATGCCGGTTCCCTTCTTGCCCGTGCGGTCGGCAGGTGATGCGGTCTCAAATATATGGAAGATGCGATCATGGTGTTCATCATCGATTCCCGGACCGTTGTCCGTTACGGTGATTTTCAGCCATTCGTCTTGCTCTTCGACATCAATGTGAATCGCCGGTTCGGACTTGTCATTGTACTTGATGCCGTTAGAAATCAAATTGATCAGGATTTGTTCCAAGGCGGTCTTGTTAGTGAAGATCTCGACGTGTTGTCCGGGGGAAATTGAAAAGCCGATTTCGGAGCTGCTTGTCAGCAGCGTCATGATGTCCCGGGCGAGTTGGTGAATATTGACCTTCTCGGTGGAGCTGGACAGCGCGTGGATGTTCCTGCTGTACTGGAGGATCCCTTCTATCAAAGCATTCAGTTTTTCGGATGACGTCGTGATGAGTTTGAACCACTTGATGCCCTCCGGATCCATGTTCTGCAGGTAATCCTGTTCCAACAAATCGACGATCGAAATGATGTCACACAAGGGCGACTTGATGTCGTGAGCGGCGACACAGGCAAATTTCTCGAGGCCGAGATTCTGAATTTCCAACGCGCGAACCTTCAATTCGAGATCAAGCGATTTCATCCGGAGCTCCAAGAGTTTGTTCAACTGGCTGGTGAGGGCCTTCAGGGCCTGAACCTGGCCCTCGTTCAAGTGGTTGGGCTTGTTGTCCACCACGCAAAGCGTCCCGAGGGCATGTCCTGCGGAATTCACCAACGGCACTCCGGCATAGAAAACCACACGCGGATCGCCGGTTACCAACGGATTGTCATGAAAGCGAATGTCCTCCCTGGAATCCGGCACGATCAGGATATTTCCCTTGTCATTGATGGCATGGGCACAAAAGGCCACCTCCCTGGGTGTTTCGGTCGCGTTGAAGCCGTGATGCGATTTGAACCACTGCCGCTTTTCATCAATGAGGCTGATTAGCGCGATGGGTGTTCCACAAATCTGCGAGGCCAGAAACGCAATATCATCGTATTCCTTCTCGGGTAGCGTGTCCAAAATGGAATACCCATTCAGAGCCGCCAACCTGTCTGATTCATCAGCCGGAGTTTCTGGTCTTATCATGGTTGTTCAAGGGTTCGACGGGGATTGCCTTTCGGAGTGAGCAGCACGAAGGTCAATCGTCCAATCATAGAGCTGGAACGAAAGAGCCTCGGAATTCCACCGGTGCCCCATTGCGCCGGAGTCAAATGTAGCTAAGTCCGAAATGCAAGCGGAAACTTTCCCAACGGTCGTTTGAAAGCCTCGCCGAGTCATTTCCCTCACGAACGGGAATCGACTTTCCCATCATGCGGGGCGGCCAAGGAACCGCGACGGGTTCTGTGAAATTTGCAGTCACTTGCGAGGCGAAAAACCCGGAGTGTTGCCAATGCCGGGAGATGGAGGACCGCGGGCGGAGACCCGGCGACTGCGGGGTCACTGTAATTCCTGATAGACACGCAGCGTGGATCGGCACATCGCCTCAAGCGTGAAGGGTTCTCGCACCGGCATGGGGCGGGGGCGTTCCATTAGGATGCGACGGGCGTTGTCTAACAATAGCGACCGGTCGCCAAGCGGCACGCGTCCGCTTGGGAAAAGTCCGGCCAGCAACTCGCCCACACCGCCGCAATCGTAACCGAGCACCGGTTTGCCCAGCGCCAGCGCCTCCAGCACGGTGCGCCCGAAGGACTCGGGCTGGCGGGAAAGCCCGCAGATCACGTCGCTCATCGTCATGACCTCGCGCAGGTCCTGGCGATGCCCGAGGAAATCCACATCGTTGCTGATGCCGAGTCGGCGCACGCTGACTTGGAGTGCCTCAAAGTAGGTGCGTTTTTTCGGATGGGTGTCGCCCGCCACCAAGCCGTGCACGGGCATCCCCTCCGCCTTGAGCGCGGCGATGAGGCCGAAAAAATCCTCGTGCCCCTTGAGCCTCGTGAGGCGCCCCGGCAACAGCAACACGCGCTTGCCCGCAAGCCCCGGTCGCTCGGCTTTCCAGCATGCCAGCCAGGCGGCTGGCGGACGATATCCCGGCGAGTATTCCGCCGGCTCAATGCCCCGCGGAATCACCCGCACGATGTCCGCCGGAACTTTCGGATAATTTTCCATCACATAACTCCGTATGCTCTCCGATACCGCGATGACCCGCTCCCCGCGGGTCATCACCGCGGAGTAGCCGTTCACCGAGTAAAACCCGTGTACGGTGCTGACCAAGCGCGGCCGTGTCCGCGGGTCCATGCCGCGCCACGCCAGCCACGCCAGCCAACCGGGCACCCGTGAGCGGAGGTGCAGGATGTCCGCCCGTTCATCTGTTAGAATCTGCCGCAGGCGGCGCACTTGCAGCAGCGAAGTTAGACTCTTGCGATGGACCGGCAGCGCGACATGCCGCGCGCCGCCGCGTTCCAGGTCGGCCACCAGCCGCCCGCCGTTAGAAATGACGACGGCCTGGTGGCCCGCGCCGACCAGAAAGGCGGCCAGTTCAAAAGTGCCGCGTTCCACGCCGCCGGCATTCAGTTCGGGCAGGATTTGGATGATTTTCATTCCGGATCTTCGCGACGGGCCAGCGTGAGGGCCAAACCGATGGCCCCGATGAACAGCAAATAGCAGGCGAGCAAATCAAGGTAACTCTTGCAGATCCTTGGAATCTCCGGCGCGTAAGCCGTGCCCAACGCCGCCTGCCAGAACCGCGGTTTGCCAATCACCCGGTCGAAAACATACAGAATCAACAACGCTGCCGCAATCAAGCCGCTGCCGGCGTGGGTGCCCACCGTGCCCACAAACTGAACCACCACCCGCCGATGCCGGATTCCCGTGATGAGCGCCACTGACAAAATCGCCCCCACCACCCAGTTCTCGGGAAACGGCCGCCCCAGGATCAAGGAGGCGAAATCCTCCACCTTGCCGAACACCGCCGATAACAACCCAAGCCCCAGAATCCGACACACCGGACGGTTGCGACCGGCGTGCGTCGTGGCACCGAAGAAAACCGCCGAGGCTGCCGACAGCAGCAGCGCTTGCAGCAACGCCACGGTGCCCTGTCCCAGGGGCGCCGACGGGCGGTTCGGCAGCCAGGCCGGCAGCAGAATGGCGAGCGACCCCGCGCAAATGAGCGTGCCACGCACGACGGTGCGCAGCCACGAAGCTCCACGGCGGGCGGTGGTTATTTCGCTGTCCATTCGGACCAGTCCTAATGGGTTTCCATCCGGAGTGCAAGGCGGATGACGGGCGGATGACGGGCGGATGACGGGCAGATGAGGGAGGGCTCACGCGTCGGCTCCGGGCCTGCCCCTCGTTGCCCGTCGCGAATTTCCGCGTCGAAATCCTTGACAGCGTCTGCTAAACCCGCTTTCGTTCGCGCCCGCAGCAATGCACCCGTAGCTCAATTGGATAGAGCGTCTGACTACGAATCAGAAGGTTAGGGGTTCGAGTCCCTTCGGGTGTACTTCATTTTCAATGAGTTACACCGGCTGACTAACAGTCGCCCAGGCACGAGTATCCAAGTTGGATCTTTTTTGGATACTTTTTCTTCTTCTTTCGCCGAAAGAAAGGAAAAGCTAGGGGTGAAAATCATCGAAAAGAACATCGGACGGCATGAAAACGGGAATTTGTATTTTGTTTCGCGTCGCAAAGGGAAACTGCACCGGCAAAGCCTCGGAACGAAGGATTTGAAGGAGGCAAAGCGGAAAATCCGCGAAATCGGCACTTTGGGGCTGATTGCTGCGCGGGAACCTGCGGTTCCCTTGCCGGGGGCCGTTGCGGAAGTGACGCCAGCGGTTCCAGTCGTTCTGGCGGTTCCAGCGGCACCGGTGATCACGCTGGCGGAGGCTTTGACCGAGCATGACCGGGGGCTTATTTTGCTCGCGAAGGGAACGAAGGAGATGGCGGTGCGCGGAAGAAAGGCTATTGAGCGTTTTGCCAAGGGCTGGGAGGATTTTTCTCCGGTGGCGATTTGGAACGATTATCGGGAAACCGGCCTTGAGCGACAGGGAGCCTTGCTGGGCAGCGCGGCAAACCATTTGCTTTGGTATTTGGGGAAGTTCATCCCGTGGGCGGCAAAGCGGGGTCTGGTGGGGGCGGATGTCATGGAGTCTTTGGCGGAAATTCCCCGTCTGACGGTCAACTCGCGCACGATCCGGGTTCCTTCGGTGGAAGTGGTGGAGGAATTTTTGGCCATGGTGGAAAGCGAGGATCCGGACGGCGGCGCTTATCTGCGGTTTCTGACAACCTCGGGAGTGCGGCTCAGCGGTGGGATCGGCTTGCGGTGGAAGGATATTGACTTTGCCGCTGCGCAAATGGCGGTCGTGCAGAAGGGCGGGAAACGGAAGATCATCCCGATGACAGCCGAAGCCGTGGAGGTATTGAAGAGCCGGGAGGGAAAGGTGAAGCCGTTTGATCTGGATCAAAACGCGGTTGAGCGGCTGGAACGGGTGATGAAACGTTTCGCCAAGGGCTTTGAAATTGACCTCACCTTTTTCCATGCGTTTCGGCATTACTTTGCGTCCCGGTGCTTGCTGTCGGGCTTTACCGTGCAGGAAGTGGCGAAATTGCTTGGCCACTCGGACAACGGTGTTCTGGTTTTGAAAACCTACGGCCACATTTGCAGCGACCACATGAAGGAACGGCTGGCGGGTCTGCGGCTGACTGGCCGTTGAACAGGCCTTGGGTCGGTGCCGTTTGGCACCGACCCCCAAGGAGATCTTGCCATTGCACGCTTGTCCCGCAGACGGCATTGGGCGCATACCATGACGCCAGTGCCGGTATTGGTCTGGCTAAGACTTCTTCTCCCGGACTGGCCCGGCAGCGCTGTCCGTCACAGCGCCAGCCCGGCGTTTTGATTTTATTGCAGCAGGGCATCTGCAGCCTCAGCAAAGAACCGTCGTGCTCGTTTTCTGCATACTCCAGCAGTCGTTGTGGCGAAGCCGGTGCCCCTGAGGCTGTCCTCCCTCCAGAATTCTTCTTGGTTGCTTCGCGGTTTCTCGCAATTGCATCGAGTTAGTTCACGGCTGGGACATCAGCGATTGCAAAGCACGTAATGCACCTTCAAACGAAAATCGGCCACATGTGGCCGATTTGCAGATTCTGAAATAACACCCCTACACATTGGCCCACACCTCCCGCCATCCTTGGTGGCGCCATTTGAGTATGGCTGCGTGGAGCGGAAATAGGGACGGTCCAAGACGTGGCTTTCCTGGACCGCCCTTCCTGTGTTTACTCTAGGCTTCGCTGACCAGGTCGGAGAAGTGCTTGTCGATGGCATCCTGGGCACTGTGCTGTTCGCACCATGCAAGTGCTTCGTCACGGGTCATCGGAACGATGCGTTCGCCCTCCGAAGAGCTATTGCCTTCGTGGTCCGCATACTTGGTCATAGCTCCTCCCCAGCCATAGATAAACCAGTTGCCTTTGGCGGTAACATAAAGCTGTTCCTGCAAGGCATGGAAGTCATTTCTTCCAAGGTTGTTCTGATCCTCCGCGACGAGGGTGGCTTTGGCTGTATCATAAACCTGACGGTTAATAGTCGATTTCATATTTGTGTTTCTTTGTTTTTGGTTTGATCGCGCGTAATTGCGCATTGGCGGTTATCCGTGTTTTTGGATTTGCCACCAAGATATTTTCTCCCGCAGGTTCCGGATTTCCGAAAGGAAACCGGAATGCGGTAACCATCTCAGACGCCCTCCTTCTCAGACTCAGCGGATCCGCCGACGACCGGTCGCGCACCCCAAGCCCGGTAGCGCACTTGCACTGGCACAAAGCCGGCCTCGGCGATGGCCTTTTGAGCGCGCTTGCTCAGGGAATACCCGCTGGAAATGCTGAAGAGATGCGTGCACCCTGCCTTCTTTGCGTCAAGAATCTGGGAGTCGTAGAACTCCCGATCAATATGCTCGACGTGATAGAGAGTCAGTCCGTCCAGAATGATTGTTGCCTTGATGTCATTCACTTGATGTTCGTCTTTTGATTTCATATTTTTGTGTGTTTTTTGAAGCGCGTGACTTGCGCATCGTCTGTTATCCTCGATAATGGATCGCCCACCAAGAAATTTCTTTGGCGCTGGATTTGGGCGTTCCGAAAGGAAACCAGAACCGAGCAGTCTGTGTTGACGGGCAGGGTTGTTCTGACCTTGTCACAGATCCGGTTTTCACACCCGCCAATTGTCGGAAATCCCGGCGGTCAGGCCTCTAGAATTGTGGCACGGTCGGCGGTGCTGGTTGTGGGCGTGCCGAATTCGCTGCTGGTTTGAATCCTGCCGAGGGCCACGACTGGAGTTAGCTAGCGTCAGAGCGCTTGCCGCGGATTTCGCCAGAGATCGGTTGTTTTCGTTGGTTGGGCCCGCCCAGAGCGCTACGGAGGTTAATTCTGCTGGTGTTCTTGACGGTGGGTGTCCCGAGCGTGGCGTTGTCGGTTGCCGGCACCTGCACTGTTGGTGTTGGCTTTGGCGTTAGCAACTGCGGAAAAGCTTGACGGCGGCGCTGCCGAACGCACGCGGATCCAGCAAACCATGACCGGGCAGGAAACCCGCAACAAATTCACCGACCACTGGGCGACCCATGAAGCCTGAATGCTAGCGCTTCTGCGCTCCCACGCAACCCTCCGGGCATTGACAGCGCGTGAGGAATCTCCAACCACCCGGCCATGCACCTAAAGCCCTCCCTCGCGGCGGTTGCCATTTTTGGCTGCGGTTTCGCTCTCGCCTGGCTGGTCAAACCCGCGCCGATGGTAGGCAGGGTGGAGACCGCGCTGCCGCGGACACGCGAGGACCGGTCGGATCGCCCGCCCTTGGCGACCAAGCCTGCGGCGGCGGCCTTGCAACGATTGCAGGGATCCAGCAAAGAAGAGCTAGAAGCGGCGCTTGCCAATGATTTACGTGAAATTCGGTGCAATTCAAAACAGTATTCTCGCTGGACGGATCTGGGGAATCCTGAAACCAGGGAGGTCTCCACATCCGACGTTCAAGTGGTCCATTTCATCGTCTCGCTGCAACGCGCCGCGCACATTCTTTCCAGTCGGGGCATTTTTTTCTTGCTCCTTGGTACGAAAATGCTACGTTGAGCCCCGTGAGCAAGCATGATCAGCGTCATCAATTGGGTCTTGTTGTAGCGCGAGCTCTTCGGGACGAAGCCTACAAAGCACGTTTCAAGTCAAATCCGAGAGAGATTTTAGAAGAATCTGGAGTCTACCCCCCAAATGGTATGGAAATTGTTGTCGTGGAAAATACACCGTCTAAGATGTATTTGACTTTACCATCGCTCCCTCTACCCACCGCTCCGACATTCGCTGACATGGAAGCAATTGAAACCCGTAAGGGAGTGTTTGCGGCGGCAACGCCGAAAGATAAGGGATGCTGTGGCGGTGGTAGCAGTGTGGCAGCAAATTGGCTAGAGGACGATGACGACGATATAGCAATCCAAAATACCACCATTGTGGGGATGCGTGCGGCGGTTTGAAAGGCGCATGACCGAACAATTTTTAGGGGATGAAATGCCCTATGGTCGTGGGCCGAACGGCCAATGCGTGGAGGGTTTGCCGCCAGCCTCTCCCCGGCCAACTGGCTGCGGGCTCAGCTTTAATTGTCGTCGCACACAGCGGAAAATCGGTCCCTCTGGCGGCTACGCTTACCAGCAGAAGGCCGAAAGCATCTTCCAAATACCCTGACCTATGGCGAGGGGCCACCAGGTAGGCGAGCTGCTGAGAGCGCAGGGCGCGATGGAACCGGACCTGTCCGGTATCGGACCGGTCCCGAATACAAACCACCTCCATTATCAAAGGGAATTCTTCAACCTGCCGCGAACCATCATACCCAGCTAATCACAGATGGGAATGACTCTGGATCGGATGCCCTTAGCAGTTCGTAGCCTACACCGGATAGGCCAGTAAAAAATCCGGGATTATAACGATCAGTCCCAATCGGCCAGGTGAATGTTCCGTTGAGGTGAGACCGCCCACAAAGGCAAATTGCCTTGTTTTGAGCGAAATTCAAGAGCTTCCTATCAGCAGTTCTAGCAGCCACACTAAGCAGGAAGTCGATTTTTCCGAAATTCCCACAGCAAAGGTGGTCAGCTCCTGATAGAGTCTCTGCGATAGTCTTAGCGGTTACTACGTCGATTTCATCAGCGGTTTCAGGTGTATCAATATAGGTCTGGCACGCAAGCCGCGCCAACCCAATCCCGACACCACCGTGACACCACGCATTTGGCGATCCCTCTGATATTTCGGATTTTGTTCGAAAGTCAGGCCAGTTCTGGAGCTCATTGCTAAAATGTCGACGCTCAAATCTTAGTGCCAATTCCGCCGTCTGCCAGTAGATTGAGTCCCCGCATGCGTCCGAAAGACGCAATAGGGCGTATGAAATACCAGCACATCCGTGGGAAAATCCACAGAGGGGTTTCGCTGCAATAGTTGTCCAACCGCCAGACTCCTTGATCTGACGTTCAACAAGGACACTCCCGAAGCGCTTAGCAACCTGGAGCATGTCGTGATCTTTCGAAAGATCATAAATAGATAATGCTGCCAGTATCACTCCGGCGGCACCCGATACGACATCCAGTTCTAGCTTACTGTCATTCATTCGATCTCTCATAATCCGAATAAGGGCAGTTGCCTCTTCAACTAGGCAAGGTTCATGAAGCATTTTGCCAATAAAACAAAAACAATATGCGAGTGAAGCAATACCGCTAGCGCCGCCGTAACCCATTTTCCGCAATAGCTTTTCTCGCCCACTATTCTTAGCCAACTCACTTCGGCACTCAGAAATAGTCATCAAAGACCAATTCCGACAATCGGGACTGTTCGTCGCAACACTTAGCGCGCTCAAAAATAGTGCTATTCCAGCCGTCCCGGAATAGTAATCATACCCAACTACATCTAAATGCGCAGCATGATTTCGTGGCATAGGTGTAACACCTATCCACGCAACGCTGTCACCAGACCTAACGGCGTTGCGCATTAACAATTTCCCGATTTTGGTAGCTTCACATAACGCCACATTCGCAGCCTCATATTCTGACAAATCAGGACTCTCCTGGCGTGGCAAATCTGGCCATGCACTGACTTTATCACCCGAATATATTGACTCAACGGAGCAACGAATAATCTCAATTTCTTCATCCAATCGCGTGTCAGATAATTCGGCTATTCTATAAACTGCACTATCTATACCGCATTCTTTAAAAAACTTTTTTATGCGATAACCTTTAGGTAATATAAGCTCACGTGACCCAGCTGAAGCCAAAAATAATGGTATATCGAGCCTAGCTAAGTACTGTGTTTCTGCCTTTTGTATTTGAAAAATGACATCATTTCTGTAATACTCGCGTAACGGCGACTGGAAATCCAAACCGATAGACCACAATCCGCCATCGGTGAGACTCTGCGTATTATATATTCTAGATAGAAGGCGGTCATAGGCCTCGGTAGGTCTCAATACTACCCGCACTGGCATGAATTGAAGGCCTTCAATTCGCGATAGAATCTCCGGAATTACTCCTTCCGTATCACGAACAAATCTAAACATATCCTCATATCCTTTGCAAATTTCATCACAAAAACCATCCGGACCGTATTCTAGTCCATTCAGCATGGGGAGATTCGACCCAGATTGAGACATACTCCTTGAGACAGTCATATTCATCGTGTTCCTATTTGCATTACGCCAGGTCCACATTTTTCGAGTTCTTGCCGGCCTCACTCCAAGTCCACCAATCTGAATCGGGTTGGGACGAACTCCAAACAGCAATGTTGGAAGAAATCCTGTCGATAGGACCGAATGACGAAGACGACCGCGTGCGATCTCTCGAGCTCTATTCTCACCGGATTTTTGATCTATATCATTTATTGTTGGCTGCAAGAGGGTCTCCAGATCTATGACAGCAGGAGCGTTCCCTGCAGATATTACATTCTCGTAATGTATATCGTTAGCCCCGAGCAGGTACAACATAAATAGTGTTGCCCCTGCCCTCCTATAGTATGTAGAAATGCATGTCGGTAAGAGACAGGGCGCATTCTCCACAAACTCAACCCATCCATAAGTCGTTCTATCTAAAACATTAAATATAGTCGCCGATTCTGGAGATCCAACTTGTCTGAGCCAACCTAGTAATTCGCACCATGCCACCTCAGATGCAATACTTTTCGGTTTGTACAAAAGTATTGCACCTGATGAGAAATTGACTTTCCAGGTTTTCTGCCCTCCATTATGTGAATCTGAAAGGTTCGTAACGATGCTATGGACGCAATAAAGTTTTTTGTTTTCAATACCGAATAGAGAGCTAATTGCCCCGGTATCGGCCACAAGACGGCAAACAAAATTGCTTGAATTGGCAATCCAATTACTAACAATTTCAGTAATAAGACGAGCGATTACCGGAAACGTCATTAAGTAGTCACTGCTTCCTTGACGTTGAAAGTGCTCAACGAATTGTCTATAAAAATAAGTATCATCATTACTATGCGCCCCAAAATCATTCTGGTATAGTTTCGTGCTGACTTTGAAGCCGGCGAACTCAGCAAGTAGACTTGGGCCACATAGTGATAGAAGTGATTCAAAAAGATTGCTTCTCAAATTTTGTCGAGCCAAAGCTTCCAGACGTTCTAAGGAGAACCGCTTGGTGATTCTTATCATCTCTTTTTCACTCCAATACACAAGCGAACCAAAAATGTGAGCAAACGGAATACCTTCCTCACTTTCTGTAAGTGAGTCCACATTCTCCCGTAGCAATCTATCAATCATTTCCAGCTGAGACATCTGATCAGGAATAGAATTCAGTGTCGTCAGCTCTGGATTTCCAAACAAGTATCTTGCAGAATCTTGCTTGTATTTCCAAAACGAAAGAAGCTCAGAGAATAGTTTGCTATTATTCTCTGTGGCGTAGGCACACCACTCATTCATTGCTTCAGAATGACCATTACCGTCAAACACCACCTTCCCCGATAGCCTTTCGTAAATGTCAGTGCTTCGGGCTGCAATCTGCAAGAGATCCGTTTTAGATAGCATAAGATAAGGAATAAATATTAGATACTGTAGCGTCAACCAAAAATATTGGCGTATTTAAATATGAAAATTGAATTTTCGCGGAGGAAATGGTTGTCTTATTATTTCCAACCCTCCTTGGGAAAGGTCCGGACTGTCGCCGATGCCTAGTCGTCCTGCCGCTCACAATACCCAACTTAGATCGTCCTGGCCTTTGAGGAGTGCTGTAATCCATATCAGTTGATGGGGACTAGTACGACGTGTTCGATTGAGAAATCGCCAGGTCATTGATCTGCATAAATGCAGGAACCACCAGCGCGGTGGGATTCCTCGATCCATAGCTGCTAGAGGTGTTGTAGACAACGGCCGCCTTAGAGATCCAATCTACCTTGTCGCCGAAGATGTCCAGCAGGCTTTGGGTCACGCGAACGTTGAATGGAATGACAATCGAGCCGTCTTTCTTCAACAGCAGCGCTCCGAAACGTGAACTGGCTGTTATAACGCCCTTCGAGAGGTTGACAATATTCAAGTAGTGCAGGAATGGAATATACAACACGTCGCGCTTGCGAGGCATCTTCGCAAGTGCCTCGAGGGTGCTAACATCATGGTCGCTTCCGCCCAGCACTAGGCTATTGTGGGAGACTGTATGGCCGGTGGGCTGCGCTCCGAACTCATCCGCATCATCTTGTGACCAGATAAATGATTTGAACACGCCCTTCTCGAATATCGGAAAGGGTTGACGATCAAGGCCCATCAAATCCTTTTTGAAGGGAAAAGTTTCGAGCCGGGTAGGATCGTCAATCAAGGTGAATTTCTCGGAAAACACTTTGTGACCGACCTTGTCTTCGGCGATGAAGGAAGAGTCCCGCTTCATCGAGCCGCCGTTGAAACCGATCCAGTTCATGACCGAGAGCAGGCTCGATATGGCCGCCGCCCCAAAGACGATGTCGTAGGTTCCGGTCGGAATCTGCTGGGACGGGTCCCTTTGGTAGTGTTCTATCAACCAGGACAGGTCGCGGTGCAGGGTCGCGGTGTTCAAATCCGCCTTTTTCTGCGCCGATTGTTCGGCAATAACTTCCCATTTGAGCGTGGCGTGGGCCAACACAATCGACACTTGGGCGTCAGTTGTTGAGAAATATTGGACATGCTCTGAACGGGTGTTGATATTGCAAACGATATTCGTGCCGGATGCGAAAATGCCCGAAAGCTTGAGATGCTCTGTTTCCAATCCGGCGACGGCCTGATTGAAATATTTCAGTTTCTCATCGTTGGAGATACCCGCCAGAGATGCGTCGTAACCGCTTTCGTCGATGAAATCGGCCGCATAGGTTGGAATAGTCGGCTCGTAAGTCAGCGGTTGGGCGTGCTGCACCATTTCCACCGCCGTGTCGATGCCGAATTTGATCTCGTCGAGATGCCTCAAATCGGTAATCATTTCATAGCTTGCACGCCGGCGATCAGAGTAAACGCTGATCTCGAGGCGAATCAGGTGTTCGTTGGAGTTTAGGGAAATCGCCGAGTTAGCAAAACGCATCAGGTAGCTGTCTTCTTCGTGGTAGGACAGCGTCACATCACATCCTTTGTCCACTGCGTACTCGCGCAACTCGCGTATGGTTTGAATAATTTGATCTGTCACGGCTATTCTCCTATTCTCCTATTCTCACATCGTCAAAACGGCAAACAGGAACACCGTGCCCCAACTGCATCAGCTGGTTAGGCTGGCCTTTGCCGCAGCTATCGACAAACTGCACCTGCCAGGTGGACCGATCACCCACCATTGAGAGCGAATTCCAGAATTTGACCGTGTCGCCCATGTAGGTCGGGTTCTTTACAACTCCGGTGACCTTTCCACCATCAACTAGCCATCCGATTTCTGGGGCAAAGTGGAACTGTTCGCGGTTTGAGCCAATCGACCAGCTTTTCACACCATCCAAGATGATGCCCTTTTCCGTCTTGCTGATGATGTTGTCAAGCGTGCCATCTGCACCAGGGTCGATATTGATGTTGGTCATGCGCTCGATTGGCACGCGGTAGAACGAGGTCGCCCGGTTGGCTCCGCCGCTGCCCTTGAAAATTGGCTTTGTGGCGTTGGCTTCTTCGACCATCTGGCGACCCGTGATCGCGCCGACCAGAATGCCCTTGTCTATCAGCAGATTGTCCTGGGCCGCGACGCCGTCGTCGTCGTAGCCGAAACTACCAGGTGAGTTGACCATCGTGGCGTCGGCGCGCGCCGTCAGCTTGGGGGAACCATATTGCAACATCCCAAAATCGTTCAAGGTCACAAAGGAACCGCCGGCGTAGGCCAGTTCGTAGCCCAAAATGCGGTCAAGTTCCAGGGCATGCCCGATGGTTTCATGGGTCTGGAGGTACATGATCCCTGGCAGCAAAATGACCGCGCGATTCTCCTTAGGGCATTCGGGAGCGGCCAGCACCTCGTTCAATTCGCGAACAATACGCTCGGCGTTCTCACTGAAAATGGCGCGGTCGATTGTTTCCCATCCACGGCTTTCTCCCAATCTCTGGGGGTAGAACTTACGCTCGTGGCAAACACGCTGCTCATCCAACCCGCTGACATGTATCCTGGCGAACACCTCTGTGATGAGCTTTTCGATGTGGCTGCCTTCCGAATCTATGTAGAAAATCTTCTTCTGAACGAAATTCAGTCCGCCGTATCGCTGGAGGACCCCCGATTGGTTCATTTTCTTGTCCATCTCTTTCAAAAATGCTACTTTCTCGCTCTGCGAGACTTCAAACGGGTTGATCTGGCAGGGACTCTCAAAAGCAGCCTGGATGGCTTCCTTTTCCGCAAGGCGCACAGGGAAAGAGACCCGCTGCGCGGCGGCCTTGGCGTTATCCAGCGCTTTGTCGAAAATTGCCCCCATGACGCCCATATCCGAGGAGGCCGAAAATCCCCATGCGCCCTCGTACAACACCCTCACCCCAATTCCACTCTCCCTCGATGACGATGCGTTCTTGAGATTGCCATTCAACATCATCAACGAATCAGACCTCTCGAACGGATACCAGCGAGCATCTACGTAAGTGGCTCCCGCTGCTTGCAGCTTCTCTATATTTTCCTGGATCAGATTTTGCATAAGTGGTACCCTTACCTAAAAGAGGTGAGTGCGCGCGGACCGATTGGCACGCGCAGCGCACAAAGTGAATACAAAAACACTCCGTTTGTTCTTTGTACTTTGATGTATCTGGGGGTGACGGCGTCAGAAAATTTCATGGGATCTTTTCTTTGGAGCAGACGGCGCGCCGAAATCGTTTCTTTTGAACAAGGGCGTGGGACAACGTGCGCTAGAAAGAGAATTAGGACATTAATGCCCGTGTGCAAGCCGGGAGTGGGGATTTCAATGGGATTCGTCAGGATCTGTTTCTCAGTATGGCGCGAGAGGAGATTTTGAGAATCATCGCCCGAGAGCTAACGGAATCATGTGGAGAGGCTCATCCCAAAGGCATTTGCCAGCGGGCGCGAACCGAACTGGGCACCATTATGCCCAGTTCGGGCGAGGAGCCCATCGCGAGACGCGGGGTACATGACGATGGACAACGCCAGGAAGCGCAAGATGGCACAGGTCTGGCCTGATGCCACGGTCCGATAGTGTCACCCCTCAATCCTGCGACGTGCGGTGATCTATTTCAGCGCCGACGCCTCCGGCGTGCCCTTCCGCCCTGCCTTGCTCAAGGGCCGCCGCAGCAAAAGCCCGGACGGCACCGACAAGACTCACATGGCCACGCACGGTCTGTGTCGACTGTCCCAGCACAAGGAGGACGGGGAGGGCCGCCCATCCGGGACCACGGTGCAACGACCTACCTCGCTGGTCTTGGAAGTTCCTCGGATTTCGGAATTGCCCTGAGTCGGGAGGCCATCTGGCGCGGCCTTGATTTGGTGAGGGAGCAAGTCATGTTCGTCGACGGTGCCTCCGGCCTCCTGACTAACTTGAAAAAATTACTCTACGTTCCACACCCCAGCGCGCGCTGGGTTCTGCTGCTGAAAGAGCTCTGGGTTGGGCAAGGGGGACCAACGCCGGTTCAAACCCCCGCCGCGCGAATGGACGAAGCTGCTGCTGACAGACGGCGTGGACGCGTCATCTCCCGCGCCCGGCATGAGGCCGACGGGACCGCCCGCGATCCGCCGGTGGCCGCCGCGCTTGGTTACTTCGTCAACTACACAGAGCGGATGCCATCCGGCAGGTCCAGGCCACGGGTGACTTCAACGACTCGGGCATGATCGAGGCAGGCTGCCGCAGACTTATCGGCCAGCGCGGCAAGCAATCCGGCAGGTTCTAGACCTAGGATGGGTGCCGGTGCCGTCCTCTCCCTCCGCTCCATCCACGCCAGCCGCCGGCTCGACGAGTTCTGGCGCGACCATGTCAATGACAGCGCCACGACCTCCTACGCCTCATCGCCTGGAGAGTATTTTCTTGCACCCCTAAAGAAGAAAAACACCCTGAAGAAAAATACTTGCCATCGGCGGGGCAAGAGCTAAAGTCCCCTGCGACAGCAGATACATTCAAGCCATGAACGAGCAAACTACCGAATCTTCAAGTGACACGGCCCCAAGAAATTTAGTTATTGATTGGGCGGATGTTACAGATATTGCGCGGGTTGCAGACGAGGACTGTGTTGATGAGGACTAGAGGCAGTCCAATGAGACCATCTGAAGGTTATCCGTATTCAAGAACATGGATTTTGAGCCATTCGCCCCGGCAAAAAGGCAGTTCATGCTGGGTGATCTCTCGGATGGTTATGGTTACGGCTTTGATTACGGGAAGCCAGCGGGAGTCAAGTTGATTCATCCTGATCTCCATCGCCTACTCAGGGCGAACGGTGACTCGGACAAACTTTCAACTGACAATCTGGAAATCAGATCCGCCATTGACAAGCTTTCACTAAATCCGTCACGGACAAATAACTCGCCGCGACTTACGGTTTGGTTGCACTTAGTCCACGGTTGCAATTTTGCATGTCATTATTGCTATATCCCCCATCTCAGGCGAGCAGTAAGTCGGGAAGAGATCGAACAACATTCCTTCCAGCGCAAAAACATCGCTCCCCTCTTGTCCAACCTGCTTGCTTACTGCCGGGCCGAGGGTCTGCCCGAATTACGCATCATGTTTGCAGGCGGAGAACCTACCTTGAATCTTCCTCTGGTCGATACCTTCTGTAGCGATGCGCAGGCACACAGCCAAGATGTTCGGATCACTTTCGGAATGATCTCGAACGGCTCGTTTGACTTCGATGAGCTAATCCCCCTGTTGCATCGTCACAACATTTCAATATCCCTATCACTCGATGGCTATCAGAATTCCCACGACCAAATTCGTTTTGAGATCGTAAATCAAAAAAAAGTCGGCAGTTGGAACAAGATAACGGGAAACGTGGAGCAACTGCTCAAAGAAGGCATACGGCCATTCTTTCTCTTCACAATTACCCCAGGGAACTATTCACACATCCACGAGTTCGCGTCTTTCGCGCACGATCAACGACTGGGATTCAGATTGAGTTTAGTTAAGTCTGTTACCGCACCATCAATGGAGGTGCAGTCAGACATCGCAGACACTCTCATTCATCTTTACCGGAACCTCGCGGAGACGCTTGATCCCAAACTCCCAATTCTCAAATACGCCGCCATGGCGGAGTGGTTCTTGTATCGCAAGAAACATGTTCCATGCGCCTCGTGCAAAAGCTATTTTGCTATTAGCAATTCAGGTGATGTCTGCGCTTGCCAAATGCGAATGGACCACACCTATGGGAGCGGGCTGTCTGAGGAGTTTTCCTCGGCAGTGTCACGTATCCGCTCGGATCCCACCAATGCCGCGCTAAGCAATTCGCTCGCAAGGAATGGCGCATGCACTCGCTGCCAATACTTTCATGTGTGCGCTGGTGGGTGCCCACATCACAACTTGCTGGCCACTGGCAATATGGACCACCCCTCACCGTGGTGTAGCGTGTACGGAAGACTTGTGCCTGAATATATCCGCTCAATTGCGAGACAGTTGCAACGCGTCTTCGCTTCAGAGGGTCAGTAGGCGAGCATGCGATTCATTCTCACACATATTCCACGCACCGGCGGAACTTCCATATTCGCCGCCGTTCGAGGATGCAAGCCAGATGCAAGAGCAGTCGAGTTCGAATCCATGGCTGAAGTTGCCCTAATGACCGATCAAGAGCTCAACAGCTATAACTTGATTTCAACCTATGTCGGCTCAAAATTATTTGACCGCATCAACGGATCATGGATCAAAGTCTTAATACTCCGCGACCCGATAGCGCGACTGCGATCATCGTATTGGAACCTAAGAAATTGCCCGGACTATATCTCACCAGCCAGCCGATTCGCCAAGCAGCTTGGATTCCGCGATTACCTGGCATCCAGGGACCCAGCAGTCATTATGCAGTCCACAAATGTTCAAACCTGGACCGTATTTGGCGACAAATCGATGCATTATCGCCGCATGAACGACAAGACCACACAGAGCAAGATTGTCAATGAAGCAGTCAAGAATTTTTCAAAATACACTTTTGTTGGTTTTACCGAACATCTTGACTCACTGTGGTCAAAAATATGTAGGGCACTCGGCAATGAGGAAACACCGCTACCCACTCTGCGAGCAAACCAGACATTCCAGGAAATGGATGAACCAAGAGAGGAAGATCTCATCTTTCACACAGCTCTGGATTGTCAACTGGTCCAGAGGGCTTATAGCATGACAGTGGTCATGCCGCATTAGCACGCTTTAGGTAAGCGGCTCGAGGCAAAGACTGTCTGCGGTGTGTTATACTCGCCTGGCGGCGATGGGCATTTTTGCCTCGCAAAAATTCCAGAGAAAGCGGTCACGCTGCGGTTAACACCTAGGAATGCGGCAAACAGAGCACCTCTGGCACCTCAACCAGAGGCGGGCGGTGTCTGGCGTTATGCTATCTCGGCTACGACCACCAGGGGGGGGCGTGGTCGTGGCCTTGATCCAGTTGGGGGCAGCAGCGCCGGAAGTTAGTCCGGGGCCGGTTGGTGCATCAGATTTTCGAACACCCACTCGAAGTAGGCGAATGGGTCGCGGTGGTGGCTGCGGATTTGCTCGACGAAGTCTTGAGTCGGGCGGTTGCGGAACGCGTAGATTCACTCAAATCGGCCACACGTGGCCGATTTGCAAGTTTCAAGTTTCAATTTTTAACTTGACGCCTCCCCTTTGTAGCCCTGTAGCCCCCCGCTACGCTTGGTGACGGCATTTGAGTATGTGCATGGTGAAGTGGACATGTGCGGACTGCTATGCTGCCCGTGGTGCATTAACCGGCCGCACTGCGGCCCCGGTTGCTGCGGCCGCGCTAACCGCACCACCGTCGGCGGTTTTGTCGCGCCATTAAGGACAAGATCGCTACCAACCTTCGGCTGGGCCGCACCGCCTTTCAGTACGACATCCAAATACGTCCGTTCTGACATGAACCCAGCTCTTTGACTTTACGACATCTTGGATACGGTGGCGATTCGGACCGCGTGGGACATGGTAGCGATGCCGGCGGATTCCGTAGAAGAATCAATGATCGGATGGACAACTTCCAACGATGAAGTGTTTCCCGTTCAGCCAACCGGCACGGATAGTCTCGCCGTCATTTCATCAATTGTGGAACTCATTGGTTCAATATTCGGAATCACACCACCAAGAGCAGTGAGGATGCTCTGAGGCCGCCTGCAAGGAAGGCTTTGTGCTGTCAAGGGAAGCCGAAGGCGGGGAATGACCATTATTTGACGATTTTCCATGATCGTGGGAGGGATTGAGGCACCCTGTGTCGAATTTGCTGGGAAATTATCGGAAAGCGATTGCTTGAAGTCCGATTTCAAGAGCTGTTTTGAATTACTGTGGTCAACTCTGAAAATACGATACTCATCCCAAGGGCCGACTACCTGTCGGACATTGAAAAGCACCCCCGCGGTCAACTGGTTTGGTATCGCGAAATTGTTCCCGGCGATGCGGGCGAGAAGCCCTGGTTGCAAACCGGCGCTTACGGCGACCCGTGGATCTTTTCTGAAAGCTCCATCATCAGGATACCCGCCGGAGGGTTTATTAGAAAGAGCGGTGATACCACGATGCACTTTCCCGTCTAGAAACTCGATCTTGTTAGCGGCAAGTCCGTCCGCGGACTGCTTTCACTCGGTGTTTCCCCGGCGCTCGAACTGCCGGAGTCGAACTACCGGACGCGAACCGACCCGGGCGGGATCGTATCGGTGACGACCACTCGCGGAACCTATGGAGCCGCCATCACTCGGATGGAGCAGGAGGACGACAGCCTGATTCTGACTGTTGCCACGGAAAGTGGCAGCAATGTGAGGGTGCTCGTCCCGGCGCTCTGACAGGCACTGGAGAACACATGGCTGCCGTCGCCTTGGTGCGAGCCAAGCGGATCAGTCGGTGTCGTGTAGCCTCGCTGGCCGCACACCGACAAGATCGGCCTTGTGGAATAAGGGGAAATGCAACATCCAAGCCAAGAACGCCCGCACTGGCACAAAGCCGGCCTCGGCGATGGCCTTTTGAGCGCGCTTCCAAGGAGAATACAAGGCCGAAGCTTCGATCAGGCAGGCTGGCGGGGGCTGCGAACCAATAGGCGATAAACAACCGGAGTTGCCACCAGCGAGAGCAGCACGGAAATACAAAGCGCACCTATGACACCAATGGCGAGAGGCTTGAGCATGTCCGCTCCGCTGCCGATGCCGTAAGCAAGCGGCAACATGCCAAGACCCGCGGCGAGCGAGGTCATCAGCACGGGCCTCAGACGCCGATGCCCTGATTGCACGAGTGCTTCGTCCAAGCTGTGACCTTCGGCAATGAGGCGGTCCACATAGTCGAGCATGAGAATTCCGTTTTTCGCGACGATGCCGACGCCGATGATGGCACCGAGGAAGCTGACAATATTCAAGGTGGTGCCCGTCAGCCAAAGCGCAAGGATGGTGCCGAGTAAGGCAAGTACGCTACCGAAGACGATGGCGATGGGTTCGGCATACGAGCGGAACTCAATGAGCAGCACGGTGAACACGAGCAGGATTGCCATGCACAGCACCAAAAGCAGATTTTGAAACGACTCCTGTTGTTGCTGGAATAGACCCCCGAACTCGATGGCACCGGGAGGCAGAGATTTGTCCGCTCCGAGCTTCTCCCGGATCTCTGTCATTGCGCTGCCAAGGTCACGACCTTCGAGGCGTGCGGTGATGGCGACATCCTGGCGGAGGTCCTCGCGGCGGAGTTCCAACTGTCCGGGGGACTCACTGATGTCCGCCACTTGCGAGAGTTTGATCAAAACGCCGGTCGGCGTGCGCAGTGGCAGTTCCCGCAGGGTGGCAATGCGATTGAACTGGGTGGTATCGCCTAACACACGGATCGCGATGACCCGGTCACCTTCCAGTACGCTGGAGGCGGTCTTTTCGAGCTTGGCGATATTCACTGCGGTTGCGAGGTCATCGGCGGTGATGCCGAAGCGTTGGGCCTCCGGTTGCCGGATGCGCAGGGTCAGTGAAGGTCCGGTATAGGTGAGGCCGTCGAAGGAATCCACCACGCCGGGAACCTTCTTGAGTTCCGCTTCAATCTCCGGCGCTTTCTTTTGGAGGAAGGTAAGATCGTTAGAAAAGAGCTTCACTTCGATGGGCTTGGGAGACCAGGTGAGGTCGCCGATGAGGTCACCGAGAATGCCATGCAGATCCCAGTCGATGCCGGGAATGGTTGTCGTGAACTTGGTGCGCAGTTCGTTGATGATGTCCTCGCCGCTGCGTTTACGGTTTTTCTTCAGCTTCACGAGGAAATCGCCGGTGTTAGGCTCGGCCAGGGCCAACGCGAGCCGC
>Ga0118677_10001485_pt2 | contig 27078 bp, 9 predicted proteins | sample AliMusrvi5mmetaG_FD_86154 | JGI IMG/M metagenome (GOLD analysis project Ga0118677, IMG submission 86154) | reverse complement strand
CCGTGGAGGTGATGGGAAAATTGGGCGCGATGTATGGTGTTCAGGATGCAGGTCAGGAATTCCTGCCTCAACCGGTGATAGGTACCAAAAATGGTTACCGGCATGTGCGGCTTAATCAGACCTATAAAGGCTTGCCGGTTTTTGGGGGGCAGGTCATCGTGCATTTTGATGGCAAAGGAACAGCGCGGTCAGTAAACGGTGCCTATATGCCGCTTGGCGAGCTTGACGTAACGTCCACGTTGACGGCGGATCAGGCGCGTGTGATGGCTCAGGCGGATCAGAAAACCATGGGCAAGCCCGTGGGTGTTGTGGCACAGGAACCGGAACTGGTGGTTTTTGCACGGGGAACGGTTCCCAAGCCTGCCTGGCAGTTAGTCATTACCTACAACGGCGGTTCCGGAAACATTGGGCGCTGGCGGTATTGGATTAATGCCTTGACGGGTGAAATTCTTTTGAAAATTAATGATGTGCCGAATGCGGCGCCGATTCCGGATAAATTATTAGGTGCTCCGGCGGCCATTACCGGCTCCGTTTTAACCGGGCAAGGTGGCGGTGTGGTGGGGGTGGAAGGTTGGGCACAGGCAGGTTACTCTTTCCTTTATAGTTTCACTAACCTCTGGTTTGTCCGTAATGTGGGTGGTTTTTTGAATGGGACGGATGGGGCGGATGCTGTGGCAAACCGATTGGGTACTACCAATTGGGGGACTACGGATCGTGTTGAAATCTCCGCCAGTCATGCCTTGGAAGGGATACAGTGGCTTTACAGGACGAATTTCGGGCGCAACAGTTATGACAATTTGGGTTCAATCATTGAGGCCGATGTTCATTACGGCGTGAGCTATGTGAATGCTTTCTGGGATGGTTCTGTGCTGACGATTGGCGATGGCGATGGAGGGGTTAATGCGAATTCTCTGGCCGTACTTGATGTGATGGGGCATGAACTTCAGCACGCTGTTACAGAATACAGTGCCGGCTTGATCTATGCCGATGAGTCGGGTGCTCTCAATGAATCCTTCTCTGATATTTTTGGCACATTGGATGAGTTTGCGCTACAACCTGATGGCCGTGCTGTTTATCCCAAGATTATTCCGGGTCATTCGGATTGGCTGTTAGGTGAAGATTGCTGGACGGCCAGTACGGCGTTGCGCGATATGCGCAACCCTGCTAATGCAAATACAGTTGGAAAAGGGAATGAACAACCGACACGCTATCAGGGAAAATACTGGGATTTTGGCGGAGAAGTGCACCAGAATGATTCTGTGCAGAACTTTTTTTTCTATCTGCTCTGTGAGGGTGGGAGCGGCACGAATGATGGTATTTTTTATTATGTGCCCGGTGTCGGCATCGAGGTTGGTGGCCAGTTGGCTTATAACACTTTGACGGCCTATATGACGCCCAGTACAGATTATGCGGCGGCACGTGACGCCTGGGTGGCTTCTGCCCAGGAATTTGATGATCGTGGCGTGACGACCAATGCGGTCATTTCCGCCACTCTCGCTTGGGCTGCGGTTGGGCTAGGGACGGTGTCGTTGGTTTTCCCCGCGGATTCTTTCGTTGTGGGCCGTTCGCTTGACACGGGAGAATATAGCCGGTCGAATCAGGTCTATATCATGCTCAATCCTTCGCCTAGTACTAATATCTGGAGCGTGAGTATCAATGGGCCCTGGTTGACGGTGACGCCAGTGCAAGTCACGAATTCCCCTCTCGATCGGTTTGCCAAGGTGACGATTACGGTCGATACCACCGTGGCGGATACTTTGCCAAAGGGAATCTATACCGATACGATTCGTTTTTCGAACAACTCGGGTGCTTGGGATGAAACGCGGCAGGCCGTGCTTCATGTCGGTACAAACTATGTTGTCCGTGGTGAGCCCTATAATTGGATTGATCCAGTAGCCAACAATCACTCGCTTCTCGAGCTGTCGTCTGGGATTAGCGCCCTCCAAACGCTTCCGTTTGATGTTTTGTTTTACGATGTCACCAATCGCTCCATCTACGTTTCTGCCTTTGGAACAGTCGGCTTCTCTTTCGATGGTCTGGCTACCTCGGATAATACAACCCTGCCGAATTGGCAAACGCCGAACAGTATTATCTGCCCTTATTGGGATGCCGTGAATGCTACCCGCCTGCCAGCGCTTGTTTATTACGGAATTGAGGGAACTGCGCCGCACCGCAAGGCGGTTGTCACGTGGTTGCGGGCTCCGCATGATATGGATGCCGCTGCGCAGTTCAGTTTTCAGATGATTGTTGAGGAGAATCCCTCGCTCGAATTCAATAGTGACATCGTCTTTAATTATAAGGACGTGGACGAAAGCAACATGACGGTGGGGGCGGGCATAAGTGCGACGGTGGGGGTGGAGGATCAATTTGGCGCCCTTGGTAAGCAGTTTTCATACAATAATTTGTTTTTGGCAGATAACACGGCCCTCCGTTTCTCCCAAGTTCCGTCCATGGATACGACGGCCCCGACTGGCCAAGTTCGCTTTTTGGGGCAGACGGATTCCGATGTGTTCTTTGAGATCCGGTTCAATGAGCCGGTCGAAGGGCTGACGGAGGCCGGACTTTCACTTTCGAATAGTACGGTAGCGGGGATTGCGGTGTCATTGATCAGGGGCGGAGGCTTTCGTTATGTGGTGTCCATAAGCCCTGTTGTTGATTTGGGCCGGGTTGAACTGTCGGTTTTGGCGGGGGCGGTACATGATATGAGTGGGAATGCGAATCTGGCGTTCGGTTCGGGTTTGTATGTGGTGCAGCCACAAGCGGTGAACTTCGCCGATGATATGGAGAGCGGACCTTCGGCTTGGACGGCTTCTACGCAGGTGTTTGATTTGGCTACCACCAAGGGTTGGGAGTGGGGAAAACCTGACCCCTCCTATGTTGATGGTCCGGCTGGTGCACATAGTGGTGAAAACTGTTGGGGGACGATTCTTGATGGCCCCTTTCCTGATGCAATGGATGCTTGGGTGATGACGGAGCCGATTTCCGTGGGCGCCTATCCTGTGTTGGATTTCTATGTTTGGTATGGTTTGGGAGAGTATGGTGATTATGGTTATGTTGAGGTGAATGCCGGTAACGGTTGGGTTAATGTCACGCCTGGCGACTATAGCCTTTATTACTCTTCGTCAGGAGGCTGGTTGGAACAGGTAGTCCCGTTGGATAATGCCCAGTTTGGCAACTGCTCTATTCAAGTACGTTTCAGGGTCAAAAGTAAATATAACCAAGCTAATTATGCGATATTCAACCCGGGTATGTATGTCGATGATATGAAGGTGTCCAGTCGGCGTGACCCCGGCGTCTGGGTGGTTAATTACACTCCAGAGGGTGGGATGGCTCCTTCTACCAATGTGGTGACACTTACTGCCTATAATTCTTCGACGAACACCTATACTGGCGTGTCAGGGGTTGTGGGTTCGTCCGAACCAGGGGTGAACTTCATCTCGAATTCGGTTGCGTACGGCACGTTGATGCCTGGTGATCTGGTCAATGGCGTTGCGCCAGTGGGGGTCATTCTCGGGAGCGCTGGGAATTTTACCAAGCCCATTGTCCAACTGACGCATGATTCAAAAACCGGCCTTCAGATTTTGGGCAAGCAGGCGATCCCGTTTAATGTGAGTAATGTGACGGTGTCCGCCGTTGCAACGAATGTTATCACGGTCAAGTCCTCGCTGTCGGGGGTGGGGGTTACCAACTGGTTGGGACAGTATCTGCAGGGCGATGGAGGCATGACGTCTTGTCTGTATCAAGTTATCTATGCGGGAACGAATGGAGTCAAGGATCCGCCCTTGGCAAATGGGCAGGTGACGGGTGATGATTGTCTGCTTTACAGTTCCAGTTTGAGTCATCCTTGGGGTTTATTCGGGGAGGGCGGTGTGCCGTCTAATCAGGGGCAGTTCAAGAAGCTTTTCAATCAAGGACTGCCGTCCAATGCGTTCGTTTATGTAAGAGCATATGATGCCTCCTCTTTTGACTCCTCAGTGGCGTATGGTGACTCAGCGCTTTACGCCCTGAATGGGCAGGTTACGCAGACCCATGACTTTGGTTGTTGGCTGGTAGGGACACCGCTCAATCCAAGTCGTGACAGCAATGGTGATAGCATCACGGATGGGTATAGTATTCTTCACGGGATGGATCCGCGCGCACCCATTGTTAAGCTTGCGTCTGGATGGACGCTCCTGCAGCAACTCGGTTCTGCTGGTAGCGGCGCGGGGCAATTCAGTTCCGGGACTCCTAGTCCGACACGCGTATTTTACAAAGGTAATTTCCTCTATGTGTTGGATACCGGGCATAATAAACTCCAGGTATGGAATCGGTTTACCAACAAATATGTAGGTTCGTACGGTTCTACGGGTAACGGTGCTGGACAATTTTCGCGTCCGTACGGCTTGGGCTTTGACCCTCGGCCCGGAATCAATCGTTTTGCGGTTGCGGACCAAGGTAACGCACGTGTTCAGGTATTTCAGTTTGATCCCGCTACTGGAACGAACATTACCTATGTTTTCACTTTCGGAACCAACGGCTGCTTTGTCCGTCCGACGGATGTGGCGATTGCGCCCGATGGGCGGTTTTATGTGACTGATCTGTCGACTACGACTGATTATGTGCCCGGCATGATAACTAATTATGCCGTTCAGGCTTTCACGGAGGCAGGTGATCTTGATTCCATTCTTGCACTTTACGGATCCCATGGTGGAGAGGTGATGAATGCTTGGGGTGTGACGGTGGGCACGAACGGGATGGTGGTGGTGGCGGACACCGAAAACAACCGCATACAGGCATGGGACGCGGCTGGTAATTACCTCTGGCAGGCGGGGAGTTTTGGCACGAACGCGGATCAATTATCAATGCCCCGGGACGCGGCATTCGGGCCGGGGGACATGATTTATGTAACTGACACTGGCAATTCCCGGTTGGCGGTTTACAGCACGAATGGTACGCCTATCGCTACGTTGGGCTCGCATGGATATAGTTTTGATGTGCAAATGGTGCAACCCTACAGTTCGGCGCCAGTGGTGGATTCGAATGTGGTGTATGTGGCGGATACATTGAATAATCGCATTCTGGCAGTGGCGGCGATTTTTGATACAGATGGCGACGGAATGGATGATGTGTGGGAGATCCTGCATGGGTTGGATCCTCGGGATCCGGCTGATGGCCTTCTTGATAGTAATGGCAACGGGATATCCAATATTGGCGAATATAGGCTTCAGCAGGATCCCCTCCAGATGTCTCTCACACTGCGTATTAAGACGTTTTCGATGAACCCGGCTCTGCTCAGTTGGGAAGAAGTGGTGACTGGGGGAATCTATCGGGTGGAATACTCGCTTGACCATGTGAATTTGGCGACCAATAGTTGGCAGGCTGGGCCGACGGTCACCTCGGGGGTGGCGGGGATCATGGCTTGGACCAATACGCTTTCAGTGACGAATGGTGTTGAATATTTCCGGGTGATCAGATTGAGCCCGTAAGGTGTTTTATAATTAAACAACAGGGAGAATAGGCGATGAAAGTATTAAGTTTGGTAGGCATTATGTGCGTGGCGGTTACCTCTATGGCGGTGGCTCAAATGTTGCTCCCTGGCGATGGCGTGGCGATTGAAGTGAAGCCGCAATTGGTCGAAGGGGTTGTGCATACCAATGCTGTCGTGTTGGCGGACACCAACGCGCTGGCGTCCATGGTCGCAGAGGAGAAAACGTTGCTTGCTGACGCCAAAAACATCACGGTGCAGCTTACCTCTATTTCCTACCCTTTGCGTGAATACCGCCAACGGATGATGGCTCAGGATAAGGAACTGATGGTGATGGCTCGGGACATTGCCAAGATGCAGCAGGATCTGGAAGCTAAGCTTGCGGAAAAATATCCCGACATTGGCGCCAAGACCAAGGAGCGGGATGCCCTCACCCGTCGCTATTCTGATGTCAATTTCAAGCTGCGGGAAATCCACAAGAAGATCGATGCCATGCAGAAGGCGATCCAAAGGGATGCGGCGGACAAAAAGATGGCGAAGTGATTTTTTGAGAATATTCAATTGATTTGAAAATGGTGCCTGTATGAACAGGTGCCATGGCATGTAGTGAGAGGACCATGAATATGAAATCAGTAAATGAGCGGCGGTGGAATTTTATAGGAATGATAGGGCTCGCTAGCCTTTTATGGGTGGCTGATGCCGTTTTCCCGACAATCGGGCAAGCCGCATTTTTGCCATTCAATCTATGGTTGGATGTAGATTCTAATGGCTCCATTACCAATCCCATTCCGGTCACAGAAGGGTCAATGACGGATTATATATCGATTCCTACCGCCGGGACGAACGTAACCGCTGTTGCTGACCCAGGCTATGTGTTTAGTTATTGGGAGATTCAGGAGGGGACGTCCGAAGTACGTATCAGCCCCAATATCAGCAATGCTTCGGTAACAGTGAAGTGTAGTACAACTGTGGGTGGCCCTGATACGAATATTGCCATATTGGCACATTTCAAGTTGCCAGAATCGGCCTTGAAAGTTGTTTCAACCAACAACTGGGGCTCCCCCATGGTGCCGGCTGTTGGGGACTCTTCATGGGCAAATGGTGCGAATATAGCCGCTTCCGTGACGACCCCTTATGATATTGGTGGTGGTCATGTTGCTATTTGTACCGGATTCGTTGGTGAAGGAAGTGTTCCCGCAGCGGGGAACACGGCTTCCGTCAGTTTTCAGATCAAGACGAATTCGACGATTACGTGGCTTTGGAAGACTCAATCGCAGACGGTGAAATTGATCATCGTCTCGACGAATGACAATGGGATCATTGTAGGCAACCCGCAGCCACCGCAGGGAACGACGAATGTTGCCTATAACAGTACGTTTTCTGCCAGCGTGACATCGCCCTATAGAGTTTCTTCCGATGAACGTGATTTGGTCACCGGTTATACCGGAACCGGAAGTGCGTCCAGCGGTTATGGTGCTCTCACGCCGACATTCAGCCTCAGTAATGATAATAATCAAGTGACATGGAACTGGAAAAGACAGTTTCTTTTGAGCAAGACGATTGTTAAGGCAGGAACAAGTGATGGAGATGTGCAGATTTCGCCGGCCGGAACGGCGGAGGGGACCAATAGCTCATGGTATGATTCAGGGACTGTCGTCACGTTGACCCCTAAACCCGCTGTGGGTTCTACTTTTGACGGATGGAGTGGTGATGTTACGGGTTTTGGTATAAAAACAGTAACGATGACGAATGCAGTGAGTTTTACCGCTACGTTTCGGGAACTCCGTGCCGGTGAGATTCCGGAAGATTGGTTATCCAAATTTGGGCTCGATCCGAATGATCCTAATGTTGCTTTTGAGGATCCGGACAATGACGGCCTCTCCAACTTGGAGGAGTACTGGATTTCACATGTTTATGGTTCCAATACCGCCGGGCGCGTGGAATGTAGTCCCATTAATGCGGATAGTGATGGGGATGGTATTGATGATGGTTATGAATACCATAAGATCCTGAGTGCGGGAGGGACGAATGGTGTGCCCGGATCGCAAAAGAACTACCTGGCGCCTGTGGATACTCTTGGTGTCAATGGTCCGGATGGCAATCCTGATGGTGATTACCATTGGAGTACGTTAACCGGTTATAAAACTGATGTGGGACTGACCACAGGGGAAGAGTATGTCGGGCCGGATGGTGTTCCACCTGGAGTATACGTTACGATGAGTGTTCCCGGAGTGAGTTTGCCGGTAAGAGCCTTTTGCAAACAGATTGGTGAACTGCCAAGCTCAATCTATTATATTGCTTCTGATGATACTGGTGATCAAAGTTCCTCTGATTCCACTGACTCCGAAATAGCGGGTTATAATGGAAAGACAGGTGACGGTTTTGATGATGGTTTTGAGTATTCGTGGGATTTGTGGCAGCGTTTTAATGAGGACAGCGCAACAGGGGATCCGCTTGGGCACCATGTGCCATTTTTCCGGCCTCAAAAACCGGAGTTGCCAACGGCGGCGTTGCTGGCCCCGTGGTTCCATTCGAATGCAACCCCCATCAAAACCAACGACATGGTTGTGGCGTCCTACAACTATGACAGGGTTAATGTTTTCGTGAATACAGGCGGCGGATTCCTGCTTGCGACCGATTCTGTACAACTTGCTTCCGGAGCAGGGCCGGTTGCGATGGCACTTGGTACGTTCAGTTCCGCGAATGATATTGTGGTTGCGTGTAAGAATAATAATACGATCAGTGTCCTTTTGAGAGATCCCTCCAATGCGATTCCTTTCACGGTGACGCCTTACACGGTGGGTTCCCAGCCGTCGTTCGTTGCAGTGGGCCGGTTTAATGCCGATGGCTTTGATGATATCGCTGTTGCCAATTCCGGGGACGGGACTGTGTCCATTCTGACTAATAACGGAGTTGGTGGATTTGCCATGATGGCTACTGTTACGGTTGGTGGGAGTCCTTCGTCTGTGGCGGCAGGCAAGGTTTTTGGGCCTCTTGCTGGTAATCCGCAGGATCTTTTGGTGGCCGATGGGCTTGCGAACGTTGTTGTCCTTTGCAACACCGCTGGCGTGTTTAGTATTGCGGGGACGATTCCCGTGGGGGCGCACCCGTCCTCTGTGGTGATGGCGGATTTCAATCTGGATTCAACGAATGATTTCGCGGTTTCCCTCCGTGATGACTCGACTGTGAAAACCTACTTGGGAAATGGGGTTGGCGGATTTGTTTTGAAGCGTTCTGCCACGACGGGGGCAAGTGGTTATCCGCTTCATTTAGCAGCAGGCAATTTAGACTATTCTACTGATCCAGCGAGTGGTGTGGTCACACCCAACCTCCCCGTGGATTTAGTGGCGGCAGCGTACTCCAACTTGACGGGTCGTCCTTTTATTGCCCTTCCCACCGGTGTGATAAATCCGGCGGCATCAATTGACCTGCGGATGCGGCCAGTATGGACGGCCATTGGCGATGTGAATGGCGATGGTTACAATGATCTGGTTTTCGTTTGCAAAGACGACGACAAGGTTTCTGTATGGACGGGGAATGGGGCCGGTTCATTTGATTTCTTTGTAAATATGGGGTCATCCGTAATGTCGGTGGGCCGGCCCTTCAATCCGGCTGCGATTCACGAGGATCCGCCCGGAAACGGTTTCCCGGATTATGACCTGATTTATCTGCCTAAAGGTGGTGTGGGAAACTGGTATTCAGACGATCTTGAATACAATGCCTGGTCCACCAATACCATCATGTACTCCTTGTCCTCCAATGTCATTGTGCGACTGGAATATCCAGATAGGCCACGTTGTACAAATCCATTCCTATGGGATACGGATCATGATGGCCTGCCGGATGCTTGGGAAGTTGTATTTGGTTATGATCCCTGGAAGGCAATCTCATTCGGTGGGGCAGTGACTGATGCCAATTTGAATCCGGATTTAGATGGTCACGCAAGTGCTGTGCGTACGGTTATTTCGGGCGGGGTGACCAATCAAGTCCGACTCAATGATCACGACCTTTATGCGTATAATCTTCCTTATCCCAATAACGATCCGTATCCGCCGAATGGGAATACGTTTGCCAACAACTTCAATCCGAATACCGGGTGGCTGGATCCAAGTGTAACGCCGCTCAATCCGCCGGGCATTGTGGATACTGAACCTTTTGTGAACCGGTTGGAAATGTTGGGAGGGCGGTCCATGCCGGCGGTACGGCCTTTTGATCCTGCGGATCATTCCACCAATCCGAAACTGCGTGACACCGACGGGGACGGTTGCTGGGATGGATGGGAGTTATATGTCGGGATGAATCCCATCGATGGGACCGATGCCTATTTGGTCGATAGCGATGGTGATGGATTGCTCCCCTGGCAGGAATTTATGTGCATGGACACCCTGTTGGCGGAGCCATCGTGGGTTCTTACTACTAATGGTGATATTCAAATCACCGGTACGATGACCCCTGATCAGCAGGTTCTTATGAGTCAACGCGTCCGGTTTGTTCAAGGGTGGCTGAATAAGACCCGCCCAACGGATCCCGGCAATCCGGATACGGATGATGATCAGATTCCTGATGGTGCCGAGCAGTCCCTCTTTAACTATTCAGCGGGACTTGGGGCTGCGACAACAATCAATGCAACCGGGGTGACTTCTCTGGTACCGTTAGGGGTGTTTAGGGCGGGTTGTGGGTTGACCCCGACGGCTGTGGATACCGACAATGATGGTCTGCCGGATTTTTGGGAGGCCTCATATGCCGGTACCAGCAGTAACGGAGTGTCTGTTGGAGATGGCATGGATGGAACGGTGCCGGATGCCTTTGGCGATTGTGACAAGGATGGCTTGTTGAATTATCAGGAATATATGACAGGAGCCGTGTATCATTGGCAGTATTTAGCTAATAACGCACGTGATGCGTGGACCTTTGGCCTTGGACTCTATGGTTATGAACCATACGATTTCTTTGACGATAGGCTCTCATGTACGGCTGAACATCCTAATGGTGATGCTATGTCAGGTCTGGGCGGACGCCGGCCAAAGCCTTGGGATGCACATTTCTGGTCTAATGCGCAAAAGAAGAAACCGTTCACCTTCATTACAGCGGCTGAACCTGTAGGGAAGCCCCATTATTTCTCTTCTACGGATCCGCGGGAGGCGGATAGCGATCAGGATGGGATGGATGACTATTATGAAGTTTACCATATGCTCAATCCGCTTCGCGGGCAGAAGGATGGTCTTCCCGCGCGTGATCTTGTTTGGGAAAAAGTAAACGGGATACGTCCGATACCACTAGTAGGGCCTCCCGGGTGGTATGATGTTCCATGGAACGTGATTTACTATCCTTGGTGTAACGGTGAGCCATTTGAGGACTCGGATCAGGATGGGCTTCCTAATATCTTTGAATCGATTCAGGGAAATAGTCCGGATCCGCAGTTCTATCATACCGATCCCTCGCCGTACTGGATGAGTGATATGAGCGATCCGGAAAGTTGGGTCAACCTTTATTATTGGTCCGGGCTGGAGTTTGGGGCACACGGATGGTGGATGTGGGATGCAGGCGTTCTGGCTGGTACGGATGATGCCCCGGACTATATGTTCGATTTCGAAATGAATGAGGGGTTCGATACGGATAACGATAACATTTCAGATCGGGCAGAGTTAGTGGATAACAGTGTCAGTCCGGGTTCGACTGATCCGCTTGACAGTGGAGATCCAGTCAAGAATCGTGCGTTATACTTGAATGGTGTGGCCGCTGCGGCGCGGTGTTTCGGGCAAACATATGTTGGCTGGAATCAGTTGAGATCCTTTACGGTGGAAGCTTGGGTGCGGCCACAGAATCCCGCTTCAGGAGTGGAACAGGTGATAGTGGAGCGTCCGGGGGACGTTCCTGTGGGTAACTCGATGGGATATCCGTCGACCGTCAGGGTCAATTTCCGTCTGGGTTTGGATCCTAGTGGTCACCCCTTCATTGGGTATAACGGGGCTGGATTCGATCCGATTTTCAGTGAGGCAAAAGCCGATGGCAATGGTGTGATTCCGGCTGACCAGTGGACCCATTTGGCCGGGGTGTACGATGGTACGGCGAAAAAGTTGTTCCTTTATGAGAATGGCGTCATGGTGGGAATGACGCCAACGGCCGAAATCCCCTTTAATGGTTGGTTAGGGGCATATTATGGCCCGGATAATCCGCTACCCGTAAAATATTTGACCTATGGTATGCCATTGGTCATTGGTGCCCGCGAAAACAACCCCACGGGGTGGGTGGATCCGCTCCCTTTACTGGTGACGGCTTCTGCGATACCGCCTTGGTTTCCTGGGATGTGGGATGTCCCGTCGCTTCCGGCATTAGATCATTATTTCAAGGGCTGGGTGGATGAGGTTCATGTGTTTAGCGGTGCGAAATCCCAGAGCGAAGTCGCTAGCGGGATGCAACGTCGGTGGACGTCGCAGGCGGTGTGGGCTTATAACCAAACGTCTTCCAACACCTTGCTATTTGCCTACAGTTTTGATGACCTTCAGGATCCCGATTACGGGGATGTGGCTCCCGCCGGGTTCAGCTTACTCAATAACCGCATGCCGGGTTATACGGGGATTCCTTGGTGGATGAACGCACCCGACAAGTCTCTCGTATACAATGATTACCGGTATGTGCCTTGGATCAGTAACTTGAGTGAACACGTGCCGGTGAATCCGCCTATGGATTCTAAAATTATGATTGAGGATCCCGTGTCGAATCGGTTCCCGAACACGAGCAATCCCTACACCTTCAGTTATCTCACCTCAACCAAATGGTCGACCCAATATCATCCATTCCTTTTGGGCAGTCCTATGGGCGTCGGGGCGGGGGATCTGTTGCCGTTGCATTGGGCCGTGGCGGATGAGGATGTGGTTATGTGGAACAGTACCGAAACCATGAAGAATTTCGATTCGGATGGGGACGGTTTGCCGGATTGGTGGGAGATTGCGCACGGGTTGGATCCCTACAGTGCTGTGGGAATCAATGGCGCTGATGGCGATCCTGATAACGATGGCCTTTCCAATTTCTATGAATATCTGTGTGGTACGGATCCTTGGAGTGTGGATAGTGACGGCAACGGTATTTGGGATATGGATGAAGATTCTGACGGGGATGGCCTTTCTAACCGTGAAGAATTACGGCGTATGACGCTTCCTAATGATAAAGATACGGATGACGATGGCGTGAGCGATTGGGAAGAGGTTACGGGTACTACTGACCCGGTGTTTGATGCTTCGCGTCCGGCTACCAGTCGTCGACCAAGCGGTATTACGGATCCGCTGAACCCGTTGGAGCCGCTCATTCCTCGGTCTATGTTCTTTAACGGGAATGCCCGGGTGTTAGTGCCGCCCAGTGACAAACTCATGTCACGAGATTGGACCATCGAAATGTGGGTCAAACCTGATACGAATTGCAGTGGTGGCGTTCTGCTGAGCCGTTATGTGCGGGGATTGGTGGCGGGGCAGGAAGGCATCAATTATGAGTTGGGCTTGAGTACCAATAATGCCGGGTTGGGTTTGATCCGCCCTTATGTCAAGTACGCGCTGTCGACTAATTCCGTGGAAATTCAAACGCGTGTGGATGGTCAGGGCGCGACGGAACAGTTGAGTTCGCAGCAGGGAATATTGATTCCACTTAACACGTGGACGCACCTTGCCGGTGTTCATGATTCCCAGACGGACACCTTGGCGTTATACATTAATGGTAAACTTGCCGCCTACCGCACGGATGCCAGTGCTGTTCCTCCCACTGTTTTCGGCTATACGGTTAGCCATCGCGGCGATGAAATCACCATGGGGGCTTCACGGTCAGTGGGGGCGATTACCAATGCCTATAAGGGCTTGATTGACGAAGTCCGGATTTGGAATGTAGCGAAGACAACGAAGGATATCAGTGATCGTTTCAATGCGCCGCAAGCGGTCGCGGGCTCTGTCTCCTCCACTTCCGGTTCGATTCAGTTGCAGAACCGTACCATTTCGACGGCGGGTGGAGTAACCGCCGCAATGGCATCGTTGCCGGATGATCAGCCGACCAGGGTCTTGGTGCAGTTCACGTCAAAATCCATTGCCAGTAATACGAATGCCCTTCAAACGGTTGGGGTGAAGGCGATCAGTTACGTTTCGCCGACTGCTCGGGTAGTATCCGCGACGCGGAGTCAATTGATGGCTCTTGGTGACAGTGTGCAGTGGAGTGGGGTGTTGCAAGCGACGGACAAACTTTCATCCCTGCTTTCCGTGGATGGGTCGCATTCCAACCGGCAGGTTCTGGTCAAATTCTTCAACGATACTGCTCAGGATGTAGCGGTACAGGCGGTGCAGGCGGCGGGGGGAGCGGTTTACCAGAAACGTTATCTGGGTGGGAGCTATCTTGTGGCGACTGTGAACGACGCACAACTGAGCAGTCTGGCCAGTAACAATGCCGTAGCATGGGCCTCCCCTTCGGCAACGTTTCTTACTTCCACAAATAATACGGTTCACTATTTCGGTGATGACATCGTCGCTGGGTTGGAACTGGCTCCGTTCGTGGCCGTGAGTGTGGGATGGGATGGCGTCGGTCTGGGTTCGGCAAATCTCAAGTATTACTTTGCGAATAATACCAGTAAGCTTTCCGCCACTGTCGCCCGACAGGCTTGTCGTGACCAGATGGCCAAATGGGCAGCGGTAGCCGCCGTTACCTTCACTGAGACAACGGTGCCACAACAGCCGTATTCGATTGATATCGGCTGGTATAGCGGCGACCATGGTGACGGATCGCCCTTTGATGGGCCGGGTGGCGTTTTGGCACATGCCTTTTATCCCAATGACATCAATTCTGAGCCAATTGCCGGTGACCTGCATTTTGACGAGGATGAAACGTGGTCGATCGGTTCGGCCGGCGGTATTGATATCCAATGGGTTGCTCTACACGAGATTGGCCACAGTCTTGGGTTGGGGCATTCATCCGATCCGACCGCTGTGATGTACCCGTTCTATGATGGGACGCGGGAGGCGATTTTGCAAAAAGATGATATCAATGGCATTTTGTCCATCTATGGTCAGGCCCAAACCCTTGCCGAATACCGGTTCGATGACGGTGGTGTGCTAGCTCAGGACTTTTCAGTAAGCCGCGATTGGCTCACCGGGTGGGCTAGTGCTGCCGTCTTGGATGGTGCGGTTTTCTGCACTAATACACCATTGTTGGACAAGGATTCCGATGGGGACGGTATGCCGGATTGGTGGGAACTTGGGCATGGTCTTGATCCCTATGATGCAACGGGCGTCAATGGCGCTACGGGTGATCCGGATGGTGATGGCTTGCAGAATTATTATGAGTATTTGTCGGGGACCGATCCGCGTAACGTGGATTCCAATGGAAATGGGATCAAGGATGGTGATGAAGACGCCGACGGTGATGGTCTCTCTAATTTGGAAGAGCAGGAACGGGGCACGTTGCCGAACAATAAGGATACGGATGACGATGGATTGACCGATGGGGAAGAAGTTAATGCTGCTGTGGATTGGGCCTATGATGCAATCCGCCCCGCGACTAGTCCGCGGCCCAAGGGGGTGACTAGTCCGGTTGATGCATTGCAACCCGGGGTTCAACGTTCCATGCGTTTTGGCGGAAATGGCCGGTTGATTGTGCCGCCGGACAATAAGATGATGTCTCAGGATTGGACGGTAGAGATGTGGGTCAATCCCGCCTCGAATTGTGTTGGTGGAGTGTTGGTGAGTCGTTACGTCGATGGTGCGGTTGCGGGGCAAAATGGTATCAATTATGAGCTCGGCTTGACCACGAATGGTTTGTCTGCAGGTACCCTGCGGCCCTATGTGAGATATGCATTGACCCTGACCAATGTTGAAACGCAGGTGCGGGTTGACGGGGTGGCATCGAATAACCATACGGTTGCGACCCAATCCCTGTTGATCAGTACGGGTGTCTGGACTCATCTGGTGGGGGTGTGCGACAGTGCCTCGAATACGCTTTCGTTGTATGTGAATGGCAAATTGGCCGGTTATCGGACGGATGCCTCCATGCCGGTGCCCACAGTTTTTGGTTTCCAGACGAATCATATAGGCGATGAAGTCACCATTGGGGCTTCACGGTCTAGTGGGGCCGTCAGTAATGGCTTTATAGGCTTGATTGATGAAGTCCGGATCTGGAACAAAGCGCATGATGCCTCCACGATTGCGGGCGGGTACAATGCGCCGGAAGCCTATCCTAGCCAACCTTCTGTTGGATCAATCACCCTAAAGAATCGGACCATTACGACGATGGCGGGACTCTCGTCGGACGTGCTGGCGCTTCCCGTTGATCAAAAGGCCCTGATGCTTGTTACGTTTGCGTCGACAGATGACGCCAAAGATAATGCAGCTTTGCAGACGGCAGGTGTAACATTATTGAACTATGTTTCGCCAACGGCGCGATTGGTTTCGACGACACGGGCGCAACTGGAGGCTCTGGGTGATAAAGTGGTAGGGGGGTGCTTGATTACTCCGTCCGATAAGATCGCTAATATTCTTGCTGTTGACGGTACGCATGTGGCGCGCGAAGTGCTCGTTCAGTTCTTCGGCGGCACGGCCCAAACGGCGGCGGTTCAGGTTGTGAAATCGGTTGGAGGTACGGTGTATCAGGATCGCTATATCGGTGGTGCCTACCTCGTGGCCACAGTGGACGATACCCAGTTGTCTGCGCTTGCCGCTAATGATGCGGTGGTATGGATTCTGCCGGCGGCGCAATTTCTGACGTCTGGTGGTCCGGTTCATTTCATTGCGGAAAATGCCGTGGAAGGATTGGAAGTGGCTCCATTCGTTGTTAACGGTGTGGGTTGGGATGGCGCCGGGCTTGGGGCAGCCAAACTCACTTATCACTTCCTGAACGATACGGCAAAATTGCCCGCCCAGACGGCGCGCCAAGCTGTTGTGGATCAGATGGCCAAATGGGCGAATGTGGCGGCATTGACCTTTACGGAAAGTGCTTCGGCGGGGCTATCGAACTCGATTGATATCGGTTGGTTCACTGGCGATCATGGCGACGGATCGCCCTTTGATGGGCCTGGGGGTGTACTGGCGCATGGCTTCTTCCCGAACGACATCAATCCGGAGACGATCGCCGGCGATCTGCATTTTGATGAGACCGAAACTTGGTCAATAGGTTCGGCGGGTGGTATTGATATCCAATATGTGGCATTGCATGAACTGGGGCATACCCTTGGATTGGCACACTCGGCCGATCCGACTGCGGTTATGTACCCATTCTATGACGGAACTCAGACGGCGACGTTGCAGCCCGATGATATTGCCGGGATACTGGCTCTGTACGGGCCAGCCAAACAACTTGGCGATTTGGCGGAATTCCGTTTTGATGATGGTGGTTTGACGGCGCAGGATTTCCAAGCCCCGAAAGATTGGCTGACTGGCTGGGCGCATGCGGCTAAGTTGAGTGGAGACGCCCAATTCTGGTCGAAATCGACTCCGGCGTTGGATAAGGATTCCGATGGGGATGGGATGCCGGATTGGTGGGAATTGGCCAATGGATTTAATCCCTATGTGGGGACAGGGGCGGATGGTGGGGCGGCGGATGCCGACGGGGATGGACTATCAAATTTTGCGGAATATTTGGCTGGTACCAATCCGCATATGGCGGATACGGATGGGGACGGATTTAATGACTATGATAGCCGTCAGGGACCGGGGTATCGCACCTATGGTGAGCTCTTTGATGATGGCGATGGCATTCCAGATGCTTGGGAGGTTCTGTATAAGGGACCTTGTTTGACTACTGGCAAGCGTGGGCTTGATCCGGCTTATTATGATGCGAACCTTGATCCTGATGAGGATGGGTGGGATAACTTCTCGGAATATATGGCTGGAACAGATCCTCTTGACTGTTACGATTTTCCAGATCCACTTATTGCAATTCGTGTTCGTTATCACGGACGATGGGGGAATTCCCTGCCTGAGGCCATTACGACTACTGCCGACACTAGTGGTGGGTCTTCCCTTGCGTTAGTAGGTGTGTCTGAGTTACAGGCCAGCTACTATCCGCCCATAACGCATCTTGTAGGAAGTTTACAGAATGGTAACGTGCAGCCAGGAACAGTTGAATTTCAATTTGGTCAATTAGCGCCAGTTATTGTTTATTCGAATGGGGTTCCTGTTTCAACTAACTGGGTGTCACAAACAAGCGTGCTTAAGGTGAATGATGATATGTATGGCCACTTGTCTGGAACTTTAGATGGTGACACCATTACTGGTATTATTGATTATAGTTCCGGAGGGTGGGCGTTTGATGTTCCCACTCCGGGATTTTCGGGTTCAGGACAAATTGTTGCTGGGTATAAGTATTGGCGCGGTGGGCAAATAAAACTTCAGTTCTATAAGACGGCGGCGATGGATGGATGGCCTTCGGCAACGTTGAGTATGGATAGTGAGTATCAGGAAACGCGCGTATTTGATACAGGTCACCTAGTGCAGGGAAATAACTATGTATTTGGCTATTTGGACTTAAATCAGGACAATAAGTGGGAGCCTGACTCAGAGCCTGCAGGAATTGGCCAGTTCCAACCGCTCAATATTGGATGGGGCGCAATCAATAATGTTGAGATAGGGTTGACCGATACGATGCCGGGTTATCCCAGATTCTCGTGGCCAATGATTCCCAATGTGGATAAATATGTGATCACGAATGCCGGGCCGTCTGGTTTTATTAAAACCATTAATGCCCCTAGAAATTATTGGCATGAAGGAGATTGGTTAAGTGTGGGGACATATGGAGCCAATACGGGAACCGTGGTGATGTTGATATCCACCAACACTTGGCCGGCGGGATATTTTACCAATATTGCGATTGTTGTGCCCTCCCTGGCCTTGGTGTCTCCCGGTATCTCTACCCCTTATGATACGGGATATGTGTATGCCCGCAACGAAATCGAGTTCTTGCGTGACACCAATGCGACGGGGTATCGTTTCCAGATTGGGTTGGCGAGCAACGGGACACCGGTGATTACGACCACGAATATCGTGCCGTATATGGATCTTAATGGCATTAGTAAGATCACGTTGCCAATCTATGCCGGTGATAGTTATGTTCCTGCGGGTGGCAACTATGCGTCCTCGGTGTGGACCAATGGTCGCTACTGGGCGCGTGTTCAGACCTTCACCCCCAATGTCAGTTCATCGTGGTCGCCTTGGAGCGCTTTTAATTTCAACCTCCAGACGCCATCGGTTGGCGGGAAGTCGCTTGTTAATGGTGATGTGTATTATTTCGGCAAAGTGTCGCGTGGATACGGAGTGGGGCAAAGCAATTGTCTGACGATTATTGTACAGGCGTTTGAGTCGTCTGGCTTCAGCGGCTTGCCGGATGGTCAGGTGCAGATATCCTATCAATGTCATACGAATGTGCCGTCGCCAAATAAAGGCGTCTATTCGTTAATGGGGCTTGGAACCAAGCCTTATTACGTTCGTGCCTTTATTGATCTGAATGGTAACCGCACACTGGATCCGTTTGAGCCGGTGGGATATGCGTTTGAGTCGGTGAGCCAAGGGGGCTATGTACCGATGAAGGTGGATCTTTCCGGCGAGGGGAGTTCTTCGAAGAGTAATGTGAGGATTGTGATTCGTGACCGCGATACGGATGGAGATCATCTGCCGGATGGGTGGGAGTGGATGTATTTCGGAACTTTGGCGAAGGGCGCCAATGATATTGGTGTGAATGGCTTGACGCTCCTGCGAAATTATGAGATCGAACCACTGGATCTGGATCCCACGAAGGATGATTATGACGGCGATGGCCTCTCGGACTTTTTTGAAATTACTTATGGCGATATGAAGGCGGGACGCCCGCTGGATGTGAGTCACTATAATCCTTATGATCCGGTGACGAACCCCAGTGGAACGGATTTGAATCCTGCCAAGTGGGACACGGATGGGGACGGACTGTCAGATGGTTATGAAATCGCGCACGGGCTGGATCCGTTGAACCCGAATGATGGCGCCGCCGAAATAGCGCGTGTAAAAGCTTTAGGAGAAATTATTCAAGAATTGCCTGCTATTTCTCAGATGGCGATTGTGACGCCTGCGGAAGGACAATTCTCGATCTCGTGGCAAGGGCGGGTGGGTATGGCTTATGAAGTCCAATACAGCGATGATTTGAAGACGTGGCAATCTGCGCCGGATGGGTATCGCAATGGGGAGGCGGTTCATGTTTATGTGGATCAATCACCTAGCGTCGCAACTCGGTTCTATCGAGTTGTGGTGCAGTGATGTTTCGGGGTATCAGTTATAAATTATCTGTTAATAGTTTTCAAATAACCAGTCACTGATAACCATTGACCTGTATTACACGTTTTCGTAACTTGCAAGGATTCAACTAATAAAAGGGCGTATAGATATGAAGCACCTGTTACAAAATGCGTTGGTAGTGGTTGTGGGCGTTGCACTCGTTGGCTGTGAGTGGGGCGGGAGTGGGGATAATAATTCCTGGAATGACAGCACGAGCATCGCCAATTTCTCGGGCAATTATCAGGCGAATGGCAGTTACTTGGTTAGCGATTACTCATCTTCGTCATCCAGTAGTACGGGTTCCTCAACGACGGTGACTACCGCAGGCGAAGTGAATGTGCTTAACGAAAATAAAGGGACGATACCTGCTGTATCGTTTAACGGGCTTTGCACCCTAACACCCGTCAAGAGCGGTTCATTTCATCTCTTTATTACGGGTGGGGCCGATGGGCAACTTACGGATAACGGCTCGGGGGGGCTTAGTGGTACGGTTAATATTGGCGGTGGGGTCACGTTGCCGGCTTCAGGGACAATAAATTACGACAATGGTGCCTATGGAGTTATTTGCCCTGTTGCGGCCGTCAATGTGATAGGAAAAAATGTCACTATCACCTATACGCAAGTGACGGGAGGTGGGGGATCAACAACCACTTCCGGTGGTTCCTCTTCGAGTTCGGGCAGTTCCGGTAAAAGCATCTACGCCTTTAACGTGCAGCAGAGTGGCAACAAGATTTCAATTATTGATAACAATGGCAGTGTGTATTCCGGAAGTTTGGGCGATGTTAAAACGACAGGGAATCTGTCTTCCAGTTCATCAGGGGCTACGTTTGTGAATGGAGACCAGGTGATTGCTCCATTCTCCGCTTCCGGGAAAAGTGCGGCGGGCATCTATGTCAATTTGACGGGGAATTTCCAGGGAACGGTTGCCGGGGTGACGTCGGTGAGTGAAACGAGTGGTTCGACCACGACGATTAAGACCTCTTTTGCGTTGTCTGATCGTGTCATTCTGGGAACCTGGATTGAAGATGGTGGAAAGACAGGGGATATTAAAGGGGTATGTGGTTCTGCGGCGAATGTCTCGTTCTCTAGCAGTACTTCGACAAACTCTATTTAATCATTCGTCAGAGTGAATGGGGTCAGGTCGAATTTGATTCGTCCTGACCCTTTTGATTTCCAAGGATAGGGAGAGGATACAATTATGAGCGGATTAGAGCGAATGGATAGGCCGCGTCGTTGGCCATGGGTGTTGGGGGGGGGGCTGCTTGTTGTTATAGCGATCGGATTTATCGGGTTGCATTATTATGTACAGCGCGAGAAAGAGGACACTGGTACATTGGCAGTTACAGAAAAAGTGACGCCGCCTGTCGCTGGCGTATGGGCGTTGCCGACCTCCAGTGAAAAAGATTCTGCTGGCATGGCGGCTTCAGCAGAAGAAGGCGTAAAGCTTCCTGTAGCCACTAGCGTCTTGCCGGTAACGGTGGCTGAAAAAGTTGTTTCGATGCCTTCGTCGTCCGTTACGGCGTTAGTGGCAGAGGCCAATGCATTGTTGGTTGCTGATCAGAAAGACGTTGCCCGTGAAAAATATTACGAAGCGTTGGCGGACCGTCCGGATAACCTTTTGCGGGCCACAATTGAGGAGAAATTGGGCAAACTGAATGTGGAGATGATTCGCTTGCCTTGGCCGATGGCTGAGAAACAGGAATATGTGGTACAGACCAATGATGCCATTAAATTCATTGCCCGGAAATTTGGCACGACCGTGGAAATGATTGTGAAGGGGAACGAGTTGAAACGACCCGATATGATCCGTCCCGGTCAGCGTTTAAAGGTGTTTGCCGGCAAGTTGGAGATCGTGGTGAATAAATCGCGGCATGACTTGCTTTTATCTGCCAATGGCCGTTTCTTTAAACGGTATTCTGTGGCAACCGGCCGGTATGAAAAGACGCCTGTGGGCTCGTTTATTATTGTCGATCGTATCCCTGAACCCCCTTGGCATCGGGATGATGGCAAGGTGATCCCTTATGGCGATAAGGAAAACATTTTGGGTACCCGCTGGATGGCCATCAAGGCCACGGGGGCAACCCCTGAAATCAGGGGTTACGGGATTCATGGGACTTGGGATAACACTTCGATCGGAAAATCGGAAAGTGCCGGGTGTATTCGTCTGAAAAACGAAGATGTTGAAGAACTTTTCGAGATGGTACCAATAGGTACGACGGTGACTATTGGGGACTAGCCTAATGACGGTGGAATCCAGAATCCAAAATCCAGAATCCAGAATAAAGAGAGAGCCCGCCAGAGATTTTACTGAGCTCATTGTTTGGCAGAAGGCGCATCAGTTTGTTCTACAAGTTTATAAAATCTCTAAGGCATTTCTATGGGACGAGTGGTTCGGCTTAACAAGCCAGTACTATCTTTTCTTAACAAAAAATTTAGGTTACTCTGATATTTCTTTGTTAATGAATGATTGGAGAGAGGTTAGTAGGTTGTTGGAGAGATATTCCTCCACTATTCTGGATTCCTTTTGCAGAAAGGTTATTTGAATGCACCCTTATCGAACACATACTTGTGGCCAACTTCAGATTGGCCATGTTGCGCAAACGGTCCGTATTTCCGGCTGGGTATTCCGTAAGCGGGATCACGGTCAATTGCTATTCATCGATTTACGGGATCATTATGGCCAGACTCAGGTGGTCATCACCCCGGATCGCTCGTTTTTCGAGGAATGCCAGAAGTTGCGTCCTGAAAGTGTCATTACGGTGACGGGTACGGTGGTGGCCCGAATTCAGGATACGATTAATGAGACTTTGCCGACGGGGAAAATTGAAGTTCTTGCTGAATCGCTCACCGTTGAAAGTCTCGCGGAGCCTCTCCCTTTCCAGATTACCCTTGAGGAAGATGGTCCGGAGGAGACACGGCTGAAATATCGCTTCCTGGATCTCCGGCGTGAGCGTTTGCATAAGAACATCCTGTTGCGTTCCCGGATTATTGCCAGCCTGCGTCGTCGCATGATCGGGCATAATTTCACGGAGTTCCAAACACCCATTCTGACTAGTAGTTCTCCTGAAGGGGCGCGCGATTACCTTGTTCCCAGTCGCGTTCATCCGGGTAAGTTCTATGCGCTTCCCCAGGCGCCGCAGCAGTTTAAGCAACTGCTCATGGTGGCCGGTTTTGACCGGTATTTTCAAATTGCCCCCTGCTTTCGCGATGAGGATGCCCGTGCGGATCGTTCGCCGGGTGAGTTTTATCAGCTCGACATGGAAATGTCGTTTGTGACTCAGGACGATGTATTTGCTGTGGTTGAGGATGTGATCCATGGTGTGTTCACCGAGTTTTCGAAAGTGACGAATGACAAGCCGCCTTTTGAGCGCATTCCTTATGCGACTGCCATGGTGAAATACGGAACCGACAAACCGGATTTGCGGATTCCCATCATTATGCAGGATGTGTCGGATATTTTTCGGTCCTCGAAATTTAATGCCTTTCGTTCCGTAGTGGAGAAGGGGGGCGTTGTTCGTGCCATTCCCGTGAAGGGCATTGCGGATAAGCCGCGGAGTTTCTTCGACAAACTGGTTGAGTATGCTCAGTCCTTGGGGTCAAAAGGCTTGGCCTATCTGGTCTGGGAGGGCGGAGTGGTGAAGGGCCCCATCTTGAAGTTTTTGTCGGAAGAAGAGTTAAAGGCGTTGGCGGCACGGGCCAATATAGTCGATGGGGATGTGATGTTCTTTGTCAGTGATCAGGCCAAGATTGCGAATAAGATTTGCGGGGATCTTCGCACCAAGTTGGGGCGTGATCTGGATCTCATCCCGAAGGGCGTCAACCGTTTCTGCTGGATTGTGGATTTCCCGATGTTTGAGTTTGACGAGGAAACCCGCAGTATTACCTTCTCTCACAACCCGTTCTCCATGCCTCAAGGCGGCATGAATGCCCTTTGCGAGAAGGATCCGCTGGATATCCTTGCTTTTCAGTATGACATCGTTTGCAACGGCGTGGAACTCTCCAGCGGGGCGATCCGTAATCATAGCCCGGAGATTATGTATAAGGCTTTTTCCATTGCCGGTTACCCTCCGGAAGAGGTCGATCGCCGGTTTGGCGGTATGATGAGCGCTTTCAAACTGGGGGCGCCGCCCCACGGTGGGATTGCGCCGGGCGTGGATCGTATGGTCATGCTTCTGGCGGGGGAGAGCAATATCCGTGAGGTAATCGCTTTTCCGATGAACCAAAAGGCGCAAGACTTGATGATGAATGCGCCCAATACGGTCATGGAAAAACAACTGCGTGAGCTCCATTTGAAAGTGGATCTCCCGAAAGAAAAGAATTCAGAAGCCAGGAGCCAGAATCCGGAATAATGTGGTGAACATGTTGTCCTATGGTCATAACTTTCGCTTTTCCCATCTTGCCTTCTGGATTGTGAATTCTTCTTGCCATGATTAGAACGGGAATAGGTTTTGACATTCACCGATTTGCGCCGGGGCGAAAGCTAATCCTTGGTGGTATCGCGATTTCCGCGCCGGAAGGGCTTGAGGGGCATTCGGATGCGGATGTGCTTTGTCATGCCCTGGCGGATGCCTTGCTGGGTTCCATTGCGGATGGTGATATCGGGCAACACTTTCCCAACACTGACCCCAGATGGAAAGGCGCTGATAGTGTCGAGCTGCTTCGCCAAGTGGTTTTGCGGGTCAAGGCAAAGGGGTTCCATGTGGTAAATGTGGATGCGGCGATCACTGCCGAAAAGCCGAAAGTGATGCCCTATGCCCAACGTATGCGGGAACGTCTTGCCCCGGTGTTGGGTGTGACGATCAATGACGTTTCCATCAAGGCTACCACCATGGAAGGTATGGGGGCCATTGGCCGGGCTGAGGGGATTGCGGTAATGGCGGTCGCTACCGTGGAGAAGTAATGAAAATTCACAACACATTGACCCAACAACTTGAAGAAGTCGTCCCGCTTGAGGGGAAGACCATCCGGCTCTATACTTGTGGACCGACGGTCTACAATTACGCCCATATTGGTAATTTTCGAGCGTATATTTTCGAGGATCTTCTTCGCCGTTGCATTAAATATTTCGGTCATAAGGTCATTCAGGTGATGAACCTGACGGATGTGGATGATAAGACGATCGCAGGCGCAATGAAAGCCGGTGTGTCGCTTGATACCTTTACCAAAACCTTCAAAACCGCTTTTTTTGAGGATTTAAAGGGACTGAACATTGAGCCGGCGGAACACTACCCCGCCGCCACGGATCATGTTCCCGAAATGATCGCGATGATTCAAAAGCTGCTGGAAAAGAAGCATGCCTATCAGTCCGAGGATGGCTCCATCTATTACAGTGTGTCCAGTTTCCCGGGCTATGGAAAACTGGCTCATCTTGATATGGCGGGTCTGCGGCCCGGGGCCCGCGTTCAGCAGGATGAATATGAGAAGGAAAATGTTGCCGATTTTGCCCTTTGGAAAGCTTGGGATGAAAAGGATGGGGACGTAGTCTGGGAAGCACCATGGGGCCGGGGACGGCCCGGTTGGCATATTGAATGTTCGGCGATGGCCACCCGTTATTTGGGCGAGAGTTTTGACATGCATACCGGCGGTGTGGACAATATTTTTCCCCATCATGAGGATGAGATTGCTCAAAGTGAGGCTGCTAGTGGCAAACCGTACGCCCGGTACTGGATGCATTGTGCCCATCTGATTGTCGAGGGGCGAAAAATGTCTAAGTCGCTCGGTAATTTCTATACCCTCCGTGATGTCAGCTCCAGGGGGTATTCCGGACGTGAAGTCAGGTATGTTTTGATGGCGGGGCACTATCGACAGGCATTGAATTTTTCGTTTGATGCCTTGCTGTCAGCCCGTAGTGCGTTGCAACGTCTGGATGAATTCCAAGATCGGCTTAAAGAGGTGGCTACTGTTTCTCGTAGTGGCGGTGAATCGCCGGACTGGGCGGCTATCATGAAAGTCAAGTTCGATGCCGGTCTTGCCGATGATCTCAATATCTCGGAATCGCTGGGGGCGTTGTTTGACCTGGTCCATGCCGGGAACCGGGCCATTGATGCTAAAACCATCAGTGGTGATCAGGCGGTGGCCGTTCTTAGGATGTTGGCTGAATTTGACGCTGTTCTTGGTTTTCTGGCCAAGCCAGAAGAGGTTGTTCCTGCGGAAGCCATTCATCTATTGGAACGGCGACAGCACGCCCGTCAGACGAAAAATTGGTCTGAGGCGGATCGTGTGCGTAATGAATTAGCGGCTTTAGGGTGGATCATTCAGGACACCCCGCAGGGTCCGAAATTGAAGCGAAAATAAGATGGGAAAAGGACAATTCATAACTTTCGAAGGCCCCGAAGGCGGGGGGAAATCGACCCATATCAAACGCCTGGCGGAACGTCTTAAAGGGCTGGGGCATGAGGTCTTACTTACCCGTGAGCCTGGGGGGACCCCCACCGGGGAGACGATCAGGGGCATTCTGCAACATGAGCAGTCTGGAGAGGCCGTCTGCCCGCAGGCTGAACTGCTCCTTTTTGAAGCGAGCCGTGCCCAGTTGGTGCAAACTGTAATCCTGCCCACCCTGCAAAAAGGAGGTTGGGTGTTGTGTGACCGGTTTATCGACTCTACTACGGCTTATCAGGGGTATGGGCGAGGGTTCGACCTTGAGACGATTTTTGCGCTCAATCGGTATGCCATAGGGGACTGTATTCCCGATCTGACGATTATCATGGATGTGGATGTGAAGACGGGGCATGAACGGTTGCGGCAGCGTAACCTGGCGCAGAATACTACCAGTGACCGTATCGAGCGTGAGGCGTTTGCTTTTCATGAGCGGGTGTACCAGGGATTTCATGAACTGGCGAAACGCTGGCCGGACCGGATTAAAGTGGTGAATGCCATGCGGGAGCCCGAACTCGTGGCAGCGGATATTTGGACTTTGGTGCAGGATTCAGGATTCAGGATTTAGCATGAAGACTGAAAGCCCCCTATCAACAGCTTTGGCGTCTTTTGATGCGGCGGTTCGCGTCGAGCGGGTGGCGCAGGCTTACCTTGTCATTGGTAATTTGCGTGAAGAGGCGATTCCTTTTGCTGAGGCGGCGCTACAACTGCTGTTTTGCCAGGAATTGGCCAAGCCTTGTGGGGACTGTGTGGCCTGCCAGCAAATTCATGAACATAAACATGTTGATGTGGTGTGGATTGAGCCTGAAAAGAAATCCCGTGTAGTAGGGGTTGATCGTATTCGTGAGTTACAGCGGGTGATTTATCAAACCTCGTATAGCGGGGGATGGAAGGCGGTTGTTTTTGTGGGGGCGGACCGGATTGGGGAAGAGGCGGCCAATTCTTTCCTGAAAACACTGGAAAATACCACGTGGG
>Ga0118677_10004046_pt1 | contig 27079 bp, 25 predicted proteins | sample AliMusrvi5mmetaG_FD_86154 | JGI IMG/M metagenome (GOLD analysis project Ga0118677, IMG submission 86154) | reverse complement strand
ACTATAACCCGAACCGCAACCTGAGATCGGAAACCGTTTTATGGAACCTATTGTTTATGCCCTGCTGATATTGACTTCCGTGGTCTGCCTGGCGTTTATTATCGAGCGCGGGATAGCGCTGCGCTGGGGCCGGGTGGTGCCGCGGGAGATCGAGGCGGCGGTCGAGTCCTGTCAAGCGCGGGCGGATGTGCCGATGCTGCGGCGGGTGTGCCAGCAACACACTTCCCCCATGAGCCGGCTGTTGCTGGTAGCCGCCGACCATTTGGACTGGCCGAAGGAGGAGAATGTGGATGCGGTCCAGACGAGGGCACGGCAGGAAATCGCCCGGCTCGAGCGCGGCCTGGTGGTGCTGGAAGTGACCGTCGGCATCGCGCCGCTGCTCGGGTTGGTCGGGACGATCGCGGGCATGATGACGCTCTTTGCCGGCATCGGGAAGTCGGGCTTGCCCGAGGCGGCCCTCTTGGCCAAGGGCATCGCCACCATCCTCAACGCCACCCTCATGGGCCTGCTCATCGCCATCCCCTCCCTCGTTTTCTGGAGCTACTACAGCAAAAAGGTCGAGATCATCGCCGTGGAGATGGAGTCGCTCTGCGACGAGTTCGTCCGCCGCCAATACCGGGACGGGGCGGGGCACAGTCCACAATCCACAGTCCAAGGCCCACGGCCCGGAGTCTAGAGTCTTCCATCACGTTTCACGCATCACGCATCACGCATCACTGCATGAAATCCTTCTTCCTGCCCCTGACCGAGCCGCTCGGCCTCATCTGGCTTTTCATGCTCGTCGGGGTTGGTTTCCACCTGTGGCGCCGCCAATGGCGAAGCGCGGCCTGGCTCGGGATATCCACGGCATTGCTGTCTGTATTCGGTACCCCGCCGCTGGCTCACGCAATTGTCGCCCATGCCGAGCGGCCTTATGCCTCCGCGTTCCGTACTCCATCCTCCGCAATCCTCGTCCTCGGCGGCGGCTATTACCCTTCCGAGCATGACTTGTACGGTTTCGCCCTTTCCAGTGCCGCTTCTCGCGTCCTGACTGGCCTGGAACTCGCGAAGCAGGGCCGGGCTACCAACCTGGTCCTGGGCGGCAGCGTGCCTCGGCCCGGGTCGGACGAGGTCACCTCCGCCAAGGTGCAGAATTGGATCACTTCTCTGGGCGTGCCAGGGATCACGGTTACGAACCTCGGCATCTGCCGGGACACGTTTGAAGAGGCGCTCGCCTTCAAGCCGTTGATGCAATCCAACCAATGGACCTCGGTCCTGCTGGTGACCTCCGCGCTCCACATGCCGCGGTCGATCGCTCTATTCAGAAAGCAGGGCCTGGCGGTTGAACCGGTGGCCTGTGATTTCCGCGCTTACGGCACCTCCAAACCCCCATTCAGCATTTTTCCCTCCTTCGGCAATTTCGAGCTGCTGGCCCTTTATACCCATGAGAAGATCGGTTGGCTGGTCTATAAGCTCCGCGGCCGGATCTAAACGTCGAAACAAAGCAGCAAAGGAAAAGTAGAAAATAAAAAGCAGAAAGAAGAAATTAACAGCGAGGGCGCGATGGCGGGAAGCAACTCGGGGAAAGAAAGGTAAGTTTTTCCGAGGCAGGGGAAACGGAGAGCTGGGTCAAGTCCTGGAATAGATTTGGTACTTTTCTTTTCCTATTGGTTGTTAGTGTTTTGTTCTGTCCCCCTCCCCAGCGCGTAGTGGAGGTGAGCGTAGCGAACCGGAACGGAGCGCTGGGGAGGGGGACAGAATGGTCATTTTTGGTTGCCATGGTGAACCTGTTCCGGTGTGGCGAAATTCAACGCCGTGTGCGGTCGTCGAGTGTTGTACATGTAGATCCCGTGCACCGTGGTCTGCCTGGCTTGCTGCCGATTTGCAAAATTCGCATCCAGCCAATATTCCTGTTTCAAAATCCCGTTGACTCGCTCGGCTATAGCATTCTCCGCGCTATGGTTCTTTTCGGTCATGCTCATGACCAAACCCGCCTTCTGGATCGCCGCTACGTACGCGTGGGACGCATACTGGCATCCGCGATCGGAGTGGTGGATCGGCCGGGCCGATCCTTCGAGCCCCTTCAACGCCATCGCCAGCGCTTTGAGCACCTGCTTTGTTTCCAGCGTTTCGCCCAAATGGTAGCCGACGATTTTTCGCGACCAGCGGTCGGTGATCAGGGCCAGATACAGAAAGGCCTCCTGCGTCCGAATGTAGGTAATGTCGGCTACCCACACCTGGTTGGGTCCAGTCTCGGGGCACCGCTTAATCAGGTTTTTGAAGACCGGCAGATTCGGGTCGACCTGCGTGGTTTTGGGCCATTCCGAGGGCTTTCTCGCCACCAGCCAGCCCACCTTGCCCAACTCCACAAAGAGCTGATCCCGCCCCAGCTTGACTCCCGCGGCTTTGAGTTCAGGCGCAATCAGATAGTAGAGCTTTCTGACTCCCAAGCGCGGCTGCTGCTCGCGCTCGGCTCTCACTAACTCCAGTACCAGAGCCAGATCTACCTCCCGCCGACTGCGCAGGCTCCGGCGGGCGTAATAGTTTTGCGGCGTCATCTGCGTCAACTCACAAAGCCGGATTACTTTTAATTCCGGGTTGGTTTGCACCGCCTGGTGCGTGGCCTGCCACCGTGCTTTTTTTTAAAGCCCTCCACCGTCTGGTCCAGCCGCTCGCAGGCCACTACCAGAAACGCCTTCTCCAATGCCAACTCCATATACGTCTCGGCCAGGACCTCTTTTACTCGTCGCAGTTCGCTTCGGAGTTGGGTGGCCACATTTACTTCACCGGCTTTTTCGACACGAATTACCTTGCCATACTTGCCACTCCCAAATCGCCTCACCCATCGCATAATGGTGGCGGTTCCTTTGACCTTGTATTTGCGTTGCACCTCGTAAGCACACAATGTGCCGGCTTCGACCTCTTGCACACAGTGCATTTTGAAAGCTTTGCTATAACGAATCACATTCATCGATACCTTGAATTTTCCATTTCAAAGTACCAATCTATTTCAGGACGGGACCCCCGCTTTCATCCCTCATCATTCATCCTTCTGCATTCGCCCCAGGGTCACGCATCACGAATCACGCATCACGTCCCCCATTTCAGGTTTCAGCTTTTCAGCATTTCAGCATTTCAGCTTTTGCCTGAGGATGTCAGCTTTTGCCCTGTTGATAACGGCGCCTAACCGACCCACTCTACGGGTGACCCCTCTTCCGAAGCGAGTGCTTGCACCCATAATCTGACCGAGGCATGTTCCTGTCGTGAATACAAAGACCATTTCGATTGCGGGGACCTGCTTGGTGCCGATTGATCCTGCGCTGCTCAAGCAGTGCCCGCTGGGAGAAGAGGTGGATGTGTCGGCCGAGCGGGACGCACTGGTCATTCGGCCGCTCCGGCGCCAGCCGCGTCGGGGCTGGGCGGAAGCTCTGGCCGCAGTGCCCGACCGCGAATTGGAACGTGACCAGGCGGACTTGGCGGCTTTCCGCGAGGCGCCTCAGGATTGGGATCGCAAGGACTGGGAGTGGTAGTCGTCGTCCTCGATCCAGCCACGGCAAAGCCCGTGCTAGATACGTTACGCGAGCTTTTTGAGGAGTGACCGGACAGTGATACCCTGAGTCCCTTGGTCCGCCGCCCGTGGCCTCATTTCAGCTTTTTGCAATCAACTATCAACTATCAACTCCCAAACCATCACCCCCCCCCCGGTCCGTGGTCCCTGCGCTTTCAGTTTTTCAGCCGCTTTCATCATTCATCATTCATCATTCATCATTCATCATTCTGCATTCGCCCCGGGTCTTTTGATTTTGCGCTTTCAGCATGTCAGCATTTCAGTTTTTCAGCGTTTGCCTGGACGGCTTTCAGCTTTTCAGCTTTTCAGCCTTTCAGCTTTTGAGTTTATGCCTTTTGCAATCAACTATCAACTCTAGGACCATCGACTGCCTCAGGATCAACTCCCAAACTATCAACCACCTGATCTGCGCAAATCTGCGTAATCTGCGGTCAAGACGCTTCGCGTCCTCAGCGTGAGGTCAGAGTTTCTGCATTCATCATTCATCATTCATCATTCTTCCTTCATCCTTCGCCTGAGTGATCTGCGTCTATCTGCGTCATCTGCGGTTAATTGATTTTGCTAGATTTCTCCTGTGGGCCGCCCACAGCGCCCATCGAGTGTGCAAATGCGTGAGGTTGCCGTTTACATTTACATACACTTATGGAATTCATTGACCTAAAAACACAATACCGGAAATACCAAACCGAGATTGACGACCGCATGAAAGCTGTGCTCACGCATGGCCATTTCATCATGGGACCGGAGATCACCGAGCTTGAGGCAGCGCTGGCGAAGTATGTGGGCGTCAAGCACTGCATCACTGTGGCCAGTGGTACAGCCAGCCTCGAGATCGCGTTGCGCACTTTAGGGGTGGGGCCGGATGACGAAGTGGTGACAGTGCCGTTCACTTGGATCAGTTCGGCCGAAGTCATCGGGTTGGTGGGCGCAAAGCCAGTTTTCGTGGACATCGAAGCGGTGACCTACAACATCAACGCCGCTCAGATCGAAGCTGCCATCACGCCGCGCACGAAGGCCATCCTCCCGGTGAGTCTGTTTGGACAGATGCCGGATTACGACCGCATCAATGCAATCGCAGCGAAGCACAAACTGGCCGTAATCGAAGACGGGGCCCAAAGTTTCGGCGCTACGCAACGAGGGCGACAGAGTTGCGGTGTAACACCGATCGGCAGTACCAGCTTTTTCCCCGCCAAGCCGCTGGGCTGTTACGGCGACGGCGGCGCGCTGTTTACCAACGACGACGCGTTGGCCGAGAAGATGCGCGCCATTCGCACCCACGGCGCCCTCAAGCGGCATAGCCATCCTTTCCTCGGCACGAACGGTCGGTTCGACACCCTGCAAGCAGCGGTCGTGTTGGCCAAGCTGCCCCACTTTGCCTGGGAAGTAGAGGCACGAGGACGCATCGGCGCCCGCTACACGGAGTTGCTGTCCTCCGTCCTCCGTCCTCCGTCCTCAGCGCCCGCAGTCGCGCCCGACAACACCCACGTTTATGCCCAATACACCATCCGAGTTCCAAACCGCGATGCAGTGGCCGCCAAGTTGAAAGAGCAGGGGATACCTACCGCGGTGTATTATCCGAAGTGCCTGCACGAGCAGCCGGTCTTCGCCTCGTGCGGCAACAAATGGGGCGACTTCCCGGAAGCCGAAAAAGCGTCCCGCGAAGTCCTCAGCCTCCCCATGCATCCGTTCCTCACCGAATCCGACCAGGACCGGGTTGCGGAAGCCCTGAAAGCCGCTATCTGACCACTGATCACTGATTACTGGTTACTGCCTTCATGGACTCTCAACCATCAACTATCAACTCTCAACGTTCTCAGGCCACTGCCCACTGATGACTGCCCACTGGTTACTGATTACCGATTACTGATTACCGCCCTCATGGACTCTCAACCATCAACTCTCAACTCTCAACGCTCTCTGGCCCTCATCGGCGCCGGCTACTGGGGCAAAAACCTGGCTCGTAATTTCAACGCCCTCGGCGTCCTGCACACCCTCTGTGACAGTCAATCGGCCACCCTCGAAAGCTACGGGGCCGACTATGCCGGCGTGGAAAAGACCGCGGATTGGCAGGCCGTGCTCGTAAATAAGGGCATCACCCGGGTTGCCATCGCCACCCCGGCGGTGACGCATTACACCCTGGTGCGCGCCGCCCTGCTCGCGGGCAAAGACGTTTTCGTTGAAAAGCCTCTCTGCCTCGACGAAAAGGAAGGGCAAGAGCTTGTTGACCTGGCTGCGAAGACCGGCCAAATCCTCATGGTCGGCCACCTGCTGCAATATCATCCTTGCGTCCAAAAACTGCAGGCGATGCTCGCCCAGGGCGAACTGGGCAAGCTCCACTACATTACCTCGAACCGGCTCAATCTCGGCAAGATCCGGCGTGAGGAAAACGCACTCTGGAGTTTCGCGCCCCACGACATCTCCGTCATCCTTTCTCTGGCGATGCACCAACTGCCTGAGCGAGTGTCCTGCTTTGGCGGCGAGTATCTCAATAGCGGAGTCGCGGATACCACGCTGACCACGCTGCGCTTCCCCAACCAACTGCGCGCGCACGCCTATGTGAGCTGGCTCAATCCCTTTAAGGAACAGAAACTCACCGTCGTCGGCTCGAACGGCTTGGCCGTTTTTGACGACACGCGGCCCTGGAACGAGAAGCTCCTCCTCTATCGCCAGTATGTCACTTGGACCAACGGCCAGGTTCCGACGCCAAGCAAGGCGAAGGGAGAACCGGTAATCGTTCCGGAATCTGAGCCCTTGCGCGACGAATGCCTTCACTTCCTCCAATGCTGCGCCGAACGCCGCACCCCGCGCACGGATGGTCATGAAGGCCTCCGCGTGCTCCGCGTCCTCCAAGCTGCCCAGCGCAGTCTCGAAAGCGACGGCGAACCCATTAAGCCGTCCTCCGTCCTCCGACCTCCGTCCTCCGTTGTCAGTCCTCCGTCCTCTGAGTTCCGTCCTCCGTCCTCTGAGAAAGACTTCTTCGCTCATCCAACCGCGATAGTGGACCAGGGCGCTGAGATCGGCAAAGGCACCAAAATCTGGCACTTCAGCCACATCATGAAAGGCGCGAAGATTGGCGAACGCTGCATCCTGGGCCAGAACGTGAACGTAGATGGCGGCACCGTCATCGGCAACAACGTAAAAATCCAAAACAACGTCTCCATCTACACCGGCCTGGTCATCGAGGACGACGTTTTCCTGGGCCCTTCCTGCGTTCTAACCAACGTCTCAAATCCTAGATCTCAAATCAACCGTCACGCTCTTTACGAGAAGACGCTCATCAAACGAGGCGCCACCGTTCCGTTGGGTCTTTCCGACCACACGCATGGTTCCCTGACGGTGCTTGGGGCGGTCGGCTTGTTCGACTGCTGCGCCGTGGAGAAGCATTTCACGCTAGACAATACTCTCGAAGGACAGGACCACGCCTTTTCGATGACGCCGGTGAGTTGGCGGCGAATGGTGGATGATGTGACAAAACTTAAGCAGTCGATTGGGAGCGCAAGCTCCTGGGAAGACCGATGGCGGATCACGAAATCGGCTGTGGAAGACCCTGAAGCGCTACAATTAGCCTTAGGTGATGGGGTCAAAAGGCTGGAATCGAACGAATCCGGCACGGTGATCGTGCAGCGCCGGGCAATACGAGCCGCCAAAGACCTGCGTCCCCAGCAGATGCTCACCAGGGCAGATCTGGTGTTACTCCGCCCCTGTCCGCCGGATGCGCTGCCCCCTTACCGAACCGGCGAACTCTTGGGGCGAACTCTGGCGCGAGCCCTTCCGGTTGGCGAGTGTGTCCGGTTTGAGGATTTGGACTGAAGTTGAACACGGCGCCTGGAAATACGGATTCTATGGCCAACCCTTTTTGCGATGGAGACTCCCACGCGCTGTGGGAAATGCTGGTTCGGCGTGACATTGAGGGATTTCTGGTCGGGGATTGGAACTTGTTAGCGCGGGACTTTCTTGAAGTGGGCTTTTTTGGTTTGGATGGTGGTTTTCATGCCGACCCGGATCACTGGAAGCTCGCCTTTCCGGATTTGGACTCGTATCGGAAGGCGTGGCTCGCGCAGAGCGAGAGCTTCAGACAAACGCGCTTTCTGGAAGATCCCCGCGCGTGCCTTTACGCCGCGGTCAAGTTGGCTCGCATCGAAATCCAAGACACCTCCGCGTTGGTGCATAAGAAGTTTGATGGCACGATCCCTCAAGAGAATGGCGAAACCCTGCAGCTCCGCTGGCAATCGTTTTTCCTGTGCCGGAAGGTTGAGGGAGTTTGGAAGATTACCGGCTTTGTCGGCTACCTCCCCAACCCGAATCGCCAACCGGCCACGAGCTAATGAAGGCTTCGCGGCTGAGGCCAATCAAGAACCGAGGAGGTCGATGAATAATGGCTAAGCTTGGGTTACTGCTGATACGGGCAGATGCCAACGCGCAGATGGGGACTGGGCATGTGATGCGCTGCCTGGCCTTGGCTCAAGCCTGGCTTGCGCGGGGAGGCCGGGTTTTATTGGCGTCTGCCGATAGGAATCTGGCCTTGGAACCCCGCCTCCAAGGCGAAGGATTGGAACTGGCTGTGCTGAGTGTGCAGGCGAGCTCTGATGCGGATGCGGCGTCCACCGTGGCGCTAGCCGGTTCTCGATCTGCGATCTGGACCGTATTGGATGGCTACCACTTCGGAAGCGGCTACCAGCAGAAGGTTTTGGCTTGCGCGCGCTCAGTCCTCATGTTGGATGACTACGTGCAGAGCGATCGGTTTTATGCAACGGTTCTGCTGAACCAGAATCTGCATGCTGATCGTGCAAGGTATGAGAGAGTCGCGCCTGGCGTGAGACTATTGCTGGGTAACAAGTATGCACTTCTCCGGCGGGAGTTCTGGGCCTGGCGTGGCAAGCGCAGGGCTCATTCGGGCGCTCTGCGGCGCATACTGGTTACACTCGGCGGAGGCGACGCGGATAACGTAACTGCCAAGATCATCTCCGGTCTGGGACCACTGTCGGAATTGGGGGTTGAAGTCCTGGTATTGGTGGGCGCCAATAATCCCCACGGGCCCGCCCTCCAGGCACAGAGCGCTCGCTTGAGGCTGCAGATCCGTCTGGAGCGAAACGTCAGTGACATGCCAGGCGCACTCGCCGAGTGTGACTTGGCCATTTGCGGTGGAGGTGCCACATGCTGGGAAATGGCCTTCTTCGGCATCCCGATGTTGCCGGTGATTTTGGCTGCCAACCAGCAACCCATTGCCGAGAGTTTGGATACTGCTGACGTTGCACAAAGCCTGGGTTGGCATGACGAACTGCGGCCGGAGAAGATAAGCGACGCCGTGCGTGCCTTGGCAGGAGACCCGGGGAGGTTGATGGAAATGAGCCGGAATGGGCAGGGATTAGTTGATGGTTGGGGTGTCGAAAGGGTGTTGGATGTCCTTACGGCCTCCTCCTAGCTGGTGGCATACCCGACTCATGCTCATAGTCCTCCAGGGGCGTCTGCGCTCGACCCGGCTTCCGGGCAAGGGCTACTTCACCTTCTTCGGTCAGACTTTATGGGAGCGCGCATGTGACATTGCCCTGGCCGTCCGCGGCGTACAAAAAGTCGTCTTCGCCACGGGTGATCTGAGCGAGAATTGCTTGATGCGCCCGCTGATCGAGGCCAAGGGAGTAAGTTTCCTGGCCGGAAGCGAGAACAATGTGCTCCAGCGTTTTTGCCAGGCCATTGAGGGGTACTCAGGCGAATACCTGGTCCGGATCACCTGCGACAACTACTTGGTTCAGCCGGAGATTGTAGATGGGCTGTATGAGGCCACTCGACGGGAGAATGCTGATTATGGCTACGTTGAGCCGCTTTCCCATTATGCCGGCGAGGTGATTCGATGCGAAAGCCTGAGGCGTTGCTATTCCGGAGCGTATAGCGATTTGGCCAGGGAGCATGTCACGTGGGATATCCGATCCGGCCCAGATTATCGTAAGACCCGTCTACCTGGGGATTTTCTGGGGTTGAAGCACGAAGGCAGCCTGACCTTGGACAACCTGGAAGATTTGATCCGAATGAAGGAGCTGGAGCGTGACTGGCCAGGGCTTCAGCCGGTCCGTTGCTTGGAGGATCTGCGGCAGATCGTTCCGGCAGTCTGAATATGGAAGCGCTTCTAGGCCCAGTGGCTGCCGCCCATGGCGCACTCGTGGATTCCCACACCGCGAGCGGGCGGGTAATGTGGGCCTTGCTGGAAGAGCTCTTTCCGATATGCCGGAGTATTACCGGACATGGGGTGCGGCAAACTCTGGACATTCTGGGAAGGAACATCCCTCTGACACTCCATTCATTTCCTACAGGAATGCAATGCTTTGACTGGGTGATCCCGGACGAATGGAACATCCGCAGCGCAGTGCTGAAGGATGAACAAGGGACCAACCTCGTCGACTTCGCGGCGAATAACTTGCACGTCTTAGGTTACAGCCCTCCAGTCGAGGGCTGGTTCAGTCTGGCTGAGCTCAAGCCGCACCTGTTCTCCCTCCCGGAGCAGCGGGATGCGATTCCCTATATGACCAACTATTACCGCCCCAACTGGGGCTTCTGCTTGCGTCATAAGGACCTTGTTGCCCTGCAAGAGGGCAGGTATTACGTAAAGATCGACAGCAGTTTGACGCCGGGGGAACTGATTCTGGGGGAGGCCTTTCTGCCCGGCACCTCCGCCGATGAAATACTCATTTCGTGCTACATCTGCCATCCTTCGATGGCGAACGACTCCCTCTCCGGCGTGGTGCTGGCCGCGCAGTTGTTTTCAGAAATCCAGCACTGCAACCGGCGCTTTGGCTACCGGTTCGTGTTCGCCCCGGAGACGATCGGCGTCATTGCCTATCTGAGCCGCTTCGGAGAGCGGCTCAAGCGACACGTGGTTGCCGGATTGGTGGCGACCTGCGTCGGCGATGCTGGGGCGTTCAACTACAAGCAGACCCGCAACGGCAGTGCTCCCCTCGACCGCATTGTCAACAACGCGCTGGCGCACAGCAGCGCGGCTTACCGCATCCGGCCGTTCTGGCCGATGGGTAGTGATGAGCGGCAGTATTGTTCGCCCGGGTTTGACCTTCCGGTGGGTTCTTTGATGCGATCAGTGTACGGGGAATTCAGCCAATACCACAACAGTTTGGACAATCTGGATTTCGTGACTGAGACGGCGTTGGCAGAGAGTTTGGCGATGTATCTCCGGGTATTCGAGGCCCTCGAGGAAAATCGTGTTTATCGCCGCACACATCCGGAGTGCGAGCCCTGCCTCGGGCGGCGGGGACTCTATCCGGACCTGAACGCACAGGGGGCACGCGACCTCGAGATCCAGCGGCGCATGTGGATTCTAAACCTGGCGGACGGCCAAAATACCCTGATTGACATGGCTGAGCGGATAGGGTGCGGTCTCCTGGATCTCGTGCCGAGTGTGCGGGTGCTTAGCGAAGCGGGGTTGATCAGTCAAATCTGAGAGTGCGGGCATGGTCGGACAAGAGAAATTCGGCGAAGATTACTTTCGCTTTCGCCAAGGCAATGATCCAAAGCGCCAAATTAGTTACCAGCAAGAAAGGACTTACCTGGTTCGGTGGCTGGGTGAAAAGACTCTCCACGAGGGCCGGCTTTTGGATGTTGGCTGTTCCACGGGTGAGTTCATCGCTGCACTAGGATGGAACGTTGAAAATGTCTTTGGCATGGAAATCTCCGATTTTGCGCGGTCTCTTGCTCAGAAGCGCGGAATCCATTTTGACCGCGACCTGACCAACACGGAGTCCTTTTTCGACCTGGTTGTGTTTCGCGGCACCATCCAGTACATTCGCAGCCCCTTTGAGTACATTCAACGAGCTTCGGTCGCACTGAAACCTGGCGGGCATGTCTTGTTCTTGGCCACGCCAAACACGAACTCTCCGTACTACCGTGCATTCAAAACCCTCCCGTTCCTTGAGGAAGAAGTGAACTACTGGGTGCCTTGTGATTCGTCGCTGCGGATGGTCTTACGGAACGCTGGCTTTGAGGTGCTCGACATTTCGTACCCTTATTGGCACACCCCCTATGCCCATAAGCATTAACCTAGCAGGTCACGAGTTTTTTGAGTCGCTGTAATTGACGTGGTCGCTGTGGACGGTTTTCCATCAACGCTTCGGCGATGTGACTGCCCCGGCGCAGCAGATGTCGCAGGCTCAGCGGCATCTGCAGCACACTGATCACACTATCTCGCACTTCTTTGAAGACCAGCCACCGGCGCTCTTGGCTGCACCCGGTAACCCCAGGGGGAAAAAAAGCGCCCGGCATGAATCATGTGTTCGATGAGCAAGGCCGTCAGAATCTTGGCTTGGAGCCAGGCGCGGCTGGACGGATCGGTGGTTTTGGGCACATGACCGGCGGCCAGTAGTTGCTTGAGCCGTTTGAACGCTAGTTCCACCTGCCAGCGAGCGCGGTAGAGTTCCAACACCAGCGCAGTTCCCCAAGTGGCCGGCAAGGAAGTTAACACCAAAACAAAGGCGGCCAGTCTGAGCGTCTCCGCTCGGACTTGATGGCCCTTCTCGCGAGCGCTCTCCTCGGCCTTACGTTGGGCCAGCCGCGTGGTCGCCAGACTCTTGCGCAACACGCACAGCCGCAATTTGTGACGCTCCCCCGCATGCTCAAACCAGACCGGCCATTCCCCCAGTTGGTTGACATTCAAGTTCGCCACCAACTTCACCAAATCCAGAGCTCTGCCCGCTTCGTCGGTCAGAGGAAAAGCCCCCGTATTGAGCCGCACCACCACGTCGGCTCCTGCTCCCAGCACTTGGGCCACGCCCTCCCGGTGACTGTAACCTCGATCACATAACACAATGTCGCCCTTGTCCACCGGCAGCCGCTTCAAAGTCTCACCGCCATGCACGTCGGTGAGTTCCAGAAAATCACAACTCAACTGCGGCAGCCGCAGTGAATAATGCAGCCTCCAATCCGTCCCGGTCGGCCCAGGCTCTTCGATGTCCGTGGCGTCCAGCACACGAATGGGACGGCCCTTCCACAACGTGTCATCCCAGTCCGCCGATAGGGTCTTGACCAATTGTTCTGTCAGCCAAATCAACCATGGCCCCGAACTGCGCAACCGCTTGAACAATCCCACCGCACTGATGTTCACCAACTGGTGCTCCCGCGCCCGCACCACCGACTGCTCCAGCGAGAGGCCTCCCGCCACATGCAGCAACAATAAACGCAACAACACCTCGGCGCTCTGGATTTCCCCGCGGGCGCGCCGAAAGGCACCGTGTTCCCGCGCGCTCTCTTCCAGGTTGTCCGGCAGAAACTGTTGCAGGATCTCCCAAGACTCGTCTGCAGCGTTCACGTTTTGCACGTCGCCAAGGGTAGGCCGGTCGGCAAAACAGGTCAATTCTTAGGTTAATGCTTATGCCCCCTATGCCAGTCCCCTGCGCGATCACTTTCAGTTCTTGAGAAAACTCTTGTTCCGAACCGACGATAAATTCGCGTTCTGGAGGAGCTCCATGACGGTGCTGGCCCGACGGCCAGAGTAGCTGCCGTCGGTCCCTTACGCCGCCTGCTTGGCCTACACCCGAAACCCAAGGAGGGTTAGTCTTTGGATGAGCACGTTCCGTTGTGCTTGGCTTGTGCCATTTGTATCCCCGATAATTCCCGATGCAATCCATTAATCAGCGGTTGGGTCTAAGGAACTTTCTCCGGAGCCGCGTAGGCATCCCACCGCAGAAACGCTCAGTTTTCGCCCTCGTGAGCGCCTTGACCGGCGGCAACCTTGCCGCCATGGTGCTGCGGATGGCTGGCGGATTCCTAACCGCTCGCGTGACGCCACCGCAGGTGCTGGGTCTTTTCAGCGGCATCGGTCTGGTGCAGGGTTACGCGCCGTTCTTCTCGTTGGGCATCACCAACGGGCTCAACCGGGAGTTGCCCTACTTTGTAGGCAAGGGCGACCACACGCGCGTGCGCGAACTGGCCGCCGCAGCCCAGGCATGGGTGTTGCTGCTGGGTGGGCTTGCTGCCGCTGCACTTTTCGGGGTGGCGGTTTGGCAACTGGCGCTGGGGCAGTGGGCGCTGGCGGCGGGGTGGGCCACCAACGCGGTAACAGTGTTCTCTCTCTTTTACGGAACATATTACCTTCAGATTACCTTTCGCACCCGAGGGGATTTCGCGCGATTGGCGCTGGTCAATGTCGTCCAGAGCGCGGTGTCGTTGGCACTGGTGGCCCTGGTGTGGTTGCTGGCCTTCTACGGTCTGTGCTTGCGGGCGGTGCTGGTGGGTTGTGCGCAAATGGCCCTTCTCTGGTATTGGCGCCCAGTAAAGGTCCGCCCGGCGTGGAATTGGAGTCATCTCCTCCACCTGCTCAAGGTCGGAGCGCCCATTTTTGCCGTGGGCCAGGCCTACGCCTACTGGACCACGCTGGACTCCACATTGGTACTGTACTACACCGGGGCCCGTGGCCTCGGGTTGTATGCCCTGGTCGGGATGGCAGGCGCCACGCTTCAGTTGCTCCCCGAGGCTCTTTCCCAGGTGCTCTATCCGCAGATGGCGGAGCACTACGGGCGAACCGGAAATGTGCAGGCCGTGGTTAGCTCTGCGTTCCGCCCTATGGTATTCGCCTGGTTGATCGTGGTTCCATTAGTGGCGGCTGGGTGGCTGCTGATACCGACGGTCGTGCGCCTGTTGCTGCCAAAGTACGTTGACGCCATCCCTGCCGCCCAATTGTCTTTGCTGGTACCGGCCATGATGTGTTTCGCCCCCGTCCTGAATGTCTACAACGTCGTGCGCCGTCAGGGGCTCTTTGCACTGGCGATCCTGCTGGGAATGGCGGCTTACTATGGAAGTTTGCGCTGGCTGTTGCGGGATCGAGTGGACTTGTCGGCATTTCCGAAGGCCATGTTGGTTGGGCGTGTTATATTTCTGGCAGCCGTTTATGGTGGGCTGGTCGTCGTGCTCCGGCAGGCCCGCTCGCAGACACGGTCTCCCGGTCTCCTCAACGCTGAATAACACAGCCATGGAACCAGAGCAAAGGCTTCTCACAGCGTTGCCGTCGGAGGCGATTCTCGAGCTTGAGAGTCTGCTGTATGAGCCCCGCTTTCTTGATGTTCCAATTGGCGCCACGCTTAAAGATTTGTTGTTCGGCGTGTTCACTGTCGGTAGTCGGCCTTTGGGTCACGCGGCGGCGCTGAGGGCGCGGCTGGGCTGGTGGCGTTTCTGTTGGCGCGGCCCGCGCAAGCAGGAGGCGATTCCCCGATTAGAGACCGGGCGTGTCCTGCTGACCTTGCTGGCGGACACGAGGCGACTCTACGAGTTGGTGCTGCCCGTAATTGCCGAACTGGAGCCACGCCACTGCAACGTGATCGGAGGCGGCTTGTCCATACATCAAAAGCTTCCGCCGGAGACCGGGTTTTGCACGCGGTATCAGATGACGGAGGTGGACCTGCGAACTTGGCGGCTGGATTACGGTCGTTGCCGGACTGCTTGGCACAAGACGATCCGTCAATGGCTGCACCGACACCGACTGCCGTCCGCACTTTTTGTGCATCTGGCTTACGCCCTCGCAGTGCGCTCCTACTGCGTGGCCGGGTTCTTCCAGTTCCTCGACCGCATTCAACCAAGTGCGGTCGTGGCGGATTCAGAACATAATCACCCCTGGTCAAGCCTGGTGCTGACCGCGCGGCAGCGGGGCATCCCAACCGTGCAAATGATTCATGGGGTGCTGGATCCACCCTACACCGCCGTGCCACTATTGTCAGACGTTGCCCTCTGCTGGGGCGAACAGCAGCGCGAGCAGATGATCGAATTGGGAACCGACCCCGGCCGGCTGGTGGTGACCGGTTGCCAGAGGCTGACTCGGACCATGCGTCCCGATAGCCGGGCAGTCCGAGCCCGGCTGGGACTCCCCGCCGAAGGCCCAATCATCATGCTCGCCACTAACCCGAGGCCTCGTGAAGAATGGCGGAAATTGTTCTTTGCGTTCGGTGAGGCATTTCAGGATCACCCCGGCTTGGCGGCGGTCGTCAGGCTGCACGCCTCAGAGAAGGAGAACGAACATCGCGAGGAATGTGCCCGGTATCCAGCACTTCGCGTGCTGGAGAATCAAGCTTGGACTGTCGAGGATGCGATGGCTGCCTGCGACGTCGTGGTGATCCACAACAGCGGACTGGGCAACGACGCCCTGGTCTTGGGCCGTTTGGTGGTACTGCTTGATGTCCTCGCCGCGCCGCTCGGTAACGGGCAGATGCTGGCGGATCGCGCTGGAAGTCCGGTGGCGCGCACCGCTGCCGAACTGCGCCAAGTCGTGGATCGAATCTTCGCGGAACCCAACTACCGACGACAACTGCATAGCCAGGCGGAAGCCTACGTTGGATGGTTCTGCTCCGCTTTTGACCAGGATGCGGCCCGGAACGTCGCCGCCGAAGTGAGGAAACGGGCAAGACCTTAGGTTATCCCGAAGCACGTTGACCAAACCGCCACGCTGTTGCAGAAGGCTCTGGTGTGAAATGATCGCTCTGAGGAACTGGCTCGAATTGCAGGCGATTCGCGTTTACTCGCGTCTCATCGCGCGCAGTTTCCACTCCTATGCACCTAGCCGCGTGCATCCGACGGCGAGAATCGACAATCCGGAATGCATCTCGCTCGCTGGTGTCCGCATCGGACGGGGAGTCTGGCTCTACGCGATAACGGTCGATTCGGCAGGACATCACTATCGGCCGGAAATGATTATTGGGACCGGGACAGACATTGGAAGTTACTGCCATATCACGTGTGCTAATCGGCTTGAAATTGGCAAAGATGTCCTCATCGCACAAAGCGTTTTTATCGCCGATTCAAACCATGTTTATTCCGACCCCAATTTGCCGGTTCACGCGCAGGGTCTAGCATCGAAGCCCGTTTCTATCGGCGAGGGATCATGGCTAGGCAACCACTCCGCAATCCTCGCATGTTCCATCGGCCAGAACTGTGTAGTCGGTGCCAACGCCGTGGTGACACGCGATGTGCCGGACTTTAGCGTCGTGGCAGGCGTACCGGCGCGAGTCATCAAACGCTACGATCCTGCGGCGGGCGCTTGGGTTCGCCCCGTATGATCGCGGACAGCTCTAGCGGCCGTCCTTGGGGATAATCTGGAGAACACAATATCATGAGGATACTAATCACTGGAGGTGCTGGCTTTATTGGCTCTCACATTGCCGATCGGTTTCTGGCCGGCGGCTGGCAGGTTCGGGCGTTGGATTCATTGGACCCGCAGATTCACGGGCCGGCGCGGCAGCCACCGGAGTATCTGGATCCGCGAGTCGAACTGGTACAGGGCGATGTCGCCGATCGCGAGGCGGTCCGCGCCGCGCTGCAGGATGTGGACGTGCTGTCGCACCATGCGGCCTGCGTGGGCGTGGGCCAGTCCATGTATGAGATCGAGCGTTACGCGCACACCAACGCACTGGGGGCGGCGGTCGTGCTGGATGTAGTGGCCAGCGGCAAGCACCGGCTCAGGAAACTGATGGTGGCCTCTTCAATGAGCATCTATGGGGAAGGCCTCTATACCTGTCCGACCCACGGCCAGGTCGGGTCCGTTTCGCGTCCGCTGATGCGCCTGCGGGCCCACCAATGGGAGGTGCCGTGTCCACTCTGTGGGGCCGACCTCCGACCGCTACCGACGCCCGAGAGCAAGGCCATTGAGCCGGCATCCGTCTACGCGATTCACAAGCGCGGCCAAGAAGAACTCTTCCTCGTGGTGGGCCGGGCGTATGGGATCCCGGTGATCGCATTCCGTTACTTCAATACCTATGGGACCCGCCAGGCACTGTCCAACCCTTACACTGGCGTGGCAGCCATTTTTGCCTCGCGTCTGTTGTCCGGGAGCGCCCCGCTCGTGTTCGAAGACGGGCGGCAGCGCCGGGATTTCGTCAGTGTTTTGGACGTGGCGGAAGTAAACTGGCTGGCGGCTCATCAGGATGGAGGCGATAGCGAGGTGTTCAATGTGGGTTCAGGAGTTTCCGTGACGGTGCTGGACATCGCCCGTATCATGGGAGTGGCGCTGGGGCGCGATTTGGCACCGGACATATCCGGCAAGTACCGGGAAGGTGACATTCGGCATTGCTTTGCGGACACTAGCAAAATCAGGCGGAAATTGGGGTGGTCACCTCAACACTCGCTCGAAGCCGAGGCGTCCAATCTGGCGGGCTGGGTTAAACGCCAGCAAGTGGTGGACCGCGTAGAGAAGGCGCGAAGCGAGTTGGAGTGTCGCAGCCTAGTGCGTTGATCCGCACGTTCTTATGAGAGGTCCACTACTCATCGTCACTGCCGGTTTTCCACCTTCGGCGGCTGGTGGCTCCTCCATTTTGAACCGTAACCTTTGGTCGGAGTGGCCTGCGGACGATTTGGTTGTGGTGGCCCGCCGAGCCAAAGCCACAGCCGAGAATCCTGCTCTGGCTCTTCCTAACGTGAAAGTCCACTGGATCGAGTCCTGGCCACTGGAAGGGCAATGGGAATCGATGCTGGATCCTTGGGCTGCCTTCATGGTTGCCCGCAAGGTCATTGAGATCGCACGTCAAGTCCGGCCGCGGGCGCTTTGGGCCTCCTGGCCGCCCACATCCTTCATGTTGGGAGCTTGGATCGCCACCAGTCGGCTGAACCTCCCGTTTTACATCCACCTGCACGATATGTGGCAGCAGGCTGCCTGCGGAAAGCCGCGCCTATTCTTGGAGAGGATCACCGCCTTCGCACTTGAGCGGCGGGTGTTGTCCGGCGCCCGGCGCTTGTTCACCATCACCGATGCGGCCGCTTCGCACTTTCGTGAGAGACTCGGCCTCGAGTCGTACGTGCTGGACCACGCTGTGCCACAGGCCGATTTGGACAATGCTTCAGTGGCGTTGTCACCGGTCGAGCAGCCTCTTATTCACTTTGCGGGTCATATCTACGGGGTGATGAACTTGGACGCGATGCAGAACCTTGCCCAGGCACTGCCGATTTGCCGGTCCGCTACGTCTCTGGAGTGTTTTACTCAAAATGGTCCCGAGGCACTGCGGCAGATTGGCCTTGCTGGCTCGCGTATCGTGGCTCGCTTTGGGAGCAAGGCCGAAGTCATGGCCGCTCAAAGAAGGGCCGCTATCGTATTTCTGCCGTTGGCTTTCCGCTCGAATTGTCACATAGAGGTTCAGACCGTTTTTCCCACGAAGCTCCTCGAGTACTTTGTTTGTGGTCGTCCCATTCTCGTGCATGCGCCCGCGGATACATGGGTCAGCCAGCAGGCGCGTGCTCACGGGTGGGCGGAGGTGGTGAGCGAGCCCAGCCCACAGAGTCTGGCCGCAGCCATCGATTCGCTTCTCGGTAGCCCACAGCTCCAAGCTCGACTGGTTGCCGCCGCTCGGGCTACAGCTCAACGCCGCGCCGCGCCTGCCATCGCGGCAGCCTTGCGCGCAGAGTTGGAGCGTTTGGAAAACGAACGGATGTGAGTTGCCGCCTGAGCCCATCTCTTGAAGCCAGGACCGATGCTGACCATTCCAACTACCTGCCTATGCCCCTTGCAAGAACCCTAAACTGCGGGTGGCCAGCCACCTGGCCCGCTGTACGGCACAGATCGGTGACATCGATCGGAGGACACCTCGGCGTTTCATGAAAGCTACCGCCCCATCAACCTTTGCCATTCCATGGGTCTTCACGACACTGGTGACCGCGTTCTTGGTTACACTAGCCGCCAGCGATCTTTATAATACTCAGATGCTGCCATTCGTGTATGTATCGGCAACCGTTTTGGTTCTTTATAGCATCTTGCAGTGGTCGTGGCGGGGCCTGGTTTTGCCCTCGGAGTCGCTTGTTTTCTTCACATTTTTTGCATGGACTGCTCTAACTGGCTGGCTCGTTGCGTCCAATAGGGGAATGCTGTTCTATGGAGTCAGGGTCCTGGCAGAGAATGCCTGTCTGTTCCTGATGATTAGTTCCTACTGTGCCGGGCGGCGGAGCCCCGCCGCTACCATGGCTCCCGCGATCATCGTAGCCTTTGTGCAGGTCGGATATGGTTCCATTAGCGGAAACTATGCTGCATCTGCCGGGTACTCTGCGCTGGGAGCCCACAAAACGGCTGTCCAAGCGACCTCCTTGAGTACCAACGCGAATTCCCTCGGCATCCAGTTTCTTTGGGGTATTGCCGGCATTACTTTTTTCTGGTACCAGGCTCGAGGATGGCTTCGGAAGGGGATTCTTGCGGCTGCTATCATCGCATTACTAGTTTGTCTGCTCTACACTGCCTCCCGCAAGTCGCTGCTTTCGGTGCTGGTTTTCTTCCCGTTGTGGGGCTGGTTTTGCTATCGCAAAGCCGTGACTGGAAAGCTGCGTCCGGCACTGAGTACGGCATTGCTCGGAATCCTGGGTTGCATGGCATTCTCCTACATTCTGCAATCAACCTACATGGGAGAGCGCATCACGAACGTGAGTGAGGAATTGGCAGAGCACGGGAGTGCCGGTAGGCGTATGGATCTGTACCGGATAGCCATAGGAGCGGTGCAATCGAATCCTTTAATGGGATTGGGCATAAACCAATTTCAGTTCGCTAATATTCACAGAGTGTACGCCCATTGTGATTATCTTGAAGTGTTGGCAAGCTCCGGCCTGGTCGGCGGGGCTCTCTACTTCGCCATTTTCGCGATGGCCGGGCGTCGCCTGCTCCGGCTCGAACGCCATGCCCCAGACCCCGGCGTACGCTATGCTGCCGCGCATGGGTTGGCAGTGCTGATCACTTTTCTTCTCCTGGGGATTACCTGCGTTATGTATAATGACTTTATGACTTGGTGTTTCCTCGCTGGCATCGTCGGTTTTGCCTATCAAGCGGACCTGGCCTTGTCACGCCATTTCCAGATATCGGAGGGCTCGATGCCCAAGGCGGGGACGGCCGCAGATACGCACCGGATAATAGGGTGCTGACATGTTAACGCCTTTTGCAGCTCGCAGGAGTGGAACCCGCGGGTGTTGAAGTCCTGAGCAGTATTTAGTTTAGCGATTTCGCGGCTCAGCTCTAGCGGTGTCTTTTCTTGGGCTATAGGCACACGCATACGGCAGACAGTATGGGCGCATTCTTCCTTTACCAATCAGACATCAAGCTCAACCTGCCGGCGGTTGAGGCGCTATTTAGAGCCAAGGGGTTCTCCTTACCGCCCGTTCGCCAGCATTTCGGCGTTTGGACACTGATGCATTACCGGAAGCAGTTGCTTCCGGAGGAGACCATGTCGGTCTCGAATGGAATCGTCACGCTAGTCGCTACAGGGACTTTCTCCTATATGGGTAATGGCCTGAGGCAAAGCTTGAAACAGGTACTCGCGGACTATCAGGCAAATCGGCTGGTAGAGGATTCGTTCGTCGGCGCCTACAGCTTGCTTTTTTGCACGGCCCAAAGCATCACGGTCCTGAGCGACCGACTGAACCTGCTTCATGTCTTCACCAACCAGCAACAGACCGTGTTCAGTTCATCGTTCGCGGCGGTGCTCAAAGCCGGCCCGCAAAAGTTCAAACTGAATGTGCCGGCGGTCATCGAGAATGCGCTTGCCGGCTATATCATCGGTCCCGAGACGATCGTGCATGGCATTCATCAAGTTGACGAGCGCTATCGTGCCCGGAGTATTCACGCAGGCATCACCTTTCAGCGTCACAACTTGCAGGAATTACACACAGCCCCCTCGGTTCGGGGTGATTTTGAAACTTGTGTCAAAGACCAAATTGATGAGCTCGATCGTTGGTTCATTCAATTGAAGAGACTGGTTGACGAAGCTGGCGGGGTGGACATTGGTTTGTCAGGCGGATATGACAGCCGGCTCTTGGTGCTGATGGCAACGCGGCACTTCAACAAAGTCACCGCTCATTCGCATTTCCACCGTCAAATCACTCGGGATGAAAGTGTGGCGCAAGAAATTGCTAGGTTTTTAGCTGTTCCACTAAACCGGTTTGAAGCATCCAAGCAACCGGCGGAAATGGACGTCGAGGAGTTTGAGCGAAACCTTGAGAGCGCGGCACCATTTTCTGACATGCGGGTGGTTCACGATTATAGCTGGTTGAACTTCTTCCGCACACGATGGTATCGAGAGTTGGTTCTCAAGGATGTCAGGTTTGCAATGAATGGACTGGGTGGTGAGCTCTACCGTAACCATGATAATCAGGTCTATCGTGTGAATGAACCCCGAGCCTGGCTGAAAGCTCGTATCTTGGGGCCTGGGGTTTTTTCTGCCATCGGCCCCAAGGCGCTTGACGACAGCATGGATCATATACTTGCCAAGGCGAGCACTGCCCTTGGCCAGCCGTTGGGGCGGCAGATTTCTCACCACCAAATGCGTCGCTACTTTGGGGAGTTGTTTTCGGTTTATGGCGCGGCCGTTCGACTGAATGCCGACAACCAGATCGCCTTTAGCCTTTCGCCATATTTGGATTACCAATTGCGTCGAGCCTCATACCGTGTGCTTCCCCAGCTCGGGTTAGCTGGTCGCGTCGAGCGCGAAATGATCAAGCGGCTCGATAAAGGCGTCGCGGCCATCCCTTCAGCCTATGGGTATCGGCTGGATCGTTTGGAGCCTGGGTTACGTCTGTTGAAGTGTGGGATCAGGGGTCTTGTGCCCTACTGCGTTCAAAACAGTGTGAACATGGTCCGCCTGCATGGCGCAAGAAGACCGTCACCTGTATATGAGGCTCTCTTCAGGCGACAGCCGCTTGTTCGGCAAGCCGCGGAACTCATGCGTTCACAGCGCTTCGGGCTCATTTGGAGTCGAACCGTGCAAAACGACGTCCTGATGCAGCGTGTCCTTTCCATTGGAATCATGTTGCTAAAGAACGAAGACTCCATAGACCTTTCGTCTTAATTGGTCGCTCCAGTTCTCATGAGGCCACAGATGCTTGAAGTGCTGCGCAAAAGTGCCGCAGCGTTGCGGTCGAACAAGTGGTTAGTGAATCTCATTCCCGAGGCTGTGGACCGTATCATCAGGCGGCGCTTTTTCACAACGGAATACGCGTTGCATCTTGCCGAACTGTCCAAGCCGCTCAAGGATGCCCCGCCTGAATCGGATTATCAGCCGGCCCATCGTTATAGAATCGGCATAATACGGGATCTCTTCTTCAACCATGAGTCCTACATTGCTGCCTGCCACGAGTTGCGGGTTGCTTACAAGACCGTGGATCTTTTTGCGACCGATTGGTTGCGACAAGTGCGAGTTTCCGGTTGTGACGCATTCGTGGCGTGGCCCTCGGAGTTCATCACCGAATGGAAATGCATGTACGATGAGCGTTTGCGATTCCTGTCTGGCCACCTGCGGAAGCCTGTTTATCCCCCTTACGAAGCGCTTTGGCTCTACGGCAGCAAGGGGCGGACGCACAACTGGCTCGAAATTCAGGGCCTCCCACATCCAAAAACCTGGGTTTTCTATCTGCAAGCCGAGGCATTTGATTTCCTCGAAACCGCGAAGCTTCCTTTGGTTGTCAAGTTGGACATCGGTTCCGCGGCGCACAGCGTCTGGATTGTCGAGACCGCCCGGGAGGCCAGAAAGCTTCTCGGACGGGCTTTTGGCAAAGGCTTGGTGGGCCGGCGTTCGGATGCCCGGGCGCGCCAGTGGGGACACCTCCTTTTCCAGGAGTATCTTCCAAACCTTCGCGAGTGGCGCATGATCCGAATTGGCGATAGCTATTTCGGGCATGAAAAGGGTCAGGCGGGGCAATTTCACAGCGGATCGGGAAAAGTTGGCTGGTTTGCCCCGCCACGGGAGGCTTTGGAACTGCTCCACCGAGTAACCGAAACGAGCGGTTTCCGAAGCATGGCGATGGATGTATTTGAATCGTCCGATGGGCGACTGCACATTAATGAATTGCAGAGTATTTTCGGCGCCTTTGACAATGCGCAGATGCACATCAACGGGGTTCCCGGACGCTACCGGCGGGTTCAGAATGAATATGTTTTTGAAGAAGGACGGTTCTGCCGAAACGCATGCTGTAACTTGCGGATCGAAGATTTGTTGATGATAATGAATAACAACCAAACTCAACCCATAGGAAGCATCAGCCTATGATCATTGGCACAGACAAAGAAAGAAAGGCGGATAACAAAGGTAATCTTGTCGAGTGGCGAGTGGGGGTTACCCCGGGCAGTGTAGAGCGACTTAAGCGGCTGGGTCACACTTGTCTGGTGGAGTCGGGGGCCGGAGCTGCGGCGGGATACGGTGACGATGAATATGAACAGGCGGGTGCAGAAATCGTCCCAACGCAGGCGGAGGTGTATGCTCGTGCCGACATGCTCTATAAGGTAAAAGAGCCCCAAAAGGCGGAATGGGGATTGTTCCGAAAGGGACAGATTCTCTTCACCTATATCCACGCTGGCAACCGGTTCGAAATGCTCTCAAACCTGCTGGAACACGAGGTGGTGGGAATCGCTTACGAAGATGTCCAGGTGTCCGATGGACGGCTGCCGATGCTGGAGCCGATGTCCATCATCGCTGGACACATCGCCCAACAAAAGGCTTATGCCTATTTGTTGACGGACACAGGCAATGTCGGTATCCTCTCCGGTAACCTCGCAGGCGTGCCGCCAGCCAAGGTGGTCATTTTGGGCACCGGATTTGCCGGCCAGGCGGCTATCCGTGCCGCGCGGGCCTCAGGCTCGCAAGTCATCGCCGTGTACCGGGACAACTTTGCCCGTGCCGAACACATCATGCTGAACTATCCTGGCGTAGTATGTCTGAAGTCAACACCGGACAACGTGCGGCAGGCCCTTGAGGGCTCGGACATTCTGAATAATTGTATGACTTGGCCTATCACTCTGCGGAACGAGGTGCTGATCTCGACCCCAATGCTCGACCTCATGAACGACCATGCTGTGGTAGTTGACGTGTCCTCCGAACTGCAAGGCGGGCTGGAGACAACCCGTGGGGTTCATACCTCCCACGCTGAGCCGGTTGCTCGCCTTGCTGGTAAGACGCACTATGTCGTACCCAACGTGCCTGCCATCGCGGCGCGCTCCGCCTCGATTGCCCTGGCGAACGTCACCTTGCCTTGGGCGGAGGTCATTGTCGGAGGTTGGGATTGGCGCAATGTTGCGGATGATTCTCCACTTTATCGCGGCCTTACATGCGCAGGGGGTCGAGTGATCAATTCGGTGGTGAAGGAGTGGTTTGACAGCGTCCTCAGGAGGTGAACCTCCGTCCAGGTGCATTCTGTCCTGTTAACGTGCGCCCAAGTCGTTTGCACCTCCTCGAAATGGATACTCCCCGCCATGCATCTTCCGAACTTACTAGCGTCGTCGGAAGGAACAGGCTCGGAAGTCATGCACCGGTTTGCCGGTGTGGCTCAAAACCGTGAGCGCGTGTGAGTGACTGCACCCTTCGATCCCTCGTGCTGGTTTCGTATGGCTATCCATGCAACGCAGACCCTAGCTGGTATCCATTCGTGCAGCGACTCGCCCACGCTGTGGCGCGGACCGGCGTGAAGACCCGAGTGTTGGCTCCATTGCCGTTCCATTTGGCTTGGCGGAGTCGGGACGCGGTGAGTTCCATCGAAAAGACAAAAGACGGCGACGTCGTCCAGATCCGGCGACCCCGCTATGTCTCCCTGTCGGACCGTCACATAGGGAAGTGGAACACCGCCATGGTCGGACGCGAGGGCTTCTACCGCGCGGCGAGAAAAGCAATGGTTTCGGCCGGGTGTGGCCGCCCGGCCGCGTTCTACGGGCACTTCCTGTATTTCGGCGGTGAGGCGGCGGTGCGTTTGGGCCAGGAATTCAAAGTGCCCTCGTTTCCGATGGTGGGCGAGGGGCTGCTGAACACTATGGACGCGTTCGGCAAAAAGCGGGGCCGCAAGCACTTTGCGGCGGCGACGGCCCTCATGGCCAACTCAAGCTGCCTGGCCCGCTTGGTGGAGCGGGACTTGGGCGTGTGCCGCGAGCGAATCGGGATCTTCCCCAATGGACTGGACCATCAGTTGTTCTTCCCTCGTGATCGTCAGTTGATGCGCCGAGAGCACGGTTTGCCTGATGAACTATTCCTCGTGGCTTGTGCGGCAAAGCAAGATTGGCTTAAGGGACCGATTCGCGTTGGCCAGGCGATTGACGGTCTGTCAGGTGTCGGGGGCGTCTTTCTCGGTTCGGGCACGCATCCTCCGAAGTCGCCCAATATCGTTTTCAATCAGCCAGTGACGCCGGAGGGGGTGCCAGAACTCTTGTCGGCAGCCGACATCTTTGTATTGCCCACGGCGTGGGAGGGCTGCTGCAACGCGATTCTCGAGGCCATGGCCTGTGGCCTGCCGATCATCAGTTCCGAAGGTGAGTTCAACGACGACATTCTCAATCCCCAAGTCGCCGTGCGGGTGGACCCCATGAATGTCGGGGCGATCCGGCAAGCTATTGTGAGTCTGCGGGATGATTCCGCGCGGCGATGCAGCATGGGGCTGGCGGCACGCCAGTGGTCGCAGCGCTTCGAGATCGGGCGGCGTACCCGGGCGGTTCTGGATTTCATGGCGCAGTGGCGGACGCGCTGGGAACGCGACGGACTCCCGCGCGCCACCACGCTGTAGACTTGATCCAACATCACAGAACAGACCTCAACCAAGAAGCCTGTTGTATCCCACAGCATGAAAGCACTTGTTACCGGCGGCGCCGGCTTTGTCGGCCGGCACGTTACTAGGCGACTGGTCAAACTCGGCTACCACGTAACCGTAGTGGACGACTTCTACCCCGGTTCCGGCTGTCGCGAGCCCAAGGGCTGGATGCCACACCTCCAACCTGACTGGTCCAAGGTGAAAGTGGTTCGGGAGGATTGCCGGAACTTCTTCCGACGGTACGACGTCCACTCCGAGAAGTTCGACGTTGTGGTTCACCTGGCTGCGATTGTCGGGGGTCGCCTCGTGATCGAGAATGATCCGCTCGCGGTGGGGGTGGATCTGTCCATTGACGCCGAGTTTTTCTACTGGCTGTCGCGCCTCACCTACAGGCCGGCCCGCATCCACTACTTCAGTTCGTCCGCCGCTTACCCGGTTGCTTACCAACGGGTAGGCGGGCACCGGGCACTCGTCGAGGATATGATTCAGTTCAACGGCGAGTTTATCGGCCAGGCAGACCTGACTTACGGGTGGTCGAAACTAACGGGTGAATACTTGGCCTTATTGACCTGTGCTCATCACGGGCACCATATCACCTGCTACCGTCCCTTCTCCGGTTACGGGGAGGATCAGGACATGACCTACCCCTTCCCATCGGTGCTGGCGCGCGCGCTGCGCGGCGAGAAGCCCATGACAGTGTGGGGCAGCGGTCGGCAGATGCGTGACTTCATCTATATCGAAGACTGCGTGGATGGCGCAGGCGACGGGGGCGGAAAACGTCGGGGGCGCCATGATTTGCGAGGGTGAAGGCTTGCTTCAAATGGGCATTGCCGCGGCGCACCACAGCCCCTTTTCCGTTGGGGGCGCACATTGGCATAATCCGGATTACGACGGCCCTGCTGAGACTGTATTTGGAGGCTTCTACAGACCCGCTGCTATTGGAAGTGCTCCGCGAATACGGTCTGATCCTTATCACCTTCGACCGTCGAACGATGGCGATGCACGCCGGACAACTGACCCGCAGCGGTGGCG
>Ga0118677_10004042_pt1 | contig 27093 bp, 25 predicted proteins | sample AliMusrvi5mmetaG_FD_86154 | JGI IMG/M metagenome (GOLD analysis project Ga0118677, IMG submission 86154) | reverse complement strand
CCGGCAGGTGCACGTTGCGTTTCTTCTTCGATTCACTCATTTGGATTTCCCGTTTCTTTCGACAGTGTCCTACTTAAATCACTGTCCCAAAATCCGGGTCCACTTCAGACGCGCGCGTCAAAAGCACTCGAAGCTGACTGACAGAACTCTTGAAGCATGCAAGTCAAACAACTGAACCTCGTACCGCTTTATGTGACGCTACTTGCGATGTCAGCGACAGCGATTTTTGCCATCGTCGCCAAGTCATCTGGCCTCGTTTTAAATGTCACTGGATCGATGCCTGACTTTGTCTACAAATTAGGTCTTGGCGAAAAGGGGAGCCTGGTCAGCTTTTGCTCGCCGATTCCGCATCCGTCAATCGGTCACGGCTCGTGCCCTGATGGCAGCATGCCCTTGATCAAACGCGTGGTCGGCGTTGCTGGTGATCTCGTGACAGCAACCGATGCCGGTATTGACATCAACGGGCAGCCAGTGCCGAATTCAAGACCGCTGGACCTGGACACCAAGGAAAGCGCCCTTCCCCATCTGCGCGGCTCGTTTCGCCTCAAACAAGGAGAGATCTGGGCTGCTGGTGATCACCCGAACAGCTTTGATTCGCGGTATTTCGGGCCTGTGAAATTTCCAAGGGACGACCACCACAACAGGACACGCAAATCCTCGTCCGGTTTTGTCGAACAGTGATCGGCTTGCTGCGCTCCGTGTAACGCCAGGCGTGTCTCGCTACCACAGCACTGTTGCACGGGCAGCCGCAACCAGATCGTCAGGAGCAATGACTTTTTGAGTCAAAAAGGGAACGGATCGCACTGGCAAATCTTTGATCACCCCAGCGCTTCGCAGTGCAATGGCCACAAGCTCTGTGCAATAAAGTTTTTTGCCGTCATCATCAAGCGCTAACTGGTCGTCAAAGGGCCGCCCCAAAAGCGACTTTGCAGCGCTTTGAACGGCATCGACCTTGTCCACCGGCATCAGCAACACTTCACCCTCTGAAGCCTGCTCGGCACTGAAAAATGCCTCCGACTTTTCGAGCTTGGTGCCAGCGCCTGGCATGGCACTTTCAATGTAGATTTGGCCATCCGGTATCAACTGCACGGCAATGCCCACATGGCTCCATCGCCCCCCACCCTGGCCCAATAGCACTGCCTGTGTGATGGGATCATTGTCCAACCCGCGCCGTGCAACCACCGCACCTGGACGAACCGCCGCAATCACACGCTCTCGCCAGGCCTCTGGTTCTGCTTGAACAGGAATGGCCATCAACATGAAGGCCATGGCCACCACCATGCTACCGGTGTGCCTCATCGCGGAGAAATTCCAGCGTTAGCCAACCCTATGCGCACTCTGTCAATGGCATCTCGGATGAGATACGCCTCAAAGTCATCCACGGCGTTGCTGCGCATTTCTGAAAAACCAACGCGTTTGACAAACTGGGCAAGCGCATTTGCCAACTCTTCGCTCAATTCCACCGTCAAAGTAATCATTGAATTTAATTTACAAGAACCGATGATTAATATATTGAACGAATTGTTTGATAACTTCGTTTGATAAATACCAAAATCCCGGCAAAACAAATCTACAAACTGCCAGCCAAGCACCAAAGCCCATCAAAGCCAGGACGGCCCCTTGCTTTTGATCCCATGCGAGTGACCCAAACCAAACTGCACCACCCCACACCAAAAAAGTGACTGCAATACAAACTACCCACTTGGCGTAGAAGACCACTTGATGGTATTTGCATGCGGTCATATGCATATAGTGTCGTGCCACAGTTTTAAAGTCATTATTCATAGTATTTATTTTTATCAAAAAATATATAGAAACTGCTGATTATTATATTTTAAAGAGCACCAAACCACAACACGATATTCGATTACAACCAATATATATCAAACAGTTTCTTGAAAATTTTTTCGGATATTTAAAATATCAAAATTGCATTTCAATATTGCGCTTCCTATCCACACCTATGTGAGCAAGCTCTGGATTCTTCACGCGGATACCCATCATCAAAGCTTCTTTTGCCGCCAACTCCCGGAACGTAAGTGAACCTGTGACGAACACCTCGCCTCCGTATTTTTGAGAGGCCAACAGCAGCCCAGCCTGCATGGCCTGTTGGTCGTTCTCTTGCGACAAATCGATTCGTGGCCCGCTGTCGGTCAGTCGAACCTTGCCACGGGCGTCAAGGTATTCAATGCTGTGCTCTGGTGTGATTCTGAGCTGGGCGGTACGGATGTCAAAGTAGTCCGGTCGCGCTGTGCCCCTGATGCTGTTTTCTTGCTCAACTAAAGGATTGATGGGGCCAAGGTCCTCGCCCTCAATGCCCGCCTTTTGTTTGGTTTTTTCACGCTGGGCCCGATAGCGCAACCCGCGAAGTGCAGAAATTGCCGCCTCGTTGCCTAACGCGGCCTGTCTCTCCAGCCACGGCAACCACTCCATCGCGTTGGCACGTGTGAGTGCCAGACGCTCACGTTTTTGCCGGTCTGCCAAGTCTTCCATCGCAGCTGTGCGCTGTGCTGCCCACAAGAGTCGAGCAACCTGGCTGCCATATTGGTTTTGCAGAGTGGCCACTGTTCCGGCTTTGGCAACCACGAGCTGTTTGAGCAGGTCTGATTTTTCTGATTGATGCAGCACCCGCAACTTGCGTCTTGCGGCCTTGCGGCTGTCTTTGGCCGTGTATTTTTCTGATTTGTATTGTTCAAAGAGCGCCGTGCGTGCGATGGCACGATCCAATCTGGCTTGTTCGCGCTGCTCGCCTCGCCCGGTGCGCCCAGGATATTCTTGCGAGTCCGGGTCAGTACCGCAGGCGATACGGCGAACATAGTCGTTGTAGGTAAATCCGGTTTTCGGCCTTTTGGCCAATGTGGCAGGTGCCGTAGTGATGTCTGGCGGCTCGTACGCACCAAATCGGTTTTGCAAGCGCCCCAGACTGAGCGCATAGTGGACGGCCGATGCTTTGGTTTGTGTCGCCTTGTCCAGCATGTTGGCCTCGAAAATCAAACCGGATTTGACTTTCACCACACGCAGGCCTCTTGCGGCGCAAGCGATATGGAACTCCTGCCAGTTCTGGGTTAAAACAAGTTCTGGCGCAACTTTGTTTTTAAGCCAGCCTGCCAGTGATGGCAGTCCTGCCTTGACTTCGCCCATTCGCGCCTTCACAGCGGGTGCATGCGGCGCAAGTGATTTGTCGGTTTCAAGTCCGAGCTGGCGGCGCAGGGCATGCGTCAACCGCTTGATTTGCCCGTCGATGACCACGTGGGGGCCGTTGTCGTGCTGCCAGCCCTGCTCAAGCTCGATTTCCCGACAGGTTTTGTCCAGCACCAGAAAGTCAAATCGAGGGGGCCCGGTCAGTATTAAATGGTCAGGGTGAACACGGTTGGCAATGATGTGAATGTGGTGATGGTGTTCTTTGTCGCGGTGGATCGCAAAGAATGCCTGGTTGTTGGCCATGCCAACCGCATTGAGTGCCCGGGCGGCGGCGGCTGTGGCTTGGTCAACGGTGGGCCGCTCGCCCGCCTTCCATGACAGGACCACGTGATAAAAAGGATTGGTTTTGGGATTAGCCTTTGATCTTGAGGCCCAGGCCCGCGCCGTGCCATCCATCAATTTGATTATTTGGCGACGGTCGTCCGGGTCAGTGGGGTTAAGTCCCTCCAGGTTGAAGGATGCAGCTTCCAGTACACCCTCGCGCGCAAGGTAATTGACGGCATTCTCCGGCTCGTAACCGCCTGGTTCAGGTTGTTCTGGCGTCTTCTTCAGGTCATCGACCACATAGTTCGCTGCGCTGGCCACGGTCTTCCAGGACTTTTTCAGCAGAATGACTTTAGCCAGCATGGACCATTCCGACTGCTTTGTCTTTGCCGCCAGATGCGGTTGATTCAAGCGTGTCTGCACGTTCACGCAACTCATTGATCAACGCCCACCATTTTTTGCGGTCTTCTGCCGTCCAGCGGCTATCTCTGGCTGGGTACAGGTGTTTGAGCATGGCACCCAGTCTGCGAAATTCGTAACCCGCCTGCGCTTTTTCAAGGGTGACGTAGACAGCACCATGCAATGCGGTGTCACGGATCAGCTGAGACACGCTGACACCCAGGGCTGCTGCACGCACATTGAAGCGTTCGGCTTCATCAAGCGAAACCCTAAGTTTTAAGAACATTGAGCGTTGCATGATCAGACGGAATCATTCACCGGCTGACCGCGTTGAGGCGCCAGGACGTCGCCATGACGGCAGTGGCACTGACAGGTGAAGCCACCACGCACATTCTTTTCATTTGCATCTCCAATCGACTAGCCGCCACGACGGCGGATAGCCAATACTGGTAAGTCGCAAGTGTGAGCGCGCGATTGAATGGTGGGGTTTGCTGCCGGGCTGAAACGGACTGGCAAAGCGAACCAAGCGAAGCGACTTTGTTTTGACAGTCCGTTTGAGCGTCGTCCAGGGGCTAGCCTTACGGCTGGGGTTGTCGAACGACATCCCCAATGAGTTGAACCCGGACTTCGGATGTTGCGATAGCGATCGTTACCCGAATGGGACAAGACAATCCGGGCGTTTTGAAGGATTGGCTTGGTTCGAAGAATAGAGCGCGGGCTGAAAGCATCGTCAAAATTTTCCGGCTTGAACGCAGAAAAAAGTTCGACTTATCTCAAAAACCGCATCTCAGGAGACACCGGCACAAAACGGGCACATCAAAAAGGCAAGCAACGGGCACAGTTCCGGCACAAAACGGGCACACTTCCGGCGCAAAACGGGCGCAATTTTGGGGAAAATTAAGTAATTAACCATCATAAAAAATTGCATCCAAAAGCGTACAGGCGAAAAAAATCCCTTGTAAGTTATTGATTTACAAGGGATTTTCTAAACTATCTGGCGGAGCAGGGGGGATTCGAACCCCCGGAGGGTTTTACCCCTCGCACGCTTTCCAGGCGTGTGACTTAAACCGCTCATCCACCGCTCCAGCATGTCGAATTTTAACTGAGGCAGCATCCGTTTCGAGCGCGAGGGCGAGAACAGGCAAGAAAAAAGCCACCCGAGGGTGGCTTCTTCATTCCGCGCAGAACCGGATCAGTTCAAGGCAGTCTTCTTGCCGCCCTTGTAGCTCGACAGGGTCATCGAAGGATTCTTCATTTCGCCATTGGGTTCAAAAGCGATATTGGCCGTCACACCCTTGAAGTTGGTCTCGGCAATCTTGGGCACATAGACCTTGGGGTCGGTCGAATTGGCGCGCTTCATGGCGTCAACCAGAACGAAGGTCGCATCGTAGGTGAACGGGCTGTAGATCTGGAACTGGCCAGGGTACTTGGCGTCGTAGCGTGCCTTCCATGCCGTGCCGCCAGGCATCTTCGCGATCGACGCGCCGCCTTCAGCGCAGACAACGCCTTCGAGGCTCTTGGCGCCCGAAGCGATCTTGATGATTTCAGTGGTGCAGATGCCATCGCCGCCGAAGAACTTCACGTTCGACAGATTCAACTGGTCCATCTGGCGCAGCATGGCGCCGGCTTGCGCGTCCATGCCACCGTAGAAGATGCCGTCCGGGTTCTTGGACTTGATGGCGGTCAGGATGGCCATGAAGTCGGTGGCCTTGTCCGTGGTGTACTGCTCGTCGACAATCTGGATGCCCTTGGACAGAGCGGTCTTCTTGAACACTTCAGCCACGCCTTGACCGTAAGCGGTGCGGTCGTCGATCACGGCGATCTTCTTGAGCTTCAAGGTATCAGCCGCATACACAGCCAGACCGGCGCCCAGGGCGTTGTCATTGGCAATGATCCGGTAAGTGGTCTTGTAGCCGGGCTTGGTCAAGTTGGGGTTGGTGGCAGCGCCGGTGACGTGCGGAATGCCGCAGTCGTTGTAGATCTTGGAAGCCGGGATCGTGGTGCCCGAGTTCAGGTGACCGACCACACCAGCCACTTTGGCGTCGCACAGCTTTTGTGCCACGGCCGTGCCCTGTTTCGGGTCGGCTGCATCATCTTCGGCCATCAACTCGAACTTGATCTTCTTGCCGCCGATAACCAGATTCTGCGCGTTGAGGTCTTCCACCGCCATCGCGGAGCCGTTGGCATTGTCCTTGCCGTAGTGGGCTTGGCCGCCGGACATCGGTGCAACGTGACCGATCTTGACGACTTGCACGTCCTGCGCCATGGCCATGCCAGCAACAGCGGCAATCGCTGCGGCTACGGTAATTTTCAATTTCATTTGCATACACAACTCCAAGAGTAAAAAAAATGTGAATTAAATAATTCCACACCCGCCACGATAACGCAATTTTCGAGCCACTGACATAGGGTAGACACCAATTCGCGCGCCAGGCCCTACTTATTTCATGGTCTCTTGACCTGCCATTGGATGCAACAGTTCGACCACCGATTGCCGAACCAAGGGCTCCATTTGTTCGCAAATCGAGGCACGCAGAATCTGCAACTGTTGTTGCAGCATGACCTGAATCTGCTCCTGCAGGCGACGCTCCAGTTCTGCCTGCAAGCGCTGCATCACGAGCCGCACGACTTGCTCCAGCTCAGGTGTCTCCGGTGCCGGGGCCGGAACCAGACTTGCGGGATCAACAACCTCGGTCAAGGTCGGCAGAAAACGCGGCGGCGGTGATGACGACGCATTCATCAGGATGAGGTCTTCAAGGTCAGATCGTGCCGCGTGATGGCAAAACCGCGCTCGGTGTAGTGCTTCCAGCGTTCGCGCGCCAGTTGGCGATCCTCGTCATCCATGCCCACCACTTCAATCACGCGATCGAACTGCGCGAAGCCTTCGGGAACGCTTTGTCCGAGATTGACCAGCACCTGCCGATGCGGTGTGGAAGTAATCGTGCTGGCCAGGATAACCGGCGAAGCCGCCAGCACCGGCGCATCGCTGTCGAGCATGCAGTGCGGCACAAAGTCGGTCGGTGAAAAAGTCCACAGCGCGGCATCGAGTTGCGCAAGCGTGTCAGGCAAACCGGTCACCACCACCCGTGCGTTGCCGGCCACGGCCTTGCGCAGCAATCGGCAGCAATACGCCAACCGGTCCGGTGCGTTGAAGTGAAATGCGACTTCGGTCACGACCGGCTACCCGCAGGCTATTTCGCCGACGCCAGCAGGTACTGCAGCAGCAGCGCCACGGGACGTCCGGTCGCCCCTTTGGCGGCGCCACTCTTCCAGGCCGTGCCCGCGATGTCGATATGCGCCCACGCGAACTTGGCGGCAAAACGTTGCAGGAACTTGGCAGCCGTGATGGCGCCGCCGGCGCGCCCGGCCACATTGGCAACATCGGCGAAGTTGGTCTTGAGACCTTCGGCATAGTCATCGTCCAGCGGCATGCGCCAGCACAGGTCGGTCGACGACTCGCCGGCCTGCACGAGGGCAGCGGCCAGCTCATCGCTGCTCGCGAACAGCCCGCTGCGCACACCGCCCAGGGCAATCATGCAGGCACCGGTGAGCGTGGCGATGTCCACCACGGCGCGCGGCTTGAAGCGCTCGGCGTAGGTCAAGGCGTCGCACAACACGAGCCGTCCTTCCGCATCGGTATTGAGGATTTCAATCGTCTGGCCGCTCATGCTGGTGACGACGTCGCCCGGCTTGATGGCGCGCCCGCCCGACATGTTCTCGCACGCGGGAATCAGGCCGACCACGTTGATGGCGGGTTGCAGATCGGCCAGGGCACGAAAGACGCCGAGCACGCTGGCCGCACCCGACATGTCGAACTTCATCTCGTCCATCTCGGGCGCCGGCTTCAGGGAAACGCCGCCACTGTCGAAGGTGATGCCCTTGCCAATGAGGACGGTGGGCGCCACCGCCTTGGACGCGCCGCTGTAGCGCAGAACGATGAAGCGCAAGGGTTCGTCCGTCCCCTGCGCCACGGCCATGAAGGATCCCATCGCCAGTTTGGCCACTTCCTTCGGACCCAGCACCTCGCACTGGATGTTGCGCAGCTTGGCCAGCGACTTGGCGGCACCCGCCAGCAAAGTCGGTGTCGCATGGTTGGCCGGACGGTTCGCCCATTCCTTGGCGTACTCGATGCCCGTCACCGCGGCCACGGTCTGCGCGAAGACCGGCTTGAGCCTGGCCGCATCCGGCAGTGCCAGCACCACGCGCTGGATCACCCTGGGCTCGGGCTTCGACTTGGTGCTGGTATATACGTAACTGGCCTCGGCCACCGCGATGATGGTGCTGCGCAGCGCGCCCTCGCCGGGCATTTCGGCAAAGCAGACAGCCAACTTCTTTACCTGGGTGCTCTTGGCGGCAGCCATTGCCGCCGCGATGCCCTGGCGCGTTTCGCGGGCGGACCCGTCACCCGTGCCGGCAAACACGACGCGCGCGGCGGCGATACCGGCCGGCCGGTACAAGGACAGCGTCTTGCCGGCCTTGAGTTCAAGGTCGCCGGCCTTCATGGCCTGCGCAAGCAAGGCGGACAAAGCGTCCTTGCCCGGCTTGAACGACAGGCCCAACAGCACGATCAGGGCGTCGCATTTCTCGCCAACCGCAGCAGCCAGGTCAAAGGTCTTGAGTTCAAAGTTCATAATTCGTCTTGTTGATCAGTTAAGGAAGCTGCGAGTCGGGCCATTGCATCATGACGCTGGGCCCGCGGATTTTATACAGTTGAAAACAGGATAACGCGCTGTGGTGCGTCGTCCCGCAAGACACCCATGCTATTCCATTCTTCCATCCGCCAGGAACTGGCACGCAGTTTCGGCGCCACGCTGGTGGTCCTGGTGACGGTCGTCATGACCATGACGCTGATCCGCACGCTCGGCCAGGCCTCGCGCGGCAGCTTCAATCCGTCGGATGTCACCCTGGTGATGGGCTACACGGTGCTCGCCTACATGCCGACCATCCTGACCATGAGCCTGTTCATCTCGATCTTCGGCTCCTTGTCGCGCATGTACCGCGACAGCGAAATGGTGATCTGGTTCACCAGTGGACGCGGCTTGTCGTCCTTTCTGCGCCCCTTGTTCCAGTTCGCATGGCCGGTCCTGCTGGTGGTAATGGCGCTGGCCTTGCTGGTCCTGCCCTGGTCCAATCAGAGGATCGAGAACCTCAAGGAGGTCTACGAGAAGCGGGGCGACATCGAACGCGTCGAGCCCGGCCAGTTCCAGGAATCGGCCGGCGGCGACCGCGTCTTTTTTGTCGAGAAGGATGCGAGCGGCAAACAGGGCGGATCGAACGTGTTCATCGCCACCACGGAAAACGGCAAGCAGACGATGACGTCGGCGCGCAGCGGGCGCATCCAGCGCGAAGGGCCGGACCGGCTGCTGATGCTGAGCAACGGCCAGCGCCTTGAAAGCCCGGCATCCAAGGGCGAGTTGAAGATCAGCGAGTTTGAGGAATACCGCATCAAGGTCGGCGGCGATGTTCTGGGCAGCACCGATGCCGTCCCGATCAACACGCGCCCTACCCTGGACTTGCTGCAAAACCTGTCGCGCGCCAATCTGGCAGAGTTGTCCTGGCGCATCGGCTTGATCCTGGCGGCGGTCAATTTCATCATCGTGGGCATTCCGGTTTCCAGCGTCAATCCGCGCATCGGCCGAAGCTTCAACCTGGTTTTCGCCCTGTTTGCATTTGTCCTCTACAACAACCTGCTCAACCTCGGCCAGAACTGGATTGCCACCGGCCAGTTCAGCTTTGCCGGCTTCATGCTGAGCCTGCACGGCGGCGCCCTGGCGCTGGGTGTGGGCTGGCTGGCCAAGGCGCACAACAACTGGCACTGGCGCTCCCTGTTCGGCCGGCGCGGCGCCGCATCAAGAAAGCCATCACCTTGAGAACCATCCGGCGCCTGATCTACGGCGAAGTGTTTTCGTCCGTAGGCTTTGTCACGCTCTGCTTCCTGTCGCTGTTCTTCTTTTTTGACTTTGTCGAAGAGATCCAGTCGATCGGGCGCGCCGGCGCCGGCCGCTACCAGTTGGTCCAAGCACTGAGCTATGTGGCGCTGATGATCCCAAGCCATCTCTACGAACTACTGCCGATCGCCGTGCTGATCGGCACCATCTTTGTCATGGCGCGTTTCGCCCAGAGCTCGCAGTACACGATCCTGCGAACCAGCGGCCTGGGGCCCGGTCGGGCGCTCAAGTCGCTGCTCTGGCTCGGCGCCGTCTTTGTGCTGCTGACCTTTCTTCTCGGCGATTACATCTCCCCGGCGGCCGACCGCAGCGCTCAACTGCTCAAGGCGCGTTACCAGGGGCTCATCACCATCGGGCATACCGGCGCCTGGCTCAAGGAAAAGCAGCAGTACTCGCAGTACGCGGTCAACATCGGCGCGCTGGAGTCCGACGGCAGCATGCGCGGGGTGCGCATCTTCGAATTCGACAACCAGGGATTTCTGGTCTCGATGACACAGGCCGAGACAGCGCGGCATGGCACGGACGACGCGTGGCACCTCAAGCAGGTCGACCGCACCGAGTTCCCGCCCCGAAACACGGAGCCCCCGCGCGTCGATCGCACGCGCGTCGACGACTTCCGCTGGCCCAACGAAATCAGCGCCGAAATGGTGTCGGCCGCGCTGCTCAAGCCCGAGCGCATGAGCACCTATGACCTGTTTCAATACATCCGGCACCTCGATGCCAACCAGCAGAGCGCGCAACGCTACGAAATCGAGTTCTGGAAGAAGGTGTTTTATCCGTTGAGTTGCCTGGTCATGGTTGTGCTGGCACTGCCGTTTGCCTACCTGCATTTCCGCTCGGGCGGCATCGCCGGCTATGTGTTCGGCGGTGTCATGGCGGGCATCAGTTTCTTCCTGCTAAACAATGTGTTCGGCTACATCGGCGAAATGCAGAACTGGCAGCCCTGGCTCACCGCCGCGCTGCCCGGTCTGATCTATTCCCTGCTGTCCCTGACCGCCTTCGGCTGGCTGGTGCTGCGCCGATGAGCATGCCTCCCGCGCAAAGCGGCGCCAGTTCGGCCCGCGGCACGATCCTGCTGGCCCACGGCTCACGCGACCCGCTGTGGAAGCAACCGATCGAAGCGGTGGCCTGCCACATCGGAGCAATGGCGCCACAGGTTGCCGTGCGTTGCGCCTATCTGGAAGCCACGACGCCCGACCTGCTCAGCAGCGCCGCCGAACTGGTCGAACTGGGCATCACCTTGATCACCGTGGTGCCGCTCTTTCTGGGCCTTGGCAAGCACGCGCGCGAGGACCTGCCGCTTCTGATCGCGACCCTGCAGTCCAGCCATCCCAACGTCACTTTCGACTTGCGGCCCGCCCTCGGCGAAGAGCCGGAAATCATCGCCCTGATCGCCCGGCTTGCCATTTCCTGAGCGAAACGGGTTTTTGGATATGCGACTGAGGCATAATAAACTTCACTGTTAGCTGAAATTTGGCATGAACCTACATCAATTCCGTTTTGTCCAGGAAGCAGTCCGGCGCGACCTTAATCTGACCGAAGCCGCCAAGGCCCTGCACACCTCCCAGCCCGGCGTGTCCAAGGCCATCATCGAACTGGAAGAGGAATTGGGCATCGAGATCTTTGCCCGGCACGGCAAACGCCTCAAGCGCGTCACCGAACCCGGCCAACTGGTCCTCAAGAGCATCGAGCTGATCCTGCGCGAAATCGGGAACCTCAAACGCATCGGCGAGCAGTACAGTGCCGAGGACAGCGGCACGCTCTCGATTGCCACTACGCACACGCAGGCACGCTATGTGTTGCCGGCGCCGGTCGCCAAATTGCGCCTGGCCTACCCGAAGGTCAATGTCAGCCTGCACCAGGGCTCACCGGACCAGGTGGCGCGCATGCTGATCGACGAAGTGGCCGAGATCGGGATCGCCACCGAGTCGCTGGCCGGTTACGCTGAACTCGTCACGCTGCCGTGCTACGAGTGGCAGCATGTGCTGGTGCTGCCGGTTGGCCACTCGCTGTGCCTGAAGGAACATGTCACGCTGGAAGACATCGCCCGCGAGCCGCTGATCACCTACCACCCGGCCTACACCGGGCGCACCAAGATCGACCATGCGTTTGCGACGCGCAAGCTCGAACCGCGCATCGCGCTCGAAGCCATCGATTCGGACGTGATCAAGACCTATGTGCGACTGGGCCTGGGCATTGGCATTGCGGCTGAAATGTCGGTGACCGACGTGGTCGCCGACGGCGCCAAGAGCGATCTGGTCGTGCGTCCGCTGGGCCAGCTGTTCGGCCAGAACGTGACCCGCGTCGCCTTCAAGCGCGGTGCCTACCTTCGCAACTTCGTCTACAACTTTGCCGAATTGCTGAGCGACCGCCTGAGCCGCACATTGGTCGAGCGCGCCATGACCGGGCATGTGGATGACTATGAATTGTGAAACCTTGCGGGACAGACCGGAGCGCAGCGGAGCTCTGTCCCCAACACCTTGAACTTGCCGGACCGACCGCAGCGAAGATCGGCAACCACCTGACAAGCACCGCCATGACCAGCGAACGAACGCCCATCCTGCAAAGCCGGCTGCCCAACGTCGGCACCACCATCTTCACCGTCATGTCAACGCTCGCGGCGGAGAAGAACGCGGTCAATCTGGGCCAGGGCTTTCCGGATTTCAACTGCGATCCGGCCCTGGTTGACGCGGTGACCGAGGCCATGCAAAAAGGCCTGAACCAGTACCCGCCGATGACCGGCGTGCCGGTGCTGCGCGAAGCCATCGCCGGCAAGATCGAGGCCCTGTACGGCCGCCGCTACAACGCGGCCAGCGAGATCACCATCACCGCCGGCGCCACGCAGGCCATCATCACCGCCATCCTCGCCGTGGTCCATCCGGGCGACGAGGTCATCGTGCTCGAGCCCTGCTACGACAGCTACGTGCCCAACATCGAACTGGCGGGCGGCGTGCCGGTGCGCGTGCCATTGACGCCCGGCACGTTCCGCCCCGACTTCGACAAAATCGCCGCCGCCATCACGCCGAAAACGCGCGCCATCCTGGTCAATTCGCCGCACAACCCGAGCGGCACGGTGTGGACGGCACAGGACATGCTGCGGCTGCAGGAGATCCTGGCGCCAACCGATGTGCTGTTGATCTGCGACGAGGTCTACGAGCACATGGTGTTCGACGGCCAGCAGCACCAGAGCGCGGCGCGCTATCCGGGCTTGGCGGCGCGCGCCTTCATCGTCTCGAGCTTCGGCAAGACCTACCACGTGACCGGCTGGAAGGTCGGCTATGTGGCCGCGCCGGCGGCGCTGACGACCGAGTTCCGCAAGGTGCACCAGTTCAACGTCTTCACCGTCAACACGCCGGTGCAGCACGCGCTGGCCGCGTACATGAGCGACGCGAAACCGTATCTTGAACTGGCGGCCTTCTACCAGCGCAAGCGCGACCTGTTTCGCGCCGGGCTCTCGCGCACCAAGTTCCGCTTGCTGCCGGGCGAAGGCACCTACTTCCAGTGCGTCGACATCTCCGGATTGAGCGTGCCCGAGCGCAACTTGCCCGAAGCCGAGTTTTGCCTGTGGCTGACGTCCGAGATCGGCGTCGCGGCGATTCCGCTGTCGGCCTTTTACGGCAACGGCTTCGACCAGCACGTGGTGCGCTTCTGTTTTGCCAAGAAGGACGAGACGCTCAACGCCGCCCTGCAGCGGCTGCAGGCGCTCTGAGCATCAAAGCAGCTGCGCCCAGGCCTTCTCCAGCCGCTTGACGCTGACCGGCTGCGGCGTGCGCAGTTCCTGCGCGAAGAAGCTCACGCGCAACTCCTCCAGCAGCCAGCGGAACTCCTGCATGCGCTCGTCGACCGCGCCTTTACGCTCGGCCACCAAGCGCCAATAGCGTTGTTCGAGCGGGCGCAGCTCGGCCAGACGGGCCGCGTCGCGCGCCGGGTCGGCGCGGTACTTTTCGAGCCGCGCCGTGATAGCCTTGAGGTAGCGCGCAAAGTGCTGCAACGGCCCCCAAGGCGAATTCGACAGGAAGCGCTTGGGCATCAGGCGCGCGAGTTGCTGCGCCACGTCGGCCGTGGCCTCAGGCGCGTTGCGCGTGTCCTTGAGCTTGCGCGCGGCGCTCGCGTATTCGAGCAGGATCACACCGGCCAGACGCGCCACTTCATTGGCGATCAGGGTCAGGCGGCCCCGGCCCTCGTCAATGCGGCGCTTGAAATCGAGCTCGTTGGTCGGCAGCGGGTCGAGCAGGAAAGCCCGGTCCAGCGCCACGCTGACGATCTGCTCGCGCAGTTCCTCGATCGTGCCGCCGCCCGACCCGTCGGCCGACTTACCGACCTGCAGATACGTGATCCCCATCTTCTGCAGATCGGGGATGTTCTTTTCGAGGTACTTGAGCGCGTCCTTGATCTGCAGCGAAAACAGTCGGCGCAGGCCGGCGCGGTGCCTGGCCGCCGCCACGTCGGGTTCGTCGAAGACTTCGATCATCACGGCGTCACCGGCGTCGATCAGGCCCGGATAGCCGATCAGCGTCTGGCCACCCTTCTGGATCTCCAGCAACTCCGGCAACTCGCCGAAGGTCCAGGCCGTGTAGCGCTGGCCGGCCGGCGCGGCGGCCGGTGCTGTCTTCAGGCTCGCGCCGGCCGCTGCCGGGCTGCCGGCTGGCGATGCCGCTTGCTTCGTTGCGGGCGCGGCTGCAGCGTTGCTCGCCATCTTGAGCCCGGCCAACGCCTGGAAGGCTCCGCGCGCCTGCGCACCGAGTTCGGCCTTGAGCGCGCCCAGATTGCGCCCCTGCCCGAGCTGGCGGCCGTGCTCGTCCACGACGCGGAAGTTCATGAAGAAATGCGGGCTCAGCATGTCGACCTTGATATCGGCACGCACCACGTCGAGCGAGGTCGCCTGGCGCACCAGTTTCAGCACGGCATCGACCAGCGAGCCGTGACCAAAAATCTCCGGCGCGCCCAGCGTCAGTGCCATCTTTGCGGCGGTCTCTGGCAAGGGCACGAGACGCGAACGCGGCCGCTGGTGCAGAGTCTTCAGCAGGGCCTGGATCTTGTCCTTGAGCATGCCCGGCACCAGCCACTCGCAGCGCTCCTCATTGACCTGGTTGAGCACAAACAAGGGCACCGTGGCGGTCAGACCGTCCCTGGCATCACCCGGTTCGTGCAGATACGTCGCCGCGCAGTCGACACCGCCCAGGCGCAGCGTCTTCGGAAAGGATTGCGTCGTGATGCCGGCCGCCTCGTGGCGCATCAGCTCTTCCAGCGTGAGCAGCAGCAGTTGGGGCTGCTTCCTGATCTCCTCGCGATACCAATTCTCGAAGCTGTAGGCGCTGCAGACGTCGGCGGGCAGCTGCTGGTCGTAGAAGGCGTAGATCAGTTCCTCGTCCACCAGCACGTCCTGCCGGCGCGCCTTGTGCTCCATGTCCTCCACCTGCCGGATCAGCCGCTGGTTGGCAGCGAGAAACGGCAGCCTGGTCTCCCATTGCCCGGCCACCAGCGCTTCGCGGATGAATATCTCGCGCGCCGCCACCGCATCGACGCGGCCGAAGTTGACGCGCCGCCCGCTGTAGATCACGATGCCGTACAGCGTGGCACGCTCCAGCGCCACGACCTCGCCGGCCTTCTTCTCCCAGTGCGGGTCGAGCAACTGCTTCTTGAGCAGATGCCCCCCCACCTGCTCCAGCCACTGCGGCTCGATATTGGCAATGCCGCGGCCGAACAGGCGCGTGGTCTCGACCAGTTCGGCGGCAACCACCCAGCGCCCCGGCTTCTTGCTCAGGTGCGCGCCCGGATGGGCAAAGAACTTGATGCCGCGCGCACCGAGGTACTCGCCCTGATTGGCCTCGACCTCGACCTTGCAGCCGATGTTGCCGAGCAAGCCTGAGAGCATTGACAAGTGCAATTGCTCATAGCTCGCGGGCGCCGTGTTCAAGCGCCACTTGTGCTCGGCCACCACCGTGTGCAACTGCGAGTGGATGTCGCGCCACTCGCGCACGCGCCGGATGTTGACGAAGTTCTGGCGCAGCAACTGCTCGTACTGGCGGTTCGAGAGCTTGTGCTGACCTTCTCCCCCCTTGCCGTCGTTGATCCACTTCCACAGCTTCAGGTAGCCGCTGAATTCGCTCTTCTCGTCGTCGAACTTCACATGCGCCTGATCGGCCTGCGTCTGCGCCTCCATCGGCCGGTCCCGCACGTCCTGCACGCTGAGTGCCGCGGCGATCACCAGCACCTCTTCGAGCGCGCTGCGCGTGCGCGCTTCCAGGATCATGCGGCCGACGCGCGGGTCCAGCGGCAATCGCGCCAGTTCCGTGCCCATCGGCGTGAGCTCGTTGGCCTCGTCGACGGCGCCGAGTTCGGTCAGCAACTGGTAGCCGTCGGCGATGGCGCGCCCCGACGGCCGCTCCAGGAACGGAAACTCTTCCACGCCGCCGAGGTGCAGCGACTTCATGCGTAGGATGACGCCGGCGAGCGAACTGCGCAGGATTTCGGGATCGGTGAAACGCGGCCGGCCGTCGAAGTCCTTCTGGTCGTAGAGCCGGATGCAGATGCCGTTGGCAACGCGCCCGCAGCGGCCGGCGCGCTGGTTCGCCGAGGACTGGCTGATCGGCTCGACCAGCAGCTGCTCGACCTTGCTGCGAAAGCTGTAACGCTTCATGCGCGCGGTCCCGGCGTCGATCACGTAGCGGATGCCCGGCACGGTGAGCGAAGTCTCGGCCACGTTGGTGGCCAGCACGATGCGCCGGCCGTTGTGGCCGTCGAAAATGCGGTCCTGCTCGGCCTGCGACAGGCGCGCGAACAGCGGCAGCACTTCGGCGTTGCGAAACAGCGGCTGGTGGCTCAGATGCCGGCGCAGATGGTCGGCCGCCTCGCGGATCTCGCGCTCGCCCGGCAGGAACACCAGGATGTCGCCGCTGTTGTGCACGTCGCGCCAGAGCTCGTCGACGCCGTCGGCAATCGCGTTGTTGAGGTCGTACTCGCGCGATTCCTCGAACGGCCGGTAGCGCTGCTCGACCGGAAACATGCGCCCGGACACCATGATGACCGGGGCTGGAACCAAAGGCCCCCACGCTCCGCGCTGCGCGTCGTCGCTGCCCCCCGAGGGGGCGTCGCCTGCCTTGGGGCGGCCCGGCGCCAGGCGCGCTCTTGTCGCAAAGTGGTCGGCAAAACGCTGCGCGTCGATCGTGGCCGAGGTCACGATGATCTTCAGGTCCGGGCGGCGCGGCAGAATCTGGCGCAGGTAGCCGAGCAGGAAGTCGATGTTCAGGCTGCGCTCGTGCGCTTCATCGATGATGATGGTGTCGTAGGCCTTGAGCAGCGGGTCGGTCTGCGTCTCGGCCAGCAGGATGCCGTCGGTCATGAGCTTGACCGAGGCGTCGCGGCTGAGACGGTCCTGGAAGCGCACCTTGTAGCCCACCACATCACCGAGCGGAGTCTTGAGTTCCTCCGCAATGCGCTTGGCCACCGAACTCGCGGCGATGCGGCGCGGCTGCGTGTGACCGATGAGCTTGCCGCGACCCGGCGGGTAATTGAGCTTGCCGCGTCCCATGGCCAGCGCAATTTTCGGCAACTGTGTGGTCTTGCCGGAACCGGTCTCGCCGCACACGATGATGACCTGATGCTGCTGCAGGGCGGCGCTGATTTCGTCGCGTTTCTCCGACACCGGCAGCGCTGGTGGAAATTCGATTTTCAGGGGGCAGGCAGACAAGGGGGAAACTTCAGTCAAAATCAGGGGCACAAGCTTGGGACCGGGCGATTATCCCCTCATGCATTCCTTTTGGCCGCGCACCTACCACCTTTGATTTGATGTCCTCTGTTTTCAACTTCACCTTTGTGCCCTGGTTTCGTTCCGTGGCGCCCTACATCCACAAGTTTCGCAACCAGACCTTCGTCGTGGGCATTGCGGGCGAGGCCATCGCCGCGGGCAAGCTGCAATCGCTAGCGCAGGATCTGGCGATGATCCAGAGCATGGGCGTGAAGGTGGTTCTGGTGCACGGGTTTCGACCGCAGGTGACGGAGCAACTCACGGCCAAGGGCCACACCTCGCGTTATTCGCATGGCATGCGCATCACCGACAGCATCGCGCTCGACTGCGCACAGGAAGCGGCCGGACAGCTGCGCTACGAAATCGAGGCGGCCTTCAGCCAGGGCCTGCCCAACACGCCGATGGCCGGCGCCACGGTGCGCGTGATCTCGGGCAACTTCATCACGGCGCGGCCGGTCGGCATCGTCGACGGTGTGGATTTCCAGCATTCGGGCCTGGTGCGCAAGGTGGACACGGCCGGCATTCTCAAGACACTCGATTTCGGCGCCATGGTGCTGCTCTCGCCAGTCGGCTTTTCGCCCACCGGCGAGGCCTTCAACCTGACGATGGAGGAAGTCGCCACCTCGGTCGCCGTGGCCCTGCAGGCCGACAAGCTGATCTTCGTGACCGAAATTCCGGGCATCCGCATCCAGCCGGGACAGCCCGAGAGCGACGACAACCCGATCGATACCGAACTGCCGCTGGCCGCTGCTGAAAAGCTGTTGTCCGAGCTGCCATCGGCCAACCAGCCCACCGACACCGGCTTCTACCTGCAGCATTGCGTGACGGCCTGCAAGAACGGCGTCGAGCGCAGCCACATCATTCCCTTTGCCGTGGACGGGTCGATCCTGCTCGAGGTCTATGTGCATGACGGCATCGGCACCATGGTCGTCGATGAAAAACTGGAAAGCCTGCGCGAGGCCACTGTGGAAGACGTGGGCGGCATCCTGCAATTGATCGAGCCGTTCGAGAAGGACGGCACGTTGGTCAAGCGCAGCCGCACGGAGATCGAGCGCGACGTCGGCAACTACACGGTGATCGAGCACGACGGCGTCATCTTCGCCTGTGCTGCGCTCTACCCCTATGCGGAGGCGCGCACGGCCGAAATGGCGGCACTGACCGTCTCACCCCAGGTACAGGGTCAGGGCGATGGCGAGAAGGTGCTCAAACGCATCGAGCAGCGCGCCCGCGCGGCCGGGCTGGAGAGCATTTTTGTATTGACCACGCGCACCACGCACTGGTTTCTCAAACGCGGGTTCGTGCTGGTGGACCCGGACTGGCTGCCCGAAGCGCGCAAGCGCAAGTACAACTGGGACCGCAAGAGTCAGGTACTGGTCAAGAAACTGTCGATTGCCTGAGGCGCCGGGCAATCAGCAAGGCGGCCAGCAGGGCAAAGCCGCTGAAGCAAAGGAAGGTCCAGTTGGCGATGGAGCCGCCCAGGAACATCCAGTCCACCTTGCTGCAATCACCGCTGCCCTTGAAGATCATGGGAATGGCGCGCTGCAGTGGAAACGTCTCGATCATTCCGTAGAAGTCGCGCCCGCAACTCACAACCTCGGGCGGATACCACTGAAGCCAGCTTTGCCGGGCCGCCACATAGGCGCCAAAGCCGGCACTGAGCAGCATGAGGAAACCCCCGCCGACATGCATGCTCCGTTTGCCGGTGGCGCCGGCCAGTGCGGCAAAGATCGCCACCAGCACCGTGGCATAGCGCTGCACGATGCACATCGGGCACGGGTCGATGCCCAGGCTGTGCTGCAGGTACTGCCCGAATGCCAGCATGCCGACGCACGCAGCGGTCACCCACAGGAAGATCGCACGCGGGGAGTTGTCGAGCCAATCCGACAGGGTCTTGAAAATCATCGCCATCCTTTAAGCAGCAAACAATGGAACACGGCCTCCACTGCTTGGTGGCCTTCCACGGAATAAAGTTCCTGCCGCGCAGGAAACCGCTTCAATTCAGGATATCAACTGGCAGCCTCGTCCGCCGCCTTGCACGAAGGCGAACACACGGCCTGGGATTTGCCAAGTATCTTGCGCGTGACCATCTGCGAGCGAGCGCGATGCTTGCCACACAGAAAACACGACATGGTTGCAGCCCCAAAGGAGGTTGCAGCGGTGAAGGGAGAACCCGATACCTTGGATTTGTAACGCAGGCCATCGGCCAGCATCTTCGTTTTGGTGTCTGCTTTTGCCATAACCTTCATTTTACCGCAGTGTCCCGAAGGGCACTGAAAGCTTGCTAAAGTTAGTCTTTTACAAGAATTCGGAAAAGGCCCCTATGGCACGCACTGTGAACTGCATCAAACTCGGCAAAGAGGCCGAAGGTCTCGACTTTGCGCCCTATCCCGGCGAACTCGGCAAACGCATCTGGGAAAGCGTCAGCAAGGAAGCCTGGGCGGCCTGGCTCAAGCATCAGACCATGCTGGTCAATGAAAACCGGCTGAACCTGGCCGACGCGCGCGCCCGCCAGTACCTCGCACGCCAGATGGAAAACCACTTCTTCGGCTCCGGCGCCGACGCCGCCCAGGGTTACGTGCCGCCCAGCGCCTGATCACCCGGACGGACCGGCCCGGCATTGGCTGCCTGCGATCGGAATCGGCCATGATCTTTGTCGCCGGCTCCGCCAATCTCGACTTTGTTGTTCGCGCCGCGCACATCCCGGCCCCGGGCGAGACCGTGCTCGGGCGCGATTTCAAGACCTATCCCGGCGGCAAGGGCGCCAACCAGGCGGTCGCTGCTGCGCGCGCCGGCGCGGTGCCGACGCACATGCTGCTGGCGCTCGGCGACGATGCCTACGCTGTGCCGCTCGAGGAGTCCCTGCTGGCCGCCGGCGTGCAGCGCCACATCGTGCGCGTGCCGGACCAAGCCACCGGCACCGCCTTCATCTGCGTTTCGGACGATGCGGAAAACGCGATCACGGTGGCGCCCGGCGCCAACCTGTCGCTGCGCGCGTCCGACCTGCCCGCGCTGGACGGCTTCAGCCACCTGCTGCTGCAACTCGAAACACCCGTGCCGGCCATAGCGGCCTATGCCCGCTCGGCGCGCGATCAGGGCCTCAAGGTGGTCTTGAACGCCGCGCCGGCGCAAGCCCTGGCCGCCGATCTGCTCGCGCTGATCGACGTGCTGATCGTCAACCAGGGCGAGCTGGCCGTCGTGGCACAGCATCAAGGCAGCGTTGCGAAGTGCCTGGAACGCATTGCCGTGCCCTGCGTCGTGGTGACCCTAGGCGCGCACGGCTGCTGCGCACGCAACGACGGCCATGTGACCGTGCAGCCGTCGTTTCCGGTCAGGAGCGTTGACAGCACCGGTGCTGGCGACACCTTTTGCGGCGTGCTGGTGGCGGCGCTGAGCCAGCGCTCGGACCTGCTGCAGGCCCTGCGCCAAGCCAGCGCCGCTGGCGCCCTGGCCTGCACCCGAGCCGGAGCCCAATCCAGCATACCGACGCATGCCGAACTGACCGACTTTCTGGCAGCGCAGCCGGACGCCACACCCGCACAGATCGAAGCGCTGAAAACCCGTTGCGGCTTCGCTGGCTGAACCATGAAACGCGAACCGTACAAGGTGATCTTCGATACCGACCCCGGTGTCGACGACGCCATGGCGCTCTACTTCGCGCTGGCGCATCCGGACATCGAGGTGATCGGGATCACCACGACCTTTGGCAACGTCGCAGTGGAACAGGCCGCCGTCAATGCCCTGTACCTGACGGCACTGGCCGGCGCAAGCATCCCCGTGACGCAGGGTATCGCCGCGCCATTGACGCTGCCGCCACCTGTGCCCCCGGCGCATGTTCACGGCGCCGACGGTCTGGGCAACCTGCCCGAGCGCCGGCCGGTTCAGGCCACGCTCGACCCGCGCGCCTCGGCCCGCTTCATCGTGGACATGGCGCGCGCGCAGCCCGGCGAAATCACACTCGTGGCCGTCGGTCCGCTGGGCAACCTGGCGCTGGCGCTGGCAATCGAGCCGCGCCTGCCGCACCTGCTGCGCGAAGTCATCCTGATGGGCGGCACGGTGCTGGAGCCGGGCAACGTGTCGGCCGTGGCCGAGGCCAACATCGCCAACGACCCGCATGCCGCGGCGCAGGTGTTTGCCGCGCCCTGGCGCCTGACGATGGTCGGCCTCGATGTGACGCACCGCGTAATCCTGCCGCTGTCGATGTTCAAGGCCATTGCCGATCAACAACAGCATCCGGCCACCAGCACGCTGCACCAGGCGGTGTGCTTTTATGCCGACTTCTACAGCGGCCTGTACCCCCATGTGGCGCAGATCCACGGCTGTTTCGGCCACGACGTGCTGGCCTTCGTCTACCTGGTCCGGCCCGATCTGTTCACGTTGGCGCGCGGACGCATCAGCGTGCTGACCGAAGGGCCGCTGCAGGGACAAACGGTGCTCAGCAGCCACTACGACGCCGACGCCGCGCTGGCCGGGCGACGCGGCGATTGCGTCTCGCAGGTCTGCATGGAGGTCGACGCCGATGCCTGCAAACAGCTGGTATCAGACACCCTGCTCGGCCCCTGGCTCGCGTGAGCGGGTGTTTGGAGGGGGCGGATCTTCCGGTGATTCGGTTCTTTATACCGATTGCTTATATACCCATCACTAATATATATTTTGTAATCTAACGATCCGCCACTAAAGTCAGCCCCCATGCATGACTTGGCGTTCATTTTTGCGGGTTTCTTCGTCGGCCTCGTGGTCGGATTCACGGGCGTGGGCGGCGGCTCCCTAATGACACCGATCCTGATCTTCTTCTTCGGTGTCAAACCCTACCTGGCAGTCGGCACCGATCTGTTGTTTTCGGCCTTCACCAAGATGGGCGGCTCGGTCAAACTGGCGCGCGCCGGCGTCGTGGACTGGCGGGTCGTGCTGCATCTCTCGGCCGGCAGCATTCCCGCCGCCCTGGTCACCCTTTTCATCCTCGATCAAGTGGGCGCGACCAGTGCCCGCGTCCAAAGCCTGATGACCAACACCCTGGGCGCGGCCCTGCTGTTGACCGCCGCAGCCACCTTGTACAAGGCCCTGCGCGGCAAGGCGGCACCGGTTGCGGTGGCGCGCGGCCAGGAGCGCGCGGCCGCCACGCCGCGTCACTGGAGCCTGCCACTGTTGTTCGGTGCTGTCATCGGCACGCTGGTCACGCTGACCTCGGTTGGCGCCGGCGCCGTGGGCGTGACGGTGCTGATGCTGCTCTACCCCATGCTGCCGCTGCCGCGCATCGTCGCCGCCGACATCGCCTACGCGGTGCCGCTGACGCTGGTGGCGGGCCTGGGCCATGCGTCGCTCGGATCGGTCGATTGGCCGATGCTCGTCAAATTGCTGGCCGGCTCGCTGCCCGGCATCTGGATCGGTTCCCATTGGATGTCGCGCATTCCGGAGCGTGTCATCCGCTCCCTGCTCTCCGTCCTGCTGGCCTATGCCGGCGCCAAACTCATTGCCCTGTAACCCAATCCCGCCAGGCAGACCGACGCGCGAGGAGCGCGCTGCCCCTCAACCCTGCTGAAGAAACCATGTACCAGTACACCGCTTTTGACCGACAGTTTGTAGCGCAACGCGCCGCGCAGTACCGCGACCAGTTGGAGCGCAACCTCGCCGGCACGCTCAGCGATGACGACTTTCGCCCGCTGCGCCTGCAAAACGGCTGGTATGTGCAACGCTACGCGCCGATGCTGCGCGTGGCCGTGCCCTACGGCGAACTCTCGAGCCGCCAGCTGCGCGCGCTGGCGCGCATTGCCCGCGACTACGACCAGCCCAGCGCGGTCGTCTACGAGACCGCGCAGAGCACGCAGGGCAAGCTCGGCACGACGCACCTGCCGACCGGCTACGGGCACTTCACGACGCGCCAGAACGTCCAGTTCAACTGGATTCCCCTGACGCGCAGCGCCGACGTAATGGACCTGCTGGCATCGGTCGACATGCACGGCATCCAGACCAGCGGCAACTGCATCCGCAACATCACGAGCGACGAGCGCGCCGGCATCGCGGTCGACGAGATCGTCGATCCGCGCCCGTTCTGCGAAATCCTGCGCCAATGGAGCACGCTGCATCCCGAGTTCGCCTTCCTGCCGCGCAAGTTCAAGATCGCGGTGTCGGGCGCGCGCGAAGACCGCGCAGCGACGGCCTGGCATGACGTCGGCTTGTACGTGCTGCGCACCGCGAATGGCGAAATCGGCTTCAAGGTCGTGGCCGGCGGCGGCATGGGCCGCACGCCCATCATCGCCAGCGCGCTGCGCGAGTTCCTGCCGTGGAACCAGGTCCTCAACTACCTCGAAGCCGTGGTGCGCGTCTACAACCGCTGGGGCCGGCGCGACAACGCCTACAAGGCCCGCATCAAGATCCTGATCAAGGCCGAAGGCCAGCGCTTCGTCAGCGAAGTCGAAGCCGAGTACAAGGACATCATCGGAATCGACGGCGCGCCGCACACCATCACGCAGCACGAACTCGACCGCGTGGCGGCCTCGTTTGTGCCGCCCGCCTTGCAAGAGCCGGCGCCGCTGACCGCGATCGACGGCGCGCTGCCGGCCGACCCCAAGGAAGCGCTCGACTACAGCCGCTGGCTGCAGCAGAACGTGGCGCCGCACAAGAACCCAGCCCTGCGCGCGGTGACACTGTCCTTCAAGCGCCTGGGCCAGGCACCGGGCGACGCCAACGCCAGCCAGCTCGAAACGGCCGCTGAACTGGCCGACCGCTTCTCGGCCGGCGAGGCGCGCGTCACGCACGACCAGAACCTGCTGCTGCCCTGGGTTCATGCGGCGCAACTGCCCGCGCTCTGGCGCGCCGCGCGCCAGGCCGGTCTGGCACGCGCCAACATCCGCTTGCTGACCGACATGATCGCCTGCCCCGGCGGCGACTTCTGCGCGCTGGCCAATGCGCGCTCGATCCCGATCGCCGCCGCCATCAGCGAGCGCTACCAGGATATGGACGAGCTGCACGACCTTGGCGAGATCGACCTGCACATCAGCGGCTGCATCAACTCCTGCGGTCACCATCACAGCGGGCACATCGGCATCCTGGGCGTCGACAAGGACGGGCGCGAGTGGTACCAGGTGTCGCTCGGCGGCGCGGATGGCTCCACGCTCAGCGGTGCGGCGCAAGCCGGCAAAGTTGTCGGTCCGTCCTTCGGCGCCGCTGAAGTGCCCGACGTGATCGAAGCCCTGCTCGACACCTACCGGCGTGAGCGCCAGAGCGGCGAGACCTTCATCGCCACCTTCCGGCGCGTCGGCATGGACAAGTTCAAGCAGGCCGCCAACAGTGTGCGCCAGACCGCCGAAGCCGAACCGGCCTGAGAGGAAAAAGACATGAAACTGATCACTGCCACCGCCCACGCCGCCCAGTCCGAACACCCTCAGGCGATCGCACTGGCCAACGATGCCGATCCGCGCGCCCTGCCCCTCAAAGGCGTGGCGCGGATCGATCTGCACTTTCCTAAATTCACCGACGGCCGCGCCTTCAGCCAGGCCTTTCTGCTGCGCCGGCGCCTGCGCTTCACGGGCGAGATCCGCGCCGTTGGCGACGTGCTGATCGACCAGCTGGTGCAGATGAAGCGCAGCGGCTTCGACAGCGCCGTGTTGCGCACCGACCAGAACCCGGACTTTGCCCAGCGCCAGTTCGACCGCTACCCTGCCTTCTACCAGGGTGACGCCGAGCAGCCCCAGCCGCACTTCGCCGCCGGAGCTGGCGCATGAGCGCGATCGAACGCAACGCCCGCCCGTCGGCCGACTTCGACGCCCGGCTGGCACAAACCATCGACGTGCTGCAGCAGGCCGCGCGCGAATATGCGCCGCTGACGGCCGGCGCCGCATCGCGCGTCAGCCAGGCCTCCAGCCTGGGCGCCGAGGACGTGGTCATCAGCCACCTGATCAACAGCCTGCAGCTCGACATCGGCATCTTCGTGCTCGAGACCGGCCAGTTGCATCCCGAGACGCTGGCCTTGCTGGCGCAACTGCAGGCCACGTCGCGCGCGCCGGTGCAGGTGTTCAAGCCGGCGCAGGAGGCGGTGGTGCAATTCGTGGCGCGCGAAGGCCAGGATGCGATGTACCGCAACATCGACCTGCGCAAGGCCTGCTGCCAGATCCGCAAGATGGAGCCGCTCGCGCGCGCGCTGGACGGCAAGAGCGCCTGGATCACCGGGCTGCGCCGCGAGCAGTCGGGCGCGCGCGCCGAAGTGCCGCTGGTCGACCGCTCGGACGCCACGCGCGTCAAGTTCAACCCGCTGACCAACTGGAGCTGGGGCGACGTCTGGCATTTCATCGCGCTGAACCACATCGCCTACAACCCGCTGCACGACCAGTTCTTCCCGAGCATCGGCTGCGTGCCGTGCACGCGCGCCATCAGCCTGGGCGAAGACTTTCGCGCCGGCCGCTGGTGGTGGGAAGACGAAGCGGCCAAGGAATGCGGCCTGCACGTCAAGGCCGCAGACCATGCCGAGCCCGCCACAGAAAGAGCCTCCACATGAACGCCCGTATCAATCCCGAGCTGCTGCAGACCATGCCCCATTCGCACCATCCCGATCACCTGAGCAACTCGCACCTCGACGCGCTCGAGGAGGAAACCATCTTCATCCTGCGCGAGGTGGCCGCCGCGTTCGAGCGCCCGACGCTGCTGTTCTCCGGCGGCAAGGACTCACTGGTCATGCTCAAGTGCGCTGAAAAAGCCTTCGGCGTCGGCCGCATTCCGTATCCGCTGCTGATGATCGACACCGGGCACAACTTCCATGAAGTAACCGATTTCCGCGATGCACGCGCCAAGGAACTGCAGGCCGAGCTGATCGTGCGCAGCGTCGAGGATTCGATAGCGCGCGGCAGCGTGCGCCTGGCACATCCCGGCGAGTCACGCAACGTGCACCAGTCGGTCACGCTGCTGGAAGCGATCGACGAATTCCGCTTCGACGCCCTGATCGGCGGCGCCCGCCGCGACGAGGAAAAGGCCCGCGCCAAGGAGCGCATCTTCTCGCACCGCGACAGCTTCGGCCAGTGGCAACCGAAGGCACAACGGCCCGAGCTGTGGACGCTGTTCAACACCCGACTGCAACCGGGCGAGCACTTCCGCGTGTTCCCGATCTCCAACTGGACCGAGCTCGACGTCTGGCAGTACATCGCCCGCGAGCAGATCGCGCTGCCTTCGCTCTACTACACGCACCAGCGCGAGGTGGTGGATCGCAAGGGCCTGCTGGTGCCGGTGACGGAGCTGACACCGGCGCGCCCCGGTGAAACCGTCGAATCGCGCAACGTGCGTTTTCGCACCGTGGGCGACATCACCTGCACCTGCCCGGTGGAAAGCCTGGCCGCCACGGCCGACGACATCGTAATCGAGACACTGGCGGCTGACGTGAGCGAGCGCGGCGCCACGCGCATGGACGACAAAACCTCTGAGGCTTCTATGCTGGACAGTGCCCAGTTCTCCCGTAGCAGTTCATGCTGCCATGCGCTCGGTATCAGGTGGCGGGTCATGGCGGCGGTATTTGCGCATGATTTGCGCAAGGTCAGGTGCAAAAGCGGGAAC
>Ga0118677_10004041_pt1 | contig 27096 bp, 19 predicted proteins | sample AliMusrvi5mmetaG_FD_86154 | JGI IMG/M metagenome (GOLD analysis project Ga0118677, IMG submission 86154) | reverse complement strand
ACATTTTCTGATTTCAGCAACCAACCCCTGATTTTATTGACTATTTTTATTTTTCGAGGGCAAATATGCTTGAATTTTAAAGTAACAAAACGATGTTCTGTCAAAAATGGGCTGGGATTGCCCTTAATGACCGCCACAAAAACAAAAAACGCCCAACTTAAATAAGTAGGGCGCATTTAAAATCTCGCCCTCTTTAGGCGGCTCGACTATCCTTCCTTGCGGAGTGGGACTCGGTAGCTTTGCGTCACCGGATTACTCCGGGTTTGCCATTTCACAGAAGAGGGTATGTTCCAATAAAGTAATTACATGTATAATTTAAGAAAATTCTCCTGCGTTGTCAATTATTATATTGTTCCGTTTGTTAACATGTTCCGGATAACCAACTTACTCCTTTGGTTTGCCAAGCCCTTCAAGCACATTCTCGTCAATAACCGTCTTGTATTGTTTCTTCAAGTTCGCTTTGATCTGGTTATAAGCTTCCTGCTGCTTTTCTGATGTGATCATTTTTTCTATCTCTTCTCTAACCTCCTCGAACGGCAATTGAGCGCCGCTGCGATGATCAGTTCGCTTGATGATGTGAAATCCAAACTCTGTGGTGATAACGCCGGATATTTCGCCATCCTTCAATGCGACAACGGCGTCCGAAAATGGAGCAACCATTGCGCTGGCTTCAAACCAGCCGAGATCGCCACCGGCTTCGGCGGTAGAATCAACAGATTCTTTTTTTGCCAGTTCTTCGAAGGTAACTCCGGACTTGAGTTTCGCGATAATACCCTTTGCTTCCGGCTCGGTTTTAACCAGGATGTGACTTGCACGATATTTATCACTTGCCACAAACGTGCTCTTGTTTGTTTCATAATACTTCGTCAAATCAGCGGGCGTGACCGTTGTGCCCGCCACGATGGTGGCTTGCAGGTACCGGTCAACGACAATTCTCATTTTAAAATCATCCAGCTGTTTTTGGACTTCTGGAGTTCTGTCTAGCCCCATTTTAACGGCATCCAGCAAGACCATTTGCCGCACAATCAAAGAATCGAGCATTTTTTTTCTGCCTTCCGGTGTCGCTGCTTTAGTCCGCAGTTCTTCCGGTAAATTCTCTATTTCTCTTTTGAGATCAGCTACCGTAATCTTCCCGGATCCGTCGATAGTTGCCAGCACGGAATCACCCTCTCCAGCTCTCGAAATCTGTACGTTTGCGGTCAAACAGACAACCAATGCCACCAACAACATTCTTTTCATTTATTACCTCGTTCAGTTATAAAAATACCGGCAGCAGCCGGTTGGAATAGATGTTACAATGTAGCGCACATTCAAGTAAAAGTCATGTGCCATTTTAATCTGTTTTTTTCCTTGACAATGTCCTCTCTTTATAATAACTCTAGTTTTACTAGACTATGATATCTAAAAAGACTAAATACGCGCTTAAGGCGCTCGGATATCTTGCGGAGCACTCCACGGGTGATCCAATTCTGATTTCCGAACTTGCGAAAGAAGAAAATATACCAAGGAAATTTCTTGAGGCGATCCTTGTTGCTCTGAGAAAGGGCGGTGTGCTGAAGAGCAAGATCGGCAAGGGGGGCGGCTATATGCTGGCGTTACCGCCTGCCGGTATTACCATCGGCAAGGTAGTCAGCATTCTTGAAGGTGGTTTTGCCCTGGTTGAATGTCTCAACGACAATGTTACCGTTGTGTGCGAGGAGTGTGGTGATCCTGCCTGTTGCGGTATCCGTCTGGTGATGAGTGACGTAAAGAGAGCAATAGATTCGGTGCTTGAATCAACAACGTTGGCTGACATGGTTGAAAAAAGCGATTCCGCCCGGCAGCAGAAATCTAAAATTATGGATTTTAGTATTTAATTTTTTTGGCATAAATGCCTATCTAATCTATAGACTAAGGCAATAACAAAAGGAGAGCATATTATGAGCAAGATCTACGCAGACAACTCGCAGTCAATTGGCAATACCCCCCTGGTGAAGTTGAATCATATTGTTGGCAATTCCAAAGCCACCATTCTTGCGAAAGTGGAGGGGCGTAATCCGGCCTATTCGGTGAAGTGCCGCATTGGCGCCAACATGATCTGGGACGCCGAAAAACGTGGCGTTTTGAAGCCGGGTGTGGAGATCATTGAACCGACTTCAGGCAACACCGGCATTGCTCTTGCGTACGTTGCCGCTGCCCGTGGCTATAAACTGACCTTGACCATGCCGGAAACAATGAGTATTGAACGCCGTCGCGTACTCGCTGCGCTGGGAGCAAACCTGATTCTTACCCCCGGTTCAGAGGGTATGAAGGGGGCCATCAGCCGGGCTGAAGAAATTGCCGCTGCCGAACCGGAAAAATATTTTTTACCGCAACAGTTTAAAAATCCGGCAAATCCTGAAATTCATGAGAAAACGACCGGGCCTGAAATCTGGAACGACACCGATGGCGCCATTGATGTTCTTGTCGCCGGGGTTGGTACCGGTGGCACAATTACCGGCATTTCACGGTACATAAAAAACACGAAAGGGAAGAAAATCATCTCGGTCGCGGTGGAGCCGAAAGAAAGCCCGGTTATCAGCCAGAAACTGGCCGGTCAGCCCATTCAGCCTGCCCCCCATAAGATCCAGGGAATTGGCGCCGGTTTTATACCCGATACCCTTGATCTCTCTGTGGTGGATCGTGTTGAACAGGTGGAAAGTTCCGAAGCGATCGAATTCGCCAAGCGTCTGGCAAAAGAAGAAGGGTTGCTGGTCGGAATTTCTTGTGGTGCGGCAGTGGCGGCAGCGGTGCGGCTTGGTCAATTGGACGAATTTGCGGGTAAGACCATAGTAGTAATTTTACCGGATGGGGCAGAGCGATATCTGTCAACGGCTCTGTTCGAAGGGATCTAAAAGAGAAAAGGTAATACATTCGGTGCTGACCAGAAAACTGGAGGCCGGTTGAGATGTCACTCAGGTGAGCTCGTCCGGCCTTTTGTCGTCTAACGGATCGTATCGAGAGAGGGAGATTGTGTGTCATATAACATCGCATTGTACGGTAGAAGTGGCTCGGGCAAAACAACGCTGGCTGCAAATATTGGTGCTTCACTGGTGGAAGCTGGTTTCACTGTAGTACTTGTGGGGTGCGACCTTGAAGGCGAATCATGCTCGCTGCTTCATAACGGCCGTACAAGGGAACGGTCCGGCGTCACGGCGGAGAGTGTTATCCATCTCGGATATAAAGGTATCGGGTGTGTTGAACCGGGAGAGCAAGTCGCTGCGGGAACAAACAGTGCTGCCGGAATAGACCGGTTTTTACGAGAACTTGAACAGTCGCGCTCGATTGAAAAATTCGGCCCCGATTATGTCCTGTACGATCTGTCCGGTGAAAATTCCTCAGCTGCGTTGCATGCCGTTATGCACCAGGTCAATATCAGCAGGCTGTTTGTGGTCACAACCGCCGAATTAGGGGCATTGCAGACGGCCAACGATGCTTTCCGGTTTCTGGAACGGTATAATGACGAGGTTGAAGTGCCGGTTTCCATGGGTGGCGTAATTCTCAACAACATTGCAAGTTCTTTTGAAGAAGCCTTTGTCAATGATTTTGCCTATCACGCCAACGCACGGACAATTGGAAAAGTTCCACGTTCACAAGTGGTCCGCCAGTGTGAACTGTACGGGAAAACGGTAATCGAATTCCGGCCGCAATCAAATCAGTCATACTATTATCGCCGCCTGGCAAACCAGATTGTGGATGCGACAGAAGCGATATATTCCGGAAATCTCCCCCAACCGATGTCGACAGAACGTCTGCGCGCCTGGAGTCTTGAATGGGCGGACCGGATATACTCTCTCGAAAACGGATTGGTATCGGATGGTGCGGCAATTTAGCAGCTCGTGCCGAACTGTTTTTTTAAAATAAAAACCTATAAAAACTATAGTATTAATGTAAATAAGGAGATAGTATGGCAATAGTCGCTGAAAGCGTCAGGAGGTACAGCACCTTCTTCAAAAAACAGCACGCGACAAGTGTACTTGATTATGGCACAGGAACCATGCGCAATGCGCTCTTTCTGGCGGATCAGGGGTTTACGGTTTTTGCCGCAGACCTTCCTGAGCAGGTTGCCAGATTGCGCGGCTGCCCGGCAGTCAGCCTTGTCGAACGCCTCATGGCGACAGATGAACTTCCTGACTCACGTCTCAACGTTGATCTGGTTCTCTCCACCTATGTCTTCAACATTATAATGGAGAGCGGGCTCCGGAACGCATACGTAAAAAATGCCGTAGCCAATCTGAAGACAGGAGGGTATCTTTTGATGGAGGTGCGCTGCCGCAAAAAACACGAACAGTGCCGACCGACCTGCAGTGGCTATTTTTCAACAGCCGAATGTTCGAAGGTTCTTACTCACGAGGAACTTGATGCCCTCCTGAATCCTCACGGATTACGGCGCATCAGCCATTATTACCGCAGTCACGCGGTAAGCGCCATCTATCAAAAATACGAAAGCGGGGAGTGTGATTGGTCTATTGGGCAGCAAAGGGCTCCCCAACCGGTGACACTCTGCTGACGTTCTTCAGGGCACGGGTTGTGCCGTCAGCCGCCGGATAACTTCGCGGCACGGAATGCCCTGCTCGCGGGCGATGCGGCGGCAGTCATCATACTCGGGTGTTCCGCGCAGATACCGTCCCTGATCGAAAATTTGCTTGAAGCGTACCGGCCCAAAGGGGGTCTCAATCTCTTCGCTGTGCCGTTCCAGTTTAACCCGGCTCGCAGGGTAATAGCGTACGCCGATGGCCGAGGTCTCAACCAGCACAAGTCGCGTCAACGCATCGAGCTGCGCCGGGCGGCAGAGAAACGAGAGTTGCGTGGCGGGGCGGTTCTTTTTCATCTGGATCGGGGTGAAAAAAACATCCAGCGCCCCCTCTTCCAGCAAGCGTTCCATTACGTACCCCAGCACTTCCGGCGTGGAGTCGTCAATATTGGTTTCGACTATAAGGATGTCGTCGGCAGTAGCCGCATGCTCCTGCACGTGGCCGAGGAAAGCCCGCAGGATGTTGGGGCAGTCGTCAAAATCCTTGCTCCCTGCTCCGCTGCCGCTGCGTGCAAGTATCATGGCCGGACGTGGGCCGGCGCCGGTTGCCAGGGTCGCTACGATGGCCGCTCCGGTCGGCGTCACCCGCTCGCCGGGGCCGCACTGGTTGTGTACCGCCAGCCCGTTCAGCAGTTCGGCAGTGGCCGGTGCCGGGACCGGCAGACGACCGTGAGCGGTCATGATAAAGCCGCTTCCCAATGGCAGAGGTGCCGCATACACCTGCTTAACGCCGAGATACTCCAGGCAGATAGCAACGGCAGCGATATCCACGATAGAATCAACCGCCCCGACTTCGTGAAAATGAACATCCGATACGGCCACTCCATGAACTTTCGCCTCAGCCTCGGCCAGACGGCGAAAAATACGCCGAGCCTTTTCCTTTACCGGTTCGGAGAGGGTGCTTTCGGCGATCATGGCATCGATACCGCCGTAGTGCCGGTGGGTGTGGTGGTCATGTACCGCAACAATAAACGAGAGTGCTGGGAGATGGTGCCGTTCTGTGCGGCTGGTTGACAGCTGGTAGGAACCGTCCGGCAGGGAAAGCTTGAGCAGTTCCGTTTGCACGTGTTCAAGCGGCACTCCCAGATCGAGGAGTGCTCCCACACACATATCGCCGGAGATGCCGGCATAGCAGTCGAGGTAGAGAATGGTCATGCTACTCTCCGGCATGAATCTTTTTCAAGAGCCACGCAATATTTTCGCCCAGCACCTGCATATTCCGCATACCTTCCTCATCGGCCTCCACCTCGCCGATCTCGCGGCCGATCCCCATGTTCCAGTAGTTGGCGCCCGGTACGATCATCTGGCTGATGTGCAGGAAGTGCTGGATGGAGTCGAGCGCATGAATTGCGCCGCCCCGCCGTACGGCAATAACTCCCGAGCCCACCTTACGCCGGTACAGGCCTCCATTGGCTCCGCCAACCCGGCCGGAACGCTCGATGAGCGCCTTGAGTTCAGACGTAATATCGGCAAAGTACGTTGGCGAGCCGAGAATAATGCCGTCAGCCGCCACCATCTTGTCGATGCAGTCGTTGACGATGTCATTCGTGACTGCGCAGTGCCGGTCCAGATTCTTCTGGCACATGTTGCAGGCGGTACAGCCGCGGATGACGTGCCCCGCCAGCTGTATCAGTTCCGTTTCGATCCCCTCTTTTTCCAACTCGGCAAAGACCCGCCTGATAAGAATCGCGGTATTGCCGTCCTTACGCGCGCTACCGTTGATGGCGATTACTTTCATCTCGGACTCCCTTTCCCCATTACAGCGCTACGTCAAGCTCGTTCTGGAAGATCTGCTGCAGGGTCTGCTTCTTCCTGATCAGGATTAAATCTCCGGAGCGGGTTTTCATGACTGCCGGTGGTTTGCGGTGCGAGTTGTAATTTTCCGGCGACATGCTTTCGGAGTAGGCGCCGGTCCCGCCGATTACCACGAAATCACCGATCTCCGGTTCGGCAATCAGGACCGGTACGATGTTGCCATCGCCATCCAGGCGGACCGAATCGCCACTTTCGCAGCATCTGCCGACGATGCCGAACGGTTTTGTTCCGCTTGCCGGAATGGTGTCATATTCGCTGGAGAGGAGCGTACCGTCCTTCCGTACGATGGTTATGGGGTGCTCAGAGCCGTAGAGCAGCGGTCTGGTCAACAGTTCCATGCCACCATCGACAATCAGGAAGTTCAACTCGTTGGTCAGTTTTTTGTCGATGATCCGGGTAATGATGTGACCCGAGTTTGCCACAACAAAGGTCCCCGGTTCGATCTCCATTGTCAGTTTGCGCCCGGTCGTCTCCTCGAATTCGGCAATCCGCTGAGCGGCGTAGGCTCCCAATGAAGCAATATCGGCCTGTTTTTCACCCGGCATCCTGGCTACCTTGAGGCCGCCGCCGAAGCTGACTCTGACCGCATCGGGAAACAGGTCGCGGATAAAACCGAGTTCACGGTCGATATTTTCGCGCCACTTTTCCGGAGCGCCGCCCGATCCGATATGGACATGAACCTGGGTAAAACGGAGCCCCATCTCGTCGGCAAGAGCTTTCACCGTAGGAACGTCATTCAGGTGGACACCAAAACAGGAGTATTCACTGCCGGTATCGCGGGTCTGGCTTTCACCGCCGCCGGCGGCGCCGGGATGCACCCGGATGGAGAGTTCGATACCGGTTTCCCTGGCAAAACCGGCAATGAGGCGGAACTGGGTCAGGGAGCAGACATTGTATTTCAGACCGGACCGGATCATCGCTTCCAGCTCTTTTCTCTCATCGCCGGTCGGAACTTCCTGGGTTGTCAGCATCATCCGGCTGTAGGGGATGCCCGCGATATGCGCTCTGGCCGCTTCGTCAAGCGACGAACAATCCAGGTCGAGCCCCTTGTTGGTCACCACACGCAGCACGGTGCGATCGGAGTTGGCTTTCATGGCGTATCTGACATGCAAGCCAAACGGATTCGGCATGTTCAACAGCTGGTCGCAGCTGTTTTCGATATATTCCTGATCATGCAGATAGAGTGGCGTCCCCCATTTTTCGGCTATCTCCGGTACCAGCGTTGCATCAAATTGTGTCGGGCCAAAATGTTTCACTGTCATTTGTTCATCCTCGCTATTTTGATATGCCCAGCCATCCATCAGTGAAACTGCTGAGGGGGCGCGTAATCAAGGTCAAATCCTGAATTTACAGATGTTACCCTTCTCGGCATGCATTTTCCACTGTTTTTCTTCAAAAACATAATTAAGGTGTAACAAAACGGCTCTTTACCCTTTGCGTTTCTGACGTCTTTGCGGTAATGAACTGATAGATATGAATCCGGTTCAAAGGACGTTTCCCATGCCCACATTCTCGCACCGTCTCCTGCTTCTCTCTATCTGTGCCATCCTCCTGAATGCCTGTGCAACGACGCACCCGGTTGCCACCACACGTGACACAACCCCGCGCCTGGCCGTGATTTCCGCATTTGACGCGGAGCTGACAAAACTTCGGGCTGCCGCTACGATCACCGGAACAACGGTAGTGAACGGACGCACCCATTATCTGGGGACGCTGGAGGGGCATGACGTGGTGCTGCTTTTAAGCGGCTACAGTATGGTCAATGCCGCCATGACCACCCAGGCGTTGTTCGACCACTTTACGGTTAAAGGCGTTGTCTTTTCCGGCATCGCCGGCGGGGTGAACCCCGGCTTGCAGGTGGGGGATGTGACCGTGCCGGCTCAATGGGGGAATTATCAGGAGAGCCTGTTTGCCCGTGAAACCTCCACCGGTTTTGATCCGGGTCGATTTGAGCCTGAACACAAAAACTTCGGTATGATCTTCCCGCGCAGCAGTTCAGTGCCGGTTGTTGGCGGCGTGCCGGACAAATTGGAAAAACGTTTCTGGTTTCCGGTAGATGGGGCGGCGCTGAAGAGTGCCGAACGGCTGGCTGGCCGCGTCAAGCTCAACCGCTGCACCGCCGGCGGAGAATGTCTGGAGAAGGAACCGCGACTGGTGGTGGGGGGCAACGGTGTCAGCGGTCCGACGTTTGTGGATAATGCGGCCTACCGCCAGTGGACGTGGGAGACGTTCAAGGCCGATGCACTTGACATGGAAACCGCCGCAGTGGCTCATGTGGCGTATGTCAACAGGGTGCCGTACATCGCTTTCCGCTCCTTGTCCGATCTGGCCGGGGGGGGGGAAGGGAGAAAATGAAGAGGAAATTTTCGGCAAACTGGCAGCCGACAACTCGGCGGCGGTGGTTATTGAGTATCTGAAGCAGAGCAAGGAGTAATCACATGCATCGCTATTTCGATTTCACCGGTAACGGCACCAGCTACAAGCAGGAAATACTGGCAGGTTTGACGACGTTCCTGACCATGGCGTACATCATCGTGGTCAATCCGGCGATTCTGGAAGCGGCCGGTATTCCAAAAGGTCCATCCATGACCGCTACCATCATTTCCGCCGCGTTCGGCACACTCGTGATGGGACTGTATGCCAAGCGCCCCTTCGCCATTGCCCCGTACATGGGGGAGAACGCCTTTATCGCCTTTACCGTGGTCAAGGTGCTGGGATATTCGTGGCAGATAGCATTGGGGGCGATCTTTCTGGCGGGTGTTCTGTTCACGCTGCTGACGGTGCTGCGCGTGCGGAAGTGGCTGGCCGAGGCGATTCCGCAGAACCTCAAGTACAGCTTTGCCGTCGGCATCGGGCTGTTCATGACCTTTATCGGCCTGAACGAAGTCGGCATCGTTGCCATTGGGGTTCCGGGCGCCCCGGTCTGTCTCGGTACTATTTCCCATTCCAACGTACTGCTGGCCATATTCGGCTTCGGCCTGATGGCCTGGCTGACCGTCAGGCGGGTGCCTGGCGCACTGATTATCGGGGTCCTGTCGGTCACGCTGCTGTCGATTGCCATGGGCGTTACCCCCCTTCCGACACAGGTTGCCGGATGGCCGTCCACTCTTGCGCCGATTTTCGGCCAGATGGACATTATGGGGGCCCTCTCCCCCAAGGCATGGCCGGTGGTCCTGATCATCTTTGTCATGGCTTTTGTCGACACCATCGGCACGCTGATCGGTCTGTCGGCACGGGCCGGTTTTCTCGATGATGAGGGAAACCTCCCCGACATAGAACGCCCCATGCTGGCCGATGCCCTGTCAAACCTGGTGGCGCCGCTCCTGGGCACCACTACGACCGGCGCATTCATCGAATCGGCTGCCGGAATCGAAGAGGGGGGAAAAACCGGTTTTACGTCGGTGGTGGTTGCCGGGCTGTTCCTGCTATCGCTGTTTCTGACGCCGCTTCTGACGGTTGTCCCGGCCCACGCCTACGGCCCGGTGCTGATTATCATCGGCATCTTCATGATCAAGCCGGTGGCGCGGCTCGATTTCGATGACCTGACCGAGCTGATCCCGTCGTTTCTGACCATCACCCTGATTAGTTTTACCTACAACATCGGTGTTGGCATGACCGCCGGGCTGCTCTCCTACCCGCTGCTCAAAACCGTCACCGGTCGCGCCGGGGAAGTGCCCCCGGCTCTCTGGGGGTTGGCCGGGTTGTCACTGCTGTTTTATCTGTCATATCCCTATCACTAAAAGGAGAAATCAGTCTAATTCGATGCCAAACGTATCAAAACAAGTTCTGGTCAGGCAGACAGCCAGCAGGCCGACGTATGCACCGGCGATGACGTCGCTGAGAAAGTGGTAGTCCGTGGCAACCAGGGCTACGGCGAGAACCAGCATGGCTCCGATTGAGAGGGAGCGGGAGCGGGGATAGAAAAGCCAGGTGGTGGTGAATAACGCGGTAAAGACCGCCATATGGCCCGAGGGGAAACCACTGTAGATTCCTCCTCCCTGGAACCAGTGGAAGTTGTCTCTTGCCTGGCCTGCAAGCCAGATGCGTGTGTTGGTTCTTCCAAAAACGTACTTGAAAAACCCTTTCATGACATAGGCAAGCGGCAACGCGCAACCGGCAAATTGGGAAAACCGGGTTTGCTTGTTGATGACCCCTTCATAGCTGAGAATGAAATAGATTCCCCAGAGAAGTCCGCTGCCGATACAGACCAGCGCAAGAAGAAAATCCGGAATATTCGAGGTGCCGGTCAGGAGCAGTCTGCTGGACCGTAAGAGTCTCATGGCGGCACGTGCCATCCATGTATCGACAAATCGCCAGCTGATCAGGACGGCCAGGGTGACGGGCGGAAAGCTGTACGCCACCGTTTTAAGGTTCATGACGCGGATGTGTGTGCTCCTGTAAGGTGAGGACATGTGACGGATTCCGGACAAGGATACCACACAATTTCTTTTCAGTGGTAACGGTTCTTGTTTATCAATGTGCAATTGCCTGTAATTCTACACGACTGCGAGGGGACGTCTCTTTTTCCGGTGCTTTGAACATGGAGTCGTTTTTCTGGAATACCCGTTCGGCCGGTACGCTCCCCTGTATTATCAAGTAATTCATAACCGCCACCACGCGCTCGTGCGCCAGGTCCTGTAACTCCTGTTCGCCGATCAGGGTGTTGGCGATGATCAGCTTCCTCATTTCATCGGGCGGCAGATCCTTGACGAGGCCCAGAACATTACGAGGTTTGGGAAAATTCTCCTTCTGGTATACCGCTGCCAGGTAACGCGGGTATTCTTCAGGATCCACCCGGATTGTCGCGGCGTTTTCCCCTTCCTTTCGTGTGCCGGCCGTGCCAAGGGCGAGGAGCTTCTCATTTTTCATCCTCCGGTCGAGCAGTTCGCTTCGGTATTCCTCGCGGTCCTTTTCCTGATCCACGTATCCTTTCAACTCAACTTTCAGGGCTGGCCGGTCCAGCAAAATAGCGGCAAGCGCCTTCAGTTTTTGTTCTTCCTGCGGAGAGAGGGCGCTGCTGCCATAGGTGAATTGAACGGCACTGAAATCATGACCGCCACTGAACATGGACGAAAGTAACGAGAATGGGGAGGTGACGGCCTTGACCAACAGGTTTTGCACAACCTGGAGCGCAAGCTTCCAGATGCTGAGCTGTGGGTCGTCCGTGCGGCCGCTCAGCGGGACATCCAGATGGATCTCCCCGTTGCGGTCTTTAAGCAGGGCCAATCCCAGCTTGACCGGCAGTTTTGTTGCCTTGTCACTTTCCACCTTCTCCCCAAAGGTGAACTGGTCAATGAAGATGTTGTTGGACGCATCCAGCTTTTTCTTGTCGATGCGGTACATGAGATCCAGAAACAGTTTCCCCTTTTCAACCGTGTATCCCAGATAGGTTCCGGAATAAGGCGTAACCGGCGACAGTTCGATGTCACGGAAAGAGACCTTCAAATTCACGAACAGGTCATCGCGCAGCGGGTTAATCTGTCCGGTTATCTGAAGTGGCGAGTGATTCTCCAGATTGCCGCGCAGGTCCACGTCGGAAAATTTCGTTTCCTCGGACGTCAGACCACTGACCCTGCCACCCAGGTTGTAAAAAGTGGTGCTGAAATGCCGGGATAAATGATTGTCGATAAAATCGAGGGTACCATCCTGGATCGTTACGGCGCCGATCCGGACCGTTTTTCGGATGGCGGTCTTCTGCTGTGCGCCGGATATTTTCGCCGGTGCGGGTACGTTGTTTACCACACCTGTTTGAGGTGCCTGTGACGTAACAGCTTCGGTGTGGGGTTTTTCCACCAGATTCTGGAGATTGAGAGTACCGTCCTTCCGGACGATAATGCGGGAGTATACGCCGTTGAGGGCTATCTGGCGCAGAGTCAGGCTGAACGGCTCCAGGTCTCCCTGGATATCATCCAGTTGCAGACTTTCCCACTTGAGCAAATCTTCTTTATCCACGGCATCAATGGCGCTGAAAGCCCGGATGCCGGCACTCCCCTTAAAGCTGCCGGTCGGCTTGCCATTTTTGAGGGCAATGTCCACGTCCATACTGGTATCGGCAAATCCGCCTACTATGATGACATTAAGAGAATCGGGAAAATAGGCTTCGAAGTCGCGTAGCGGCAGGCGACCGACGCTGGCAGTTCCCCGGAAGTGGAACGGGTTGGGAGTAATTGTGCCGTCGGCCTTGAGCGGGGTTGCCTTGTTGAAGGTTGAGGAGAATCGCATCGTCGCGGGAGAGAAGCGGGGACCGCTCAGGTTCGCCAGACTTAAAGAAGAGTTGTGAAGGCTGAAACGCGGCATGTCGTCGACGGTTTTGTCGGTAAAAGTGGCATTGAACCGGTCAATCCGGCATTTATTAAGGCGGTATGAGAATTCGTGAGTTGCTGATGTTCGCTTCTTCAACAGCGAAAGGAGCGAGATGCTGTTGTCCGCCTCGCGTGACAGGGAGATGTTCCCCCGAGTGAGTTTTGCCCCGGCAATATCCAGGTGATTGCTCTTTTGATTGAACGCCGCACCGTTGATCTCAAGCTTCGGCAGGACGAATCCTTCATTATCGCCGTAGCGTGCCGCAACGTCGTTGGCCCGGAGGCTGCCCTGTTCGACAACGAGGCCGCTTTCTTTGTTGTACGCAATCTCTGCGTTGCCGTCGATAGTGCCCTTTACCGGTGACGTCAGGAAACGTGACAGGTAGGGCCAGCCGCGTTGAAGCTTGAGGCCATGCAGTTCGGTAGAAGCTGTGACCGTAAACGGTGTCGGAGAAAAGGCGCCATCGGCGCTGAAGCTGGCTTCGTGGTCCAGCAGCAGGGAGAGCTCATACGTCGCCTGATTCCCCGGAAAAGTGGAGAAGTTTGTCACGGCGGCGTCGATGTGCGTGACAGTGCCGGTGAAGTGAGTCTTGCGAAGCGCATCGCGGAAATGGACCGTGCCGTTGTTGAAGGTAAACGCGTTGACGCGCAGCAGAGGTTCCGCTTTTTTCCGCTCGATTGACGGTTTCGTCAGGGGGTGAGCGGCGGTTTTTTCCATTCCCGTTGCGATACTCTGCAGTAACCGCTCGAACATCCATTCTCCACGGGAGTTTCGAGAGATGAACAGTTCCAATCCGTTAACTTTGATGCCATCGAACAGGAACTGTTGCGAGAATACCCCAAGATTCGATGCCTGCAGTTGCAGTGAGGGGAGTTTGAGCAGCGGCTGACCGTTCTTCAGGTTTACGATGACATCCGCCAGTTTGATCACTCCCTTGATTGAAAGATCCGGTTTGTGTGTGTCTGAAATCCGGTAGGCGACCTCGGTGTCGAGAGCCAGTGTGCCTGACGTCAGCTCGACCGGTACCTTGATCGGCAGATAGTCCAGGTATTGCGGCAGGCGGAGTTGCTCCAGCTTGATGTTTACCAGGGTTTCCATGGATTTGCTGAACGGTTTGAGCTTGCCGTTTAAAGAAAAGGGGGCGCCGTCGACCACGGCTGCGATACGGGGAGTGGTATATGTTTCCACCAGATAGGGGATGTTGCTGATAAAGGGAATCGCCATTTCCAGCTTGTGAACGGTGTGCCGTCTGCCTCCGGTAACTTCCTGGTCGTCAAAATCCAGTGAGCCATTCCGTATCGTGATGTTGTTGAGGGAAAAGCGAAACGCTCCGGTTGATTCTCTTTTCGGTTTTGTCCGGTGCCGTTCCATAATGTCGTTAAAGCTGTAACGGTTGGCGGCAAGGCGTGTAATGATGATGGCAGGGGTGTCCACGGTTACTTCAGAGAGGATCAGGGCGCGTTTAAAGATCGACGCCGGACTGAGAGAGGCTTGCAATCGGCCAATCGACACAAACGGTTTCCCCTCCATGGCATCAATGGCAAAGCCGTCAATGGTGAGCGTTAAGGTGAACGGGTTGAAGGAAACCGTTTCGATATGGACTGTTCTGCTGGTCTCTGCCTGTATTGCCGAAACGGCCTGTTTTTTAATAATGCCCGGCACGATGGTGGTGGAAAACAGAAGCAGCGGCAACAACAGGATACTCATTGCCAAAAGGAAGATCTTTTTTCGAGGGAGCATTGGAAAACCTGGTTTTGCTGATAGATTCAGGACCCGCCGGGGAGGGCCTGCTTCTGTACGGGAGACTACAGTAATTGCTACCCTTGAAAGGGATGCGTGTCAATTGTTTTATGTTATTTGATCTGCTGCACCGATCCTTTTTTATTCGCGGGAATCACTGTTTGACAATCCGGCCCGACATGCTTAGACTGCACAAGCGAAGGCATGGAGTCACGGATTCAGGAGTTATTCAAAGGAAGGATTATTAATGCGTATAGTTGTCATGTCGGCCATCATCTGTTTTTTTGCCGCTTCCACATTTGCTGCAGAATCGGCAACAAACGAGGTAAAAGAGGTCATAACTACAAAGTCCGGAATCAGATACACGTCGTACCGGGATGGTACCGGAGCCATGCCGGGGCCTGCGGATACGGTAAGAGTCAATTACCGCGGCACATTATTGAGTGGCCGGGAATTCGATAGTTCGTATAAGAGCGGAAGGCCGGCTGAATTCCGGCTTGATAAAGTAATCAAATGCTGGACTGAGGGTTTACAGTTGATGAAAGTTGGCGGGAAAGCGGAGCTGGAATGCCCCTCCAATCTTGCGTACGGTGAGACCGGGGTTATGGGCTCTATTCCCCCTTTTGCCCCACTTGTCTTTGAAGTTGAGCTGCTTGATATCAGGTAGGGACAGTTTATAGAGTTTTCAGCAGCGACAAACGGTACTGTTATGGTTCGAGATAGGCTGAAAAAATGGTTCTAAAATCCTTCATCATGTTTTGAGAAGCTCGTGGAATGGTTTTTGCGAAACAGTCAAGAATGATGATGGCATTTTTTACGGCGTCACTGTTTGTCGAGAATGTTACGCGATTAGCAAAAAATTTGTTAACGGTGCTCACTTTTCTGTAAATGTCCTGCAACACTTCAAGAGTCCAGTCAGGCTCTTCTCCATTTTGTTGACGAAGATACTGGGCAAGAAGATACATGGAGACCATACGATACTCCATCTCTTCCAATGAAGTGAACGGCAGATGAAACCGCACCATAGGACGAAGTGGTTTTAAAATCGGGCATCCACTGGTTGGCATGATTATTCCCATCAATGAAGCCAAGCCATCCTGAAACGACGTATCCTTGATGTAACTGCGCATGGAATCAATAACTTCTATAGAGACTTCGTCAAAGGAATTGTAGTCTTGCAGACCTTCAAGCGCCCATCCCAGATGGAGTGCCGCCGGACAGTGCTGATGGACAGCAGGATCAAGAGGGCATCCATTGCATGTATGAAAGGACAACTCTGTCCAGGACGGTGGCACACTGTTGTTCCGGGAGATCAGGCCAAGATCGGATTCATTAAACCTGAGTAGATAATCCTTACTATCACCATTCTTGAATCTAAAAATATAACGGATGCTGTTGGCAGGCATGTTACCTCTCTGTTTGAGGGTCATCTTTACGGTTTGACCTCTGTTACAATTTTATTTTTGTCTATCCAGTATCGTTCTTATGCTTTTCAGTAATTCAATTGGAGAAACCGGCTTTGGCAAAAATACCACATCTTCCGGAAGTAAGTTTTTCTGTGAAATAACGTCAGCGGGATAACCACTGACGAACAAGGCATGAATGTCAGGTTTTATCCGCTGCATTGCTTCATATGTTTCCTTACCGTTTTTCCGGGGCATGATCATATCCATAATAACCAGCGAGATTTCCTTCTGTTTACCGTCGTAAATTTCAAGAGCCTCCTCGCCGTCACCTGCAACCAATACCCGGTAGCCAAACTTTTCAAGTAACTGTACGATGACAGAACGGATCGCCATATCATCCTCTACGACCAGAAGTGTTTCCGAACCTCCTGTTATTGCCGTCGGTCCTGTATTAGATACGGATTCGCCAGTTTGGTCAGTCACCGGAATATGGATAACAAACGTGGTTCCGGCGCCAGGTGCACTGACTACCGATACGAAACCGTGATGCTGTTTGATGATGCCATACAGGATCGAAAGCCCCAGTCCGGTGCCTTTGCCCGTTTCTTTGGTGGTAAAGAACGGTTCGAAAATCCTGGAAATAGTCGCCTCGTCCATACCACCACCGGTATCAGATACAGAAATCATGGCATAATTGCCAGGTTTGCCAGAATCAGCCAGAATCGGATCACTATGATCAAGGGTTACAATATCCGTTGCAATGGTCAATATGCCGCCTGATGGCATGGCGTCACGGGCATTGGTAGCCAAGTTCATCAAAACCTGCTCGATTTGACCATCATCAGCCATAACCTGTAACTTGCTTTTCGACAGGTGGGGTACAACCCGAATATTTTCTCCAATTACGCGGCTGATCAGCTTGGTAATGGTAGAAACCACATCATTGAGGTCGAGCAGTTTTGCAGTCATTTTTTGGTTACGGCTGAAAGCCAGGAGTCCCTTGGTAAGGTGGGATGCTTTTTCAACCATCACCAATAAATTTTCAATGTACTCCTTTGCTTTCCCACTTGCCTTAAGCTCCATCTGCAGTAATGTGCTATAGCCAAGTATGGCAGTGAGAATATTGTTAAAGTCGTGAGCGATGCCACCAGCCAGTAACCCAATTGCCTCCATTTTCTGCGATTGCTGAAGCTGCGCTTGAAGGCTTCTCTGCTCGGTAATATCTTCTTTTATAGCCAAATAATTGGTGGTTACACCCAACTCATTTCTGATTGGAGCAATAATCGCGTGCTCCCAGAAAAAAGTGCCATCCTTCTTTTTGTTGTGAAACTCACCTTCCCAAATGTTACCATTGCGTATGGTCTCCCATAGATTTCTGTACACCTCATTCGGAGTATCGCCCCTTAATACCCGAGGATTCTGGCCGATAGCCTCTTCGATGCTGTAGCCGGTAATTTGGCTGAAACGGGGGTTCGCATACTCGACAAGCCCTTCAGCATCGGTAATCAGAATGACCGACGGACTCTGTTCCACCGCCACATACAGTTTTTGCAGCGTCTCTTCTGCCTGCTTTCTTGCAGTAATATTGCGCACCATGCCGATTGCCCCGATGATTTCACCGGCAGCATTTTTAAGCGGCGAAGTGATATGAGATGCCCAGCCTGTGTAGCCGTTGTAGGGCGAATAAAACGGAAATTCGGCTACCGGTATTCGTTGTCCGCTCAGGACCTTTTCAATTTGCTCAATCATTCCGGAATCCTTGAGGAAAGGAAATAACTCCTGCGGATATTTTCCCATAACCTCACGGGCTGAAAGCCCGATCAGAAGCTCCATATACGGATTCCAGCCCCGATATCGCTGATCGGCGCCATAGATGACTATGCCCTCGTCGGCGTTATTAATAACCTGAGTGCTAAATTGTTCCGACTCTCTTAAGGCTTCATCACTCTTTAATTTCGAAAGGGCAACAGCCACATATGTTACCAGTTCTTCGAGCAGCGCGATTTTCTCTGAGGTAAATAGTCCTTTTTTCCGGTCGTTGAATTGAAACAGGCCATAGGTCTCGTTATGATACACGAGCGGAATCAGAGCCACTGATTCATATCCTTCTCCGATACAGCGGTTTCGGGTCTTTGCCCGACGATCAGAGTCGGTGGTATTGGCCAGAAGCCTGGAGGTACAGCTTGACCAGAAGCTTCCATGGGGGGTGAAAAAGGATTTAGCCGGGTCGAAACGGCTACAGAGGATATCGCCGCACATACATTCAAGCGTGGGGTGTCCAGCAAAATCCCTGATAATTTCGCCCTTCTGGTCATACGCGCACAGGCTCCGCTCAACCAGCACAAACTCCTCGGAAAAGCCGATGGTCTCATAGTAGGGGAAATCGTCACCGTCGCGCAGTCGCACCCCCACAGCCTCACAACCGGTTATTTTCTGGAAGTAATGCATTAGATCCTGCATCAGATCTGGCAGGACGTCGCCCTTATTGCAGATTTTCAGTAGTTCCAGCGTTGCCTCACGTACCGATTCCATTCGTTTCTGCTCGGTTATGTCGGTTATCATGGACTGCAAGAAGAGTTCTCCACCGAACTCGATGAGTTCTGCTGCATACAGGGTCTCTAGCTGTTTCCCGGTTTTATGACGGAATTGGACTTCACGGTTCACAATTTGTCCCTGTTCATCGATCACTCTGACAATCTCGTTACGTTCATCAGGATCGACATACAGGTGCAGTTCCGCGAGCCTCTTGCCAATGACTTCATCCCGTTCATAGCCAAACAAATGAAGCCAGGCGGCGTTTACCTCGATAAGCATGCCATCGTCTTTCCGGCCTATGCCAATGGCAATTGGTGCGTTACTGAATAAGCTCCTGAAACGGTATTCACTTTCACGCATCGCAACTTCAGCTGCGCGCTTTGCCTTTGTCTCTTCTGCTTTTTCGAGGCTGTTTGCGATTGCTGTTACCAAACGGGTCAGGTTATCCTTAAGTACAAAGTCCCATACTCCTCGTTTAAGCAGTTCAATCGCCTGCTCTTCACCAACGCTGCCGGAAACCAGGATAACGGGCAGATTAGGGAAATGGCACTGGAGAAAGCCAATACTCTCCATAAAATCGAGCTTTGGCAAGCTGTAATCCGACAAAACAAGGTCCCATGTACCGTTGTCAAGCGCTTGTTTCAACTCTGACATGCAATCCACACGGCTACAGGTTGCCGCAAGTCCTGCGTGGTGCAAATGGCGCCCAACCAGCAGAAAATCAGCTTGGTTGTCTTCGATGACCAGAATTTTCAGAGTGGTTTCCATATGACATCCTCCTAGACATAGTTCTGCTGTAGGTCTTACGATGTTGAATCGCCGAGATTAAAATAAAAGGTGGCTTCCTTACCCGGCTCCGCTTCAGCACAAATTTCAGGTAGTAAGAACCCACGCTCGATAATCCGCATCGGGGCAGGCCAGACGCCACCTATACGTTGAACAAGCCGCTGTCGTCATCGCGACCGCCTGTCTGGAATAGTCTTGTTATGATTGAGATGCTCTTTTTTTGTGAGGGCAATTTTGAGATTACCCTCTGCTTCTCTGTGGTTCTGGTTAACAGTCAGTGCCGTCCGGTACTCCTGAATCGCCCCCTCAAGGTCACCTTTCCTGGTAAGAGCAACCCCCAGATTGTTATGTGCATCTGCATTGTTCGGGCTTATTCCAAGAGACGCCCGATATTCCAGAATCGCGGCATCCTGGTCTCCTTTTTGGGCAAGAACAACCCCCAGATTGTTATGTGCCTCTGCCATATCGGGGTTACGCCAAATCACTGCCCGGTATTCCCGTATCGCAGCAGGGAGGTCTCCATTTTGGGCAAGAACACTCCCCAGGGTCATGTGCAGTTCCGTATTATCCGGATCTATGAGAAGTGCTGCCTGGTATTCCCGGATTGCGGCAGGCAGATCTCCCTTCTGAGCAAGAGCATTCCCTCCGTTAAAGCGTGCCTTTATGTCATTACGATTTGTTAGCACTGCTGCCTGGTATTCCCGGATTGCGGCGTCCGGATCCCCTCTTTTCGCGAAAGCAACTCCCAGATTGTTATGCGCTTCGGTATAATTGGGGTTAATCCGGATTGCCTCTTGAAAATGCCGGATTGCGGCATCCAGGTTTCCCTTTTCAGCTTGATCGACTCCCAGGTTGTAATTGATCAGATAATTGCCGGAAGTGACCTGGAGAGTACGCTCATAAAGGGAAATACTGTCCTGCCAGTAACCAAGTTGTTTCCACGTTGCCGCAGCGGAGACAATAATAACCGCACCCGCAAGCAGAGCAAGGATACCTTTCCTGTAGTTCAGGCCCTTTGTCAGATCCGGCACTCCCCATGCGACCACGATGAAAAGTCCGGTCACCGGGAGGTAAGAGTACCGGTCTGCCATCGATTGCCCCCCCACTTGTACTAATCCGATAACAGGTGCAAGGGTAATAAGAAACCATAACCATCCCACCGTAACGTATGGGTACCGGCGCCGGGATCGAATGGCTGCCGCAGACACAAGAAGCAAGACGACCAGTGAACTGATGGCTTGCCAGGGCGGTATTGTCACTGGAAAGGGATAATAAACGGCAAGGTCGTGGGGCCAGGCTGTTTTGCCGATGTACGTTACATAGGAAATCAGCGCATTTTCAATGCGTAACCGGAAGGGTTCGGCATTAAGCGCGATCATCGCCCCTCCCGTATGCTGGGCGTAGAGAGTTATGAAACCCGATAGAAGTGAACAGGCAAAAAAAGGAATTTTTTCTTTTATATGAGCGAGTAGCCTGTCTGAAAGTTGATACACTTCTTGAGCCAGTTCACCACATCGATAGCGACCGAGAGGCCAGAAATCCAGTAAAAGCATGACTATGGGAAGCGTTACGATCATTGGCTTGGACATGAGACCCAACACAAAGCAAAAAAGAGAGAGGGTATACAGTACACGTGTACGTTTTACCGAAAACTCGGCATACATGAGGAGAGTGAGAAACCAGAATAACGCGCTGAGGACGTCCTTTCGCTCTGCCACCCAGGCAACCGACTCCACATGCAATGGATGGAGGGCGAACAAAGCGGCAACAAACGAACTTTGCCACAAAGATCCGGTACAGCGGAAAAGAAGGAGCAACAGGAGTACGGAAGAGGTGGTATGAATTATGATGTTCGTAAGGTGATGACCACGAGGATTCATGCCGAATAACTGGACGTCAGTCATGTGCGATAGCCAGGTGATTGGATGCCAGTTAAATGCATCAATTGATGTAAAGGCCCACATGATAGTGGCGCCGGTTATTCCTCGCGTTACATGAGGGTTACCCGTAACATACTGTTTGTCATCGAAACTCAGAAACTGGTGATTTCCTGCCTGAAAATATACCGCTAAGGTAATGCCGGCAAGCGCCATACAGACGAGAACGACAGAAAGTGTTTGCATATTGTTATTGGAGGATATTTTGATACTCATGGATGTTCCTGCTTTATCTGAAAAAGTACATTATGTGGAACCGCAAGCGGCTATTCCCTAGCAATGGGACTGTACTCTGGAATTGATCCGTATTCAAGCAACAGCTTATTGATGCGGTATCTTGTAACGTAGTACGATTAATTGAAACTTGGCGCACTTAATGCTTAATATTCAATGTTGCTGTCGATTCGTGTAAAAAATAAAATCTCTGCGACGTTTACACATTGATATCATTATATAAATTTTCAGAATTAATTCCCGGTGTCTTCAAGCCAGCCGAAATGCGGTTATATAGCGTATTCGAACGGTGTCATTTAACAGAGATCAAGTTAACAGACGTGCCATGCCAATAATAACAGTACCGAACCTCGGTTCGGAAAATTAACAAGGAGGAAGTAGCTATGAGGAAGAGCTTGAGTAACATGTCGTACTTGCTGTGTGCCCTGTTGTTGTTCGCCCTGACAGGCTGCGGTGCTAACAGTGTTACCACTGCAAACAATGCGCAACCGGGTACAGTAACGGCCAAAATTGCTTTGGCAAAACAGCTCGGCAAACAGGTTGGCGCCATTACCGCCGATGCAGGTGTAAAAACCCGCTTGACAGTAACCGGTTCGACCATCCCGACCGCCAAGGAAACATTTGACGGTACTGCTGGTGGCAGTATCAAGGTGTATCCTGGCGATAACCTGATTGTCACCGCAGAAATTCTCGACACGACCGGCGCCGTAGTTCTCGAAGGCTACTTTGCTAACGTATCGGTAGCGGCTGGCGCCACTAAACCGGTCAGTATCGAAGTTGCGTATCCGGTAGTTAAAGCGGATAACGTAACCTGTCTGGCATGTCACGCCGGCACCAAGGATGTGACCGGTCAGAATCTGGTTGCAAACTACAAACAGTCCGCTCACTACTCAAACGATCTCGTTTATACACAAGCACAGCTGGCAATCCTCGCAGATAAAGGGATCACAGGTGCGACTCAGCCCGGTTGCGCCGGTTGCCATGGCAACCAGCACAACGTGGGGAATCCTTCTGTAGCCGGCAGATGTGCAGCCTGCCACAGCGGTACCACGGCTGCCCTGCCCGTTATTCATGCCGGCAATGCCGTACAAATCACAACAAGCAACTGCACCACCTGCCACCAGCCGCATAACACCAAGCAGTTCTTTGGTGGCCGTTGCATCGCCTGCCACTCCGTTGGACAGGATGCAACCGCAAAAGGCAATTATGTAGACGACAACAGTGGCGTACGTGCGATCACCACTGAATTCAGCAAATGGTCGCATCACGTAACCGGTGTTGCTCTTAACGACGCACACTGCGCTGCTTGCCACCTTGAAGGTACCGTTGTTGATGACGGCAATGGCAATGTTGATGTTGTCATTGATGCTGCCAAGCATATGTCCGATAACAAAACCCATCTGCGTAATGCCGATACCGATGCCGACTTTGCATGGGATCCGGCAGCACCTGACCACAGCGGCATGGATAACTTCTGCATGAGCTGCCATGACAGCAATGGTGCAACTTCCCCGATGAGCACCCAGATTCAGGCATTGATCAACGCGAAAGGTATTGCCGCTCAGGGTAAAGTCGCATCTGCTTCCAATCCGTTCGGCGATACCATCTCCAACCAGTACGATAAGATGCAGCGTCCGGCCGTTGTTGATGCAAACAGCCAGTTCAATACAACCAACAACTCGCACCACGCGGTTAAAGGTAAAAAGTACGCCGGTCGGTCCAGAGTGACTAAAGGCGGCACAATTGCTGATGCCGCTTTCACCGCCAACTCTTCGGCAACTCTGCCGGGCACACGTTCCACCATTTATGATGCCGGTAGATTCGAGTCCACTTATGTAACGTTACAAAATGCCGGTGGTGAAACCGGTACACGTAACGGCGGCACAGCCCTCGGCGACGATTCAACCCTTCACTGCGGCGACTGCCACACTGTCGGCCAGTACCGTGCTGCCGATGTTAACGTCCTCCCCTTCAACAAGGCGGTTATCGGTGCTCACGGTTCCAACAACGAGTATCTTCTCCGTAACTACGCCGGTACCGATCAGCGGCACACCGGTCAAAACCTTACCGCAGCCGGTACGTATATTTCATCCGGACCGTATCTGGTTTGCTTTACCTGCCACAAAATCGGATCCTATGGCAATGGCCAGGGGCATGATGGCGAAAGAGCCGGCAGCGAACAATGCAACGGCCCGTATAATACTCGTTCAGAGCCCGTCCCCGGTTTGTTGAATAAAGTAAGCTCCCTGACTCCTGTTGCGGAAGAATACACCGGTATCGGCGAAGACCGTCTTAAATCTGTAATTACTCAGGTTGGCGGCACCACGGCCGGCTCCTATGGCGCGCAGACTACCGGCCATGGCGGCATGCTCAGCAACATCTACGGCATCCAGTGCGCCAACTGCCATAACGGTGGCCCTGCCAACGGTTTTGGCGGCATCCACGGTTCCAAAGTCCAGACCTACACCGACGGCTTGGGTAATACAACAAAGGTAAGGCGCTTCCTGCCGGGTCTTGGCAACGTTATGTTCGTACCGGGTACCGTGGGTGGTTACACCGGCGGAACATCGGCTACGTACAAAGCGTATTCAAGTAACCGGAAGACCGGTACAGCGCTCAGCTTCGCTCTGCTGCCGCTTAGAAACGTTCCATATTCAGCAACAGCCAAGCCTGGTTCCTTCACGTATACTACCGCTGGGGTAACAAACGACCTGAACTGGGAGCAGAAAACCGCGGGACTTGACAAGGGTGCGTCATCTGCCACTCAAGGTCCTTCCGGCTGTTATACTCTCTCAACTGCAGCTCCGAGTGTAAACTACCTGCAATCCGCCGGCTATCCTGCCGATGATGTACGTTACTCACCATCCAAGGATATGAAGGCTGTTGACGGTCAACCGGTACTCGACAGCTGGGGTGGTTGTGAAGACCATGGTGGTGCAGCGGGTAAATCATCTGAACCGTTCACCAGAGGTATTATCCGTCCCGTATCGTACTAATAAATTATCCTGCTATTGGGGGGAACTCTCCCCACTAACGTGATTGTTATTGAGGCCGGCGCTTAGCGCCGGCCTTTTTTCACAGTAACCGGAGGGTCTGTTCTGAATTTGGAACTTTTGACGAAATATGTTCGATCGTATTCTGTAATTATCATTTGCACGTTACTGGTTCTGCTTACCGTTGCTGTCTATATAAAAGTTGGTGGTCACCAGTTCTTGAATTTTGACGACCCTTCCTATGTTACAGAGAACCTCCATGTTTCATCAGGAATAACGGTTGACAATATCTTCTGGGCTTTTTCTTCCATTGATGCCGGCAACTGGCACCCACTTACCTGGTTATCGCACATGGCGGACGTCCAGCTTTACGGTGTTAATCCCCGCGGTCATCACATCACGAACGTCATATTTCATGCCACCTCTTCCGTACTCCTGTTGCTCCTTCTTTTCCGCTGTACCGGATCTTTGTGGCAAAGTTCATTTGTTGCCGCTTTGTTTGCGCTTCATCCATTGCATGTGGAGTCAGTTGCCTGGGTGGCAGAGCGAAAGGACGTCCTCAGCGCGTTTTTAGGGCTCCTTACCCTTTGCCTTTATGCCGAATACGTGGCAAAACGGAACATCGGTCTGTACATTCTTGCTTTTCTTGTATTTGTGCTCGGTTTACTCTCCAAGCCGATGCTTGTAACACTCCCGATAATCATGCTTTTAATGGACTACTGGCCTCTCGACCGCTATCGGCATACAGAAAAACAGGGACTACTTCAATTGTCAGGCAGGACACGAGCAGTTATAATAGAAAAAGCTCCCTTCTTTCTCTGTTCTCTCCTCTCCGGCCTCATAACCATGTACGCCCAGCATAAGGGGGGAGCTACAAATAGCCTTACATCCGTCCCCGTTGTACTCCGCATTGAAAATGCTCTGGTTGCGTATGTGAAGTATATCGGGAAGACACTCTGGCCCACTGATCTCGCGGTTTTGTACCCGCTTCCGGTCTCGTTTCCGCTGTGGCAGGTCATAGGCTCGTTGTTAGTTCTGTTCAGTGTGACGGTGGCAACGGTAAGAGTTCGGAACCGGCACCCATTTCTGGTAGTGGGATGGTTATGGTTTCTCGTTACTCTTGTACCCGTGATCGGCTTGATTCAGGTCGGAAGTCAGTCTATGGCGGACCGCTACTCTTACATTCCCGTTATAGGGCTTTTCATCATGGCTGCGTGGGGAGTTCCGGTTCTGACAAATGGTTTTAAACGCCGGAAGAGTATTCTGGCGTTACTCGCCGGTTCCCTTATAATCACATCAGCCGTACTTACATGGCAACAGCTCGGCTACTGGCAAAATAATATTTCCCTCTATCAGCATGCACTGCACGTCACTTCCGGCAGCTATCTGGTTCATAGCAACCTGGGGATAGCTTTTGCTGAGGAAGGGGATCTTACAGCAGCAATCCGGGAGTACCGTCAAGCGATTCGGATAAGTCCCTATAGCTTTGATGCTCACGGTAACCTTGGGCTTGCTCTTCTCGAAACGGGGGATCTGGATGGCGCACTTATGGAATGCCAGATAGCTCTGCAGTTAAACCCCGGCAGCTCGAATTCGCATTACAATCTGGGTGTCGCTCTCGCTGCAAAAGGGGCACTTGAAGCAGCAACTCACGAATATCATGAAGCGATACGGTCAAGTCCCAATAACTCAAAGATGCATACCAGTCTTGGACGTGTCTATGCGGAGAATGGGGACTTTGACGCTGCCATTCAGGAGTATACAATCGCACTCAGGATAAGCCCCGGAGACATATTTACCCGTAACAATCTGGATCGAGCTCTTGCCCAAAAGAGGATGAAAGATAGTGGTACGTAGCGACAGCAGTTTTTGGTGCTAAATTTTAAACTGGCTTACAATTCTCTTCAGATCCGCTGCCAGCGAAGATAACCGGTCGGCTGCAGCTGCGGATTCGTGGGCTCCTTTGGAAGTCTTGGCAACGACTTCGGTGATCTGCAACATGTTGTTGCTTATTTCAGAAGTGGTAGCGGTCTGCTCTTCAGCTGCTGTGGCAACTTGATGAATCTGTGAGTTGACGTCATTTATCTGTTGAAGAATTTTTTCAAGAGCTCTTCCGGAGTCTACCGCCTTCTCGCTCCCTTTGGATACTTCACGAACCCCTTCTTCCATAGCTAATACAGCGCCTTTAGTGTCCTGCTGTATAGCCTTGATCATTCCGCCAATTTCACGGGTTGCACGGGTGGTACGCTCGGCAAGCGCCCGCACCTCATCGGCAACGACTGCAAAACCTCTCCCCTGCTCACCCGCTCGAGCCGCCTCGATGGCAGCATTCAGCGCCAGCAGGTTGGTCTGGTCGGCTATATCCTCGATAGTCCCAATGATTTCTCCGATCTGGTCGGAACGGCTTCCCAAACTTTCAACAGCTTTGGCAGAACTTCTTACACGCTCGGCAATGCTGTTCATTACGGCAATGGTTTCATCTACAACCCTGGCGCCGGAAACTGCTGCCGCACTGGCCTGTTGTGAACTTTCCGACGATATAAGGCAATTCTGAGCAATGTTACCGGATGTCGCTGACATTTCTTCCCCGGCTGTGGCGACAGTTTGGGCTTGAGCGGTTACTTCTGCGGCAGCTGCAGCCATCAAGGCTGAGTGGAAGCACGCTTTTTGATGCTTAAGTCAGCGGGCAACCTGATGTTTTTGGTTAAAAAGAGAGGTGAGCACTTCATGTACCCACCCCACGTTGAATGTTCGATTTTCCCTACTATGAATCTTTAGAACGGATCTCGGTCTAA
>Ga0118677_10004040_pt1 | contig 27098 bp, 22 predicted proteins | sample AliMusrvi5mmetaG_FD_86154 | JGI IMG/M metagenome (GOLD analysis project Ga0118677, IMG submission 86154) | reverse complement strand
TCCCTACACGACCTACGCCGGAATGGCACGCAACGACGTTCTCGCCATCAAGGCCTATCTCGATGGCCTGCCAGCGGTAAAGCACGCGGTGCCGGCAAGTGAATTGTCCTTCCCGTACTCGCAGCGCGGCCTGCTGCCGCTGTGGAACGCGTTCTACCAGCCGCCGGTCGGCTTCAAGTCGGATCCCGGTCATGACGGGAACTGGAACCGGGGCGCCTACCTTGCGAACGCGCTCGGCCATTGCGGTGAATGCCACACGCCTCGCAATTTCGCCTACGCACTTCGGTCCGAGCAGGCGCTGTCGGGCGCCACCACCCGGGGTTGGAAGGCCTACGACATCACGTCGACCGGTCTCGCCGGGTGGACGCTCGAGGCGCTCGACGCCTATCTCGCGACCGGCCATGCGCCAGGTCACGGCACCACGGCGGGACCGATGAAGGAGGTCGTCGCCTTCGATACGGCGCAGCTGACGGCGGACGACCGCCGCGCACTGGTGCAGTACCTGCTCGGCTCGCATCAGGCGCCGGCGGCGCCGGCCGTTCCAATCAAGAGTGTCGCGGATCCCGCCTCACTCGGTGCCAACCTGTACGCCGGAACCTGCGCGGGTTGCCACGCCCTCGATGCCGGCACGGCGGCAGCCGCGCCAGGCGATCTGCGGGGCGCGAGCTCCGTCCGGGATCCGAGCGGGACCAATGTCTTGAGATTGATCGCGGAAGGGTCGCCACACGGCAGCGACGCAGGTGCTGCGATGCCTGCCTTCGCGCGCGCCTACAGCACTGCCGAACGGGCGGCACTGGCCAACTTTGTGCTGGCCCAGTGGGGAGGCCTGACGCCGAAGCTCACGCCCAACGACGCCGAGGCGGCTTCGCGGCCCTAGTGCGGCGAGGCGAACTGTATGCGCGCGCTGGGCCCGGCGTCGACGGGCCCTCGCGTGCCAGGCGTGCGGCGGGCCTGGGGCAGCACAGCGTGCAGGCTTGGATGCCGACCGAAAGGTCGGCACCGCCTGAGCAGCGCGCCTGGACCTGCGCGCGCCGTCAGCTTGCGCGAACAGGAACTCATGGGCTGTTTGCCGCCCTGTTCCTGGCAGCCGCGCTGACCGGCGCCCTGCAGATCGGCGTCCGCCACGTGATGGCCGCGGTGCCGCTGCTGATCATCCCGGCCGCGGGCGTTGCCGCTCCCGCGTTCGACCGCGCGATGGCAGGTGGCACCCGCGGCCTGCGCCGCTTCGGACCGGCCGTCCTCGTGGGTGCCCTGCTGTTCTGGCACGTCGCAGGCACGGTCGCCGTGGGCCCCCGGTACCTCCAGTTCTTCAACGAGATCGCAGGCGGGCCCGAAGGGGGCCACCGGTACCTGGTCGATTCGAACCTCGAATGCGGCCAGGATCTGATCCGCCTCAAGGACTGGCTGGACGAAAAGGGGCTGGCCGAGGTGCCCCTCGCGTATTTCGGCCGCGTCGATCCGGCGGTCTACGGCATCCGGGCCGTCCCCCTCGATCGGGACACCCACGGGATCGCGGTGGTCTCGCCGACCTTCGTGGCCGGCCGTCCGTACTTCGGCAACCTGGACGCCCAGCACGGCTGGCTGCCGTCGGGCACCTTCACCTGGCTGAAGTCCCATCCGCCCATCGACCGCGTGGGGGCCCTCTTCGTGGTGCGCCTTCCCTGAAGGGACGCACCGCTCGCGGGGTTGTCGCGAAGCCTCAACTCTGGCACCCTTCCGTTCGTTGAGCCGGAGGCGGCTCCGCGCCCGGGCAGGAATTCGTGTCGGGAGGTTTCATGCCGCTGAAGATCGCCCCGTCCATCATCGCCGGGGATCAGTCAGACCTGGGCCGGGAGGTCCGCGCCATCACCGACGCCGGCGCGGATCTCGTCCACATCGACGTGATGGACGGCCACTTCGTTGCGAACCTGACCGTGGGCCCCGGCGTGGTGAAGGCCATGCGCCCCCACACTTCCCTTCCCTTCGATTGCCACCTGATGCTGTCCGAGCCAGGCCGCTACGTGAAGGCCTTCGCCGATGCGGGCGCCAACCGGATCTCGGTCCATGCGGAGGCCCAGGGCGCGGCCGACGCACTGAGGGCCATCCGCGAGCTGCGCATGGTGCCTGGCATCGCGATCAACCCGGAAACGCCCGTCGATCGCCTGCTGAGGTTCTTCCCCCTGGTGGACTTCGTGGTCGTGATGACGGTGCACCCGGGATTCTACGGCCAGGCGCTCATTGCCGAAGCGCTTGACAAGGTACCCGTGTTGAAGCATCATCTCCGGGCTTTTGGACGGGACGTCGCCATCCTCGTGGACGGTGGGGTGTCCGTCGGGAACGCGGCTGACGTTTCCGCCGCCGGCGCCGACGAGGTGGTGGCGGGTGCGGCCGTGTTCAAGGCTCCCGACTATCGGCAGGCCATCGAGGCCCTCCGGAAGGCGGGTGCCGGATCCTGACAATCGGGGCGTAGCGCAGCCTGGTAGCGCACATGGTTCGGGACCATGGAGTCGCTGGTTCAAATCCAGTCGCCCCGACCGATCGGAAACCTCGGATGAAGACGTTGCTACGCAGCATCGGTGCGCTTGCGGCCCTCCTGGTGGCAGGCCTCCTGGTCGCCTGTGCGCCGGACCGCTCCTCGGGGCCGGACGCCGAGCGCCACACCGCCACGTACCTCGAAACCGGCAAGTGGGTCACGGACTCCGTCGATCAAGGCGCGGGCGACACCACGGACTGGAAGGTGCTGGTCCTGGAAGACACGGGCTTCCTGACGCTGGAGCTCGTCTTCGACGACCCGTCTGCCAACGTGACGGTCGAACTGTTCGATCGCTTCGGCAAGCCCATGGCGCGGGCAACCCATCGTGCCGGCGACGGCCCCCAGTTGAAGCTGACCACCGACGTCGGCATCGGGAAGGTGTTCGCGCGGATCACCGCAGGCAAGGGTACGAAGACCGGGTACACGATCAAGGCCTCGGTCCGCTGACCCCCGCTCCCGCCGAGGTCGTCACCCCTCGTCATCATGCCCTTCTGGAACGCCGTCCGTCCTCGCGTGGAACCGCGAGAATTCGCGCGTGAACTGGAAGGTCTTCAGGTCCTGGATGCGCTCGACGTACAGCACGCCGTCCAGGTGATCGACCTCGTGCTGGACCGCGGCCGCCGGAAAGCCCTCGAACTCCTGCCGGTGGTCGGTCCCGTCGGAGGCCGTCCAGGCGACGTGCACCTTCCGCGGGCGCTCCACCTGGCCGATGAGGTCGGGGACCGACAGGCAGCCCTCCCAGTTCTGCATCGTTCCATCGGTGATCGGCGTGACCACCGGGTTGATCATCGCCGTGCGCGGGATGGCCGGGTCGCCCGGATCGCGAAGGCCGGCGGGGACTTCCAGCACGATCAGGCGCAGGGAGACGTGCACCTGGGGCGCCGCCAGGCCGATGCCCTCGTACTCGTCCATCGTGTCGAACATGTCGGCGAGGATCTGTTCCAGGACCCCCGACGCGATCTCCCGGCCGGTGACCTCGCGGGCTCGTTGCCGCAGCACCGGGTGTCCCATCCGTGCGACCTTCAGGATCATGGAGTGCCTCCTCGAACGATCGAGCCACCGGACATGCCCGAGGCGCTTCGTCCCGGGCGGCTCCATGGTCGCACGGAGCCGGGGAGGCGGACAAGGCGAAGGGCCCCGCAGGGCGCGCCGATGCGGCCTGGGCGCCTTGACATCGGCGGCCCGCGGTTGCTATCGTATCGGGCACGCCAGATGGCGTCGAGGAAGGCCTGGCCCCGCGAGCCCACCAAGCCGCGCCAATCCAAGGGGATCAGGTTGTCCGGCCTTTCAAGCATACGGAGGCCTCGAAGATGCCCGCGACCAAGGCTCCTGCGACCCGGTCGACCAAGGCCCGTGCGGCCGACGGCCCGGGATTCGTGAGCGTGCACAAGACCCTGTATCCGACCGACGTCCTTTTCGGAACCGCGTTCGCGTTCCTGGACCGGTGCTACGTGCACCTGGACGTGGAGGACGCCGACCGGATCCGGATCGAATTGACCCCGCGGCCGGGTTCCGGGATGTCGGCAACCGAAATGGCCGGCGAGTTCACCAACGAGCTGATCAACCAGGCCCTGCGCTTCAAGCTGGCGAAACAGACCGAGAAGGTCCGCACGATGATCGTGGGCCGGGCGATCGGGGAAGCGCAGCCGTACGAATCCATGTCCGACGAGGGACGCGACGAGGGACCCGACCGCGGGCCCGACACGTACCAGATCCCGGACCTGCCTCCCGAGGTCGCGAAACTGCTGGCCGAGGAGGACGACGGCCTGGACTTCCTCGATGACCCCCTTGGCATCGCGGTCCCCTGGGAAGAGAAGTACGGCAAGAAGAAGGACGGCGAGAACAAGGCCGACAAGGAACCCGAGGGCAAGTGACGCCCCGGGCACCTTGAATGGAGTCCGCAATGACACTGCGCTTCCACAAGAAGATCTATCCCCGGACGGCGGTGAAAGCCGCCGTGGAAACCTATGGCGCCGTGGCCCGGTTGTCCCTGCGCGTCGAGGGCGACTACGCCGTGGTCGAAGTCGAGGCCGCGTCGCCCGAGGCAACCGCCGCGGTGGCCGGCGAACTGCAGAACTGGGCCCTTGGCCAGGCCATCGTCCAGCGAGGCGAAGGATGAACGCGAAGACCGGGGCCAAGGCCCCTGTGGCCAAGGTGCAGCGCAACCTGTTCCGTTGGCGGAAGGTCGGGGCCAAACATGTCGTGACCAGCGACCATGGCGCCCACACCTTCCTGGACGACCAGCAACTGGACCAACTGATCACCGGTCGCGTCAAGGCGGGCACACCGCTGTACGAAGAGATGCGGCAGAAGGGCTTCCTGCTGGAGGAAACGGACATCCAGCGCGTTGCCGACGCTTACGACCGCAAGGTGTCTTTCGTCTACCGCGGCCCGGTCCTGCACATCCTGGTGGTGACCCTGCGGTGCAACGAGGTCTGCACCTACTGCCACGCCAGCCGCTCGAACATGTCGGAAACGGAAACCGACATGTCCATCACGACCGCCGAAAAGTGCGTGGACATGGCGCTGCGATCGCCGTCGAACACCATGACCATCGAATTCCAGGGCGGCGAGCCTCTGGCGAACTACGAAGTGGTGCAGCACGTCGTCGAATACGGGTCCGCCCAGGCCCAGGCTCGCGGCAAGCGGGTGATGTTCAGCCTGGTGTCGAACCTCGCCCTGATGGATGAAACGAAGCTGGACTGGCTGGTCCGCAATCGCGTCCAGATCTCGACGTCGCTGGACGGGCCGAAGGACCTGCACGATCGGAACCGCAAACTGGTCGGCGGGAGCGCTTACGACCGCACCGTGTTCTGGATGAAGCGCATCAACGAAGCCTACCTGGCGGCAGGCCTGGATCCGCAGTTGTACCATGTCGAAGCCCTCGCCACGATCACCCGCGAGCACCTGTCCCGGGCCAAGGACCTGGTGGACGAATACGTGAAGAACGGGTGCCGGGCGATCTTCCTGCGACCCTTGAACCCCTTCGGCTTCGCCAAGAAGACCGGCGAGAAGGTGTCGTATACCGCGACCGAGTTCCTGGCGTTCTACAACGAGGCGCTGGACTACGTGCTGCAGACGAACCGGGACGGCGTCGAAATCCTGGAACGCCTGGGCGCGATCTTCCTGTCCAAGATCATGACCCCCGACGACCCGAACTACCTGGACATCCGCTCGCCTTGCGGCGCCGGCATCGGCCAGATCGCGTACAACCACGACGGCTCCATCTTCACGTGCGACGAGGGCCGCATGGTGTACCAGATGGGCGACGAGGTGTTCCGCATCGGGTCGGTGGACACGCTGACGCTGAAGGACGTGGTGACGTCGGAAACGGTCAAGTCCATGGCGATGGCGTCGTGCCTGGACGGCCTGCCGGGATGTGCCGCCTGCGCGTACAAGCCGTTCTGCGGCACGTGCCCCGTGTTCAACTATACCGAGCAGGGGAACATCTTCCCGCAGAACTCGACGAATTCCCGGTGCACCATCTACATGGGCATCCAGGATCGCCTGTTTCGCGAGCTGCAGTCCGAGGATCCCACCGTGCGGAGCATCTTCCAGCGGTGGATCACGGTGAAGGACCGTCCCGAATTCATGCACGACGGCCGGCACCCGGGACCGTCCTGACCCGGGAGGGGGGCGCCATGGTCCTCCCCGAATCCGCTGGCGCCACCGCCGAAACGCCCGTCCGGGCCGTCTTGAAGCTGACCTACGCCTGCAACCAGCGATGCACGTTCTGTCGGGTGGACGACTGCCGCGGGACCGTCGAGGACGTGCCCGCGGAGGCGGTGGTCCGGAAGGCGCTGGCCGCCCGCGCGCTGGGCGTGGGCATGATCCTGTTCAGCGGCGGCGAGCCCACGCTGCGGCCCGACCTGCCGCGGCTGGCGGCGGCGATGGGCGCTATCGGGATGTCGTGGGGCCTGATCACCAACGGCCGGCGACTGGCCCACGACGCCTTCCGGGACAGGCTGCTGGGCCTGGGACTGGCCTACGTGCATACCTCGCTGCACGGGGCGAAGGCCGCGACGCACGACGCGCTGGTCGAGTGCGCGGCCTTCGACGAGGTGCTGGCGGCGCTGCGGGGACTGCACGGGCGCGGGGTCGAGTTGCACGTCAACACCGTCGTCACGCGGACGAACATCGGGGAACTGGTGGCCATCGGCGACCTCCTGGCCGGGATGGCCCCGATCACGCACAAGATCTGCCTGGCCGAGCCGCTGGGGCGCTTCCTGGACCAGGCGAAAGCCCTGTGGGTACCGCCGGAGGAAGCCGCCAGCGCGGCCGAGGACGCGGTGCGGAAGTGCCGCGAACGCCACGGCGCATCCGGGCTGTCCGTGGCGATCGAAGGCTTCCCGCTGTGCCAGGTGCCTTCGGCGCGGGACGCCGTGTCGGGCCTGCGCGGGCACAACATCCGGTACATGAGCGAGGGCTTCGAGGACGACCTGTTCCCGACCGACGAGGGCGCCCGGGCCTGGCTGCAGCCGTGCGACGAATGCGCGGCACGCGGCGAGTGCCCGGGGGTGTACGTGGGGTATGCCGAGCGCTGCGGGGCCGCGGGGTTGAAGGCGTTCTGAGGCGCCGCTACCCCGGGGGCAGCGACAGGCACTGCCCGGTCGTCAGGAAGTGATTCAGCCGCCGTTCCAGCACGGTCATCTTCGCGGTGAAAAGCGCGTCGTTCCCCTGCTCCAGCCACCGCGCGCCAGCCTCGCCCAGGGCCGTGATCACCTGGGTCCACACCGCCCGCGTGTCCACGTCGCCTTCGGGCTCCAGGACGATCGAATAGCGCATCGATCGCAACCCGTTGACTCGCACGAACTCGATGCGCGAGGGCGGCTCATGGCGGGAAACGACCCACGTGTCCTGCGGGCCGTCGTCGGGGAAGTTCGTCTGGAACACGCAGTCCAGCTCGGCCACGCCGGACCGGGAGTGCACCACGTTGCAGGCCCACGGTTCGATCCACTCGTACTCGCGAACCGGGCACAGCAGGGGGAACACGCGGTGCGGCCGCGCATGCAGGTGCATCGTGTGGCTGCGGATCAAGCGGGTCGCCTCCATGGGAAATCCTCCGGGATGAGCCTGTGCGGGGGAGCTACGGCGCCTGCACCGCGAACGAGTCCTGCGACACCACGGCGCACTGCACGTTGACGTCGGCATAAGCGAAGTCGTCGCTGTAGTCGAAGGTCTTGCCCCCCGCACCCAGCCGGTACGCCGACAGTTCCAGTTCGATCGTCTTCGGTCCGAAGCGCTCGGGCGACGGGTCGTCCGAGGCGGTCGGGTCCGGGTTGGCGAGGACCGGCCGCGCCTTCGCGTCGTCCGGCAGCACCGGAAGGTCCAGGCGCATCGACGTGCTGCCCGATGTCAAATGGGCCGGCACGAAGAACTCCCACAGGCAGTGCGACCGCGGGCCGCCCAGCGTCCCCTTCCCCCCGGTATCGTCGTTGGTGACCAGGCTGTTCAACGGCGCCGCCGTCAGGTAGTTGACCCGGAGCACGTACAGGTCCGGGGTCTTCGGATCGGTCACCGGCAGCCACTCGATCGTCCCGGTGAACGCGTCGTCCGACACCGCGTCCAGCGGTTTCCGCGGCGCCACGGGCCGGGGCACCGTGATGTGCGGCGCTTCCAGCCAGGAGGCGGGCTTCATGAAATCCACCGGCACGCCCGGCTGGGCCAGCGGGAAGACCGGCGTCGAGATCCCGGGCGGATCGCCGCCGAAGTATGTCGCGCGCCCGGCCAGCGCGACCCCCATCGGCTTCAGCGTGATGCCCAGCCGCTGGATGGCGGGGTCGTCGTTCGACGGGAAACGCACGTGCACGGGGTTCGTGAACTTGTCCCGGTTGTAGGAGCCGTCCACCGTCACCCAGATGAAGCCCTCGCCTCCCGTGTCGATCACCGGCATCACCAGCACGTTCGGGAAGGCGGCGCCGGTCTGCCAGTCCTTCGGAGGGCTCCCCACGTCGATGTCCAGGGCCGGCGCCAAATCGGACAGCAGATCGATGTCCATCGGCAGGCTCTGGATCACGGTGGGCAGCCCGCCCTGCACCTGGATCCGGGCGATGGCCATGGACCGGGGCTTGAACACCAGCTTGTAGGGGTCGGCCAGCGCGTCGGCCACGTGGGCGGCGGTCCCCCCCAGCGCGAACAGCAGGTACTGGCCCTCGGGAATGTTCTGGAACTCGAAGCTGGGCGGGTTGGCGCAGGTCGCGTCGGCCTGGTCGCTCATCTCGCAGACGGCCATGTTCGCGGGGATCGGGAGGACGCCGCCACCGGCGACATCCAGGGCAGGAGGCGGTTCGAGGACGCTCCCCATGCTCATCGACGACAGGGGCACGTCCTTGATCGACAGTTGCACCAGCGCCAGGGGCAGTTCCGGGTTCGCGTTGCCCGCGGGCGGGAACACCTGGTCCAGCACGCGGCCCCCGGGATACCGTGCCAGCCCCGTTTCGCCCAGGAACCCGCTGATGGTGCCGCGGATCGAACCGACGCGCGCGGCGTCCCGGGGCAGCACCGGGTCCAGCCGCGTCATCAGCACCGCAACATAGGCCGCATCCACGCCGAGGTAGGTCGTGAACCGGTACCCGTCCGCGCCCACCGTGATGTCCGCCGGTCCCGCCAGTTCCACCACGTCCTGGCCCGCGACGTAGTCGACGTAGCCTTCGGGCCCGGTGACCTTCGATGGCCACCAGTCCCCGAAAGGCCCGCGGACCGCGACGGTGGCGCCTTCGAAAGGCTTGGGAGTTCCCGCGGTGGCGTTCGACAACGCGTACACCCGCAGCAGGTCCTTCATCGGGCCCGCGCCCACGTGGGGCGTCGTGTTGACCCCGGGGACAATCGGGTCCGCGAACGACAGCGACACCTTGTCGGTGGCCGTCAGGATCGGATCCGACGGGTCGGTGTAGGTCGCCTGCACCTGGGCCTGCACCCGTTCGGTCGTGCAGGGCCGGACCACGTAGGTTCCGTCCGACCGGGCGTCCACCGGTTGCAGGCTGCTGCCCTCCCAGGCGAATTCCACGGTCCGGTTGGCGAGGGGGGCACCCAGGCTGTTCTTCAGGTGGGCCACCACCTCGGCGCACTGCCGGTTCGATTCGTCCCGGAACACCGGGCTGGCCGTCAGCGTGAGGCGCGGCCTCGAGTCCGGCTCCGGATCGCTGCCGTCCGGGATCCCGTCGCCATCGGTGTCGACCTTGTTCGGGTCGGTATGGAAGGCCTGTTCCTGACGGTCAGTCAGGCCGTCGCCATCGCTGTCCTTGCCCAGCGTCCTGCCGCAGGAGGACTGTCCGAGGGCCGCCAGCACGACCGACATCAGCACCGCAAAGCCGCGATTCTTCAACTCCACGCGTCGAACTCCGAACCGGCCGGCGCCGCAGGCACGCGCAAGGCCGGCGTTGTCAGAATCTCACCTTCGCCGACAGCGCCCCCGCCAGGTACCAACCCTCGCTGCCAACCCAGGGATACCCCGGATTGGTGGCATCCTGGGCATCCTTGGCGTCCCGGTTGCTCACCAGGTAGCCGCCCGACATCGCGGCATCCACCGTGATGGCCGGGCCTCCCACGGCCTCGGCGTCGAACCCGAGGCCCACGCTGCCGACATACCGATCGCCGTCCAGCAGGTTCGTCACGCCGGTCTGGGCCGGCACCGGCGACTGGATCCACGCGAAGCCTGCCCGCAGGGCCAGCGCCTTCAGGGGCTTGAATTCGCCGCCCACCCGGACCGCCCACGTGTCGTGGAACCCCGGATCGAGCGCGATGCTCTGCTTGAGCACCTCGGTCTTGGAAGAGTACAGAATCACGTCCGGGGCAGATGACCGGAATCGGCGATACACCGAGTACGTGACATCCCCGGTCACCAGGAAGCGATCCGTCCTGTAGGCGGCACCCAGCGCAATCTGGTGCGGCGTCGAGTAGTCCACCGCGGTCACCTTCAGCCGCACCGGAGCCAGATTGTCCGCAAGCACCGCGCTGACCGGGATCGACAGGTCCAGGCGGTTCTCGCCGCGCCACGTCAGGCCCAGCGTAAGCCCAGGCACGGGCTCGACAAGAACACCCAGGTTCGGAGAAACACGCGTGCCCACGTCCACTTCCGTCAGGTTCTGGTTGCCGCCATCCGTGAAGTCCACGTTGACGCGTCCCTTCACCGAGGGGATGAACGTGAAACCCGCGCCCACCATCAGCCATTTCCATCGGCCCGCGGCGGCGACGTTCAGGACCAGGCGGCGGTTCCGATCCTCCATGAACGGGAAGTACGGCTGCTGGATCGGCCGCTCGCGGACCGCGTACAGGGTCGTGCCCGGGATGACCACCGACGCGCCCAGGAACAGCACGCGTTCCAGGCCCTTGCCCAGCGGGACGGGCGACGCGATCCCCACGTCGCCGGAACCGCGGACGGTGTCGTTCCGGCGGGTCGACTGGCGGACCAGCTGGCCCGAGGCCTTGTCGAGGGTCGAGTACTTCGCGGTCAGGAAGGTCTTGTACGTCATGGCCCCGAGGCCCAGGTCGAAGCCCTTCAGCATGCCTAGGCCGGCGGGGTTGTAGTAGGTCGCGTCAAAGGACGAGGCGGCCGCGGTCATCGCGCCGCCCAGCGCCATGCCTTTCGCCGTGTACCCGAAGGTGTCCAGCGGGTTCGCGACGGCAGGGCCGGCCGCTCCCAGAGCCATCGCCAGCACCAGCAGCCCCGCACCGAACCGACGCACGCTCGACCTCCGTCCCCGGCAAGCCGGCGGATGATACCACAACACCCCCCGGCTCCGGAGGGGAGGCCCGTCGCAAACCGGGCATCAATCCACGCGTGCGCGCGATTGAGGTCTTCAGGTATACTACCGCCCGTCCTTCTCGAAAGGTGCCCCATGTCGCGGCGTTCCCTGTCGGCCCTGCTGCCTGCCCTGGCGCTCCTGGTCGCGAACGGATGCGACGGCGGGAAGCTGGCCGGACCCGGCGCCACCATCGAGACGACGGTCGATCCGACCGAGGTGAGGGCGGGACAGCCCGTGACCGTCACGTGCGTGGTCAAGGGCGACGGCGGCAAGGTCGTGGAATGGGCGACCCAGGTGACCGTGGAGCCGGCGACCGGCGTGACGATGGCCGGGAATATCGCGACCCCGACGGTGGCCGGTTCGGTTTCGTTCGCCTGCCGCGCCGACGACGTGCACGCCAAGGACACGACTCCCGCGGTGGTCACCGTGAAGCCCGCGGACCCGGCGGCCACCACGGTCGTGCTGGACCCGACGACGGTGGCTGCCGGCGCGCCCTCGGTCGCCACGTGCGACGTGTTCGACGCCTACGGCAACCCGATCGCCGATGCGAAGACCTCGATCGACGGGCTGGACGGACTGTCCATCGACGGCAACAGCGTCAGCGCCGCGAAGATCGGCACCTACAACGTCGGCTGCTCGGTGACGGGCTTCGACGTCACGAAGACGACGGCCCCGCTGACCGTCACGCCGGCGGACCCGAAGCGGCTGGTGGTCACCGGGGACCCCGACCAGACGGTCTACTCGACCGGCCAGGAAGTGCTGGTCGGATGGAAGGTCTTCGATGCCTACGAAAACGTGATCGAGGGCCTGCCCGCGACCGTCACCGCACCGCCGGATCCGCCGGGCATGGACCCCCTGGGGAACAACCGCTACCGCTTCACCAAGGAAGGCCGCTACCGGGTCCACGTGGCGCTGGACGCCCCCTGGGAAGCGGTCGAGAACTCGAGGATCTTCGTGTGCGACGTGGGCGCCCCGACGCTGGACAACCTGTTCCCGCCCCGCGGGTACACCCAGACCGGCGACCCGACCCTGATCGTTTCGGGAACGTTCTCGGACGCCACCGGCTCGCAGGGCGGCACCGTGACGGTCAACGGCGAGCCGGCGACCATGGACGCGAGCGGCGCGTTCACGTTCCCGACGACGGGCGTCCACGGCCTGAACGTGCTGGTGATCGTGGCCACCGACGAGTTCGGCCACGCGACCCGGACCACCCGTGGCTGGTACTACTCGACCGGGTGGCTGAAGGTCGACGACAAGACCACGTTGGACAACACGATCCTGCCCGAGTCCGTGCTGCTGAACATCGGCCAGAGGTTCCTGGACGACGGCGTTCACGACCCGGCGCACCCGAACGACCTGGCGACGCTGGTCGAAATCCTGCTGGGCAGCGCGATCCAGCCGCTGCTGGCGAACATCCCGCCGTTCAGCTTCCCGATCCCAAACCTCATCAACGTGAAGATCGCGGGCGTGGGACTGGAAGGCGACCTGGAAGTGGTCGTCACGGTCAAGGACGTGACGCTGGGCAAGCCCTCGGTTGGGCTGGACCTGATGGACGGCGGCATCTCGGCGTCGATCGGCTTCCAGCCGGTGTCGCTGGGGCTGGGGCTGGAATTCATCGTGCACGCCCGGGCGGTCGGCTTCGGCCAGACCATCCCCCTGCTGGACCCGTCCACGTCCTCGACCGGCTCGCTGTCGGTCGGCACGCTGGGAGTCACGGTGGGGCTGATGATCGCGAAGCCGCTGGGCGGCGACCTGTCGGTGACCGGCCAGAACTTCCAGCTGACGCTGACCGACATCGCGATCAGCCCGATCGAGTCGCTGAACATCCACCTGGGCAAGATCCCCAACACGGCCATCGACCTGGGCGACGTGGACCTGACGACGCTGGTCGGCCCGATCAACGGCCTGCTGTCCCAGTACGTGCTGAACCCGCTGGTCAACCTGATCACGCAGCCGCTGATCAACCTGCTGGAGCCGCTGGTGGTCGGCGTGATGGGCGACGCGATCAAGCAACTGCTGGACCAGTTGAACATCCGCCAGTCGTTCGCGGTGCCGGACCTCCTGGGGACCGGCAAGTCGGTCAGCCTGGACTTCGGCCTGGATCTTTCGTCCGTGCTGTTCACCGAGGCCGCCGGCCGCGTCGGGCTGGACCTCGGCTTCGCCACGGCGAAGGGCATGACCCGCCAGCCGCCGCTGGGGTCCATCCTCCGCGACTCGTGCGACAAGGCCGAGCAGAACCCGCCGCAGTTCGTCTTCCCGGCCGACCCGTCGGTGCAGCTGGGGCTGGCCCATGACGCCATCAACGAGCTCCTGTTCATGGTGTACTGGTCGGGGATGCTCGAGGGGCAATTCGACGCTTCGTCGCTGCTGGGCGGCGCCGGAGGCGCGGGGGGCCTGCCGGTCGAAAACCTGCTGATCACGCCGACGCTGTGGCAGGCGCCCATCTTCAACGACTGCAAGAGCGCCACGCAGCGCATCGAGGTCGGCGACCTGCACCTGGAAATCCAGATGGACCTGCTGGGCAACCCGCAGTGGCTGGAGGCCTGGCTGCAGCTGTCGATCGAGGTCGAGATCACCGCGACCGGCGACCAGGTCGGCATCAAGATCGGCAAGATCCAGACGCTGGAGTACGAACTGTACGACGAGGGTGGCGGTCTGACCGACCTGCTGGACATGCTGGGAGGCTACCTGCCCAGCCTGGTCCAGGGGATCGAGGGCAAGGCGTTCTCGTTCCCGATCCCGGCCATCCCGCTGGACGGCCTCCTGCCCGGGCTCCCGGCCGGCACCTCCCTCCAGTTGGGCAACCTGTCATCCGGCATCGACAAGGGCGTGATCCGCATCGGCGGGGACCTCATGTAGCGCCGCGCCTCGACGCGCCTTCCGTTTCCAGGAACGACCTCCGCAACGCGTCCAGGGCTCGCCGCTCGATCCGCACCACCGTGGCGGGGCTGGTGCCGATGGCGACGGCGACCTCCCGGACCGAGCGTCCCTCCTGGTAGCGCAATCGCAGCACCTCCCGATCCACGCCGCCCTGGGTCGACCAGGACCTGGCCAGGAATCGGCGGAACCGCGCCAGCATCACCCGCGACTCGGGCGACCGGGACTCCGTAGGGTGGCCGAGCGACGGCTCCCGTCCCGACTGCGAATCCAGGGCGGGGGCCTCCCGGCCGCGACGGGCCAGCGTCCGGACGTGATCCATGCAGGCGCCGCTGGCGCGACGCGCCCCGAAGCAGCCCAGGCTGACGCCGCGACCCGGCTCGTAGCGCGCGGCCGCCTCCAGCAGCCCGACGACCGCCTCCTGGGCCAGGTCCTCCCGGTCCGTCGGGTTCCAGACGCGGGACCGGTAGTGATCCGCGATCCGCCGCACCAGGGGTAGCAGGGTGGACACCGGGGTCATGGCGTTCCTCCAGCAGGGGACTGGGGGGAGCCTCTTCAAGGTCCGTGCCACGTGCGCCCGCCGCCCCTGGGGAGCCTGTCGGGAAATGGAGTTCGTTGCGAGGAAGCGCATGCGCCCGACAGGCCCCTGGAAGGACGATGCGAAGCCGGGGGCGTCGCCACTGGCCCGGAAGGTTGCGGGACGCGCCCCCGGATGGAACCACCCCTGGGGTCTGCGAAGGCCCGGGGTGGGGTCGGCAGACCGGGGAGGGAAGTCGCTTCATGACCAAGCGGATTGGCCAGTCCTTTCGGGAGGCGCACCGGATTGAAAAGATTGTGTGAAGGATTTGAAACTCGACCCTGAAAAGCCCTAGAATCCCCCCAACGCCGGCCGAAAGGCCCTTCGACAAGAGGCATCCTTTGCGCGCATATCAACACGTTCGTCCGATGTTCCTCCTGGCAGCCCTGCTGCTCCTTTCCCTCGCCGGCACCTTCGCTGCGTGCGCGGGAGGCGGCGTGAAGTCCGGCGACCTGTCCGGCGCCGACGCCCCGATGGACAGCCTGTCCCCCGACGCGCTGGGGGGTGACGTCTCGAACGACAGGACCGAGGAGGACCTCGGCCCGATCCCGGACGGCTACGTCTGCCGGCCCGGCGCGGGCAAGTGCCTGGGGTCGAACTTCATGCTCTGCAAGAACGACGGCTCGGACTGGACGGTCACCGCCTGCACGGACGGCTCCGAATGCACCGACGCAGGATGCAAGACGACCGGCGGCTGCACCGCGAACCAGGCGTCCTGCGACGGCCTCGGTCGCGTCATCATCTGCCTCCCCGACGGCACCGGGTACGGCTCCCCGACCGCCTGCCTCGAAGGCTATACCTGCCACGCCGGCAAGTGCGTCGCCTCCATCTGCACCCCCGGCCAGACCGACTGCACCCAGACCGACCTGCTGACCTGCCAGGGCGATCCGCCCGCGTGGGTTGAAACGCCTTGCAGCGACAACCGGATCTGCTTCAAGGGCGCCTGCGTCGAGTGCTTCACGGACGACCAGTGCATGGCGCCCCGGACGTGCGTCCAGGGCAGCTGCATCATCGCCCCGCTGGAAGTGACCACCCTCGAATTGCCCGACGGCGCCAAGGACGTCGCGTACACCTCGGCGGTGGAAGCGAAGGGCGGCACGCCCCCCTACACGTGGTCCGTGACCAAGGGCGCCCTGCCCGACGGCATCGTGCTCGCCCCCGCCACGGGCGGCCTTTCGGGCAAGCCCACGAAGGGCGGCACGTCGACCTTCACGGCGACCGTGACCGACCAGACCAGCGCCACCGCCTCCAAGGAACTGAAGATCTTCGTCGCCGCCAGCTCGAACCTGGTGATCACGTCCAAGTCCCCGCTGCCCCAGGGCGAGGATGGCACCCCCTACTCGTTCCAGTTCGTCGCGACCGGCGGCACCCAGCCCTACGGCTGGATGATCACGGCCGGCGCGCTGCCCAAGGGCCTCAGCCTGGGCTCGGACGGCCTGCTGTCGGGCACGCCCGACGATCACGGGGACTTCACGTTCAGCGTTCGCGTGGTGGACGTCGGCGACCCGATCGGGTCCGACACCAAGGAATTCACCGTGAACATGAAGATCGCCCCGCTGGTCATCATCGCCGGCGATGGCCAGACGGCGATCAACCTGTTCCTGACCCAGGCCATCATCCTGCCGCTGGACACCGTCGTGTCGGGCATCCCGATCCCCTACAGCACCCAGTTGACGGCGAAGGGCGGCCTGAAGCCCTACGTCTGGGCGGAACAGGAGATGCCGTCGTTCCTGAAGACCTTCATCCCGAAGGCCGGCATTCCCACGGGCCTGACGCTGGGCACCGACGGGAAGCTGTCGGGCTCGGTGACGGACACATCGCTGGTGTTCGAATTGAAGGTGCCGTTCGTGAACTACACGCTGACCGGCTTCTTCTTCATGGCGCAGGTGACCGACGCCCAGAGCCCGGCGGCCAGCGCCAGCGCGATCTTCCTGATCCCGACCGTCCCCGTGAACCTCGGCCTCTAGGCACTGTCCGACCCTGCCCTACTCCGCCTTCGACTTGCCGATGGCCCGCTGCACCAGGATCCGCACCATTTCCGTAAACGGGATCCCCGCGACCGCAGCGGCCTTGGGGAACAGCGAGACCTCCGTCAGGCCCGGGATGGTGTTGGTTTCCAGCACCCAGGCGCCCCGCTCGTCGACGATGACGTCGGTGCGCGAGAATCCCGACAGCGAGAGCGCCTTGTGGGCCGCCACGCCCATGCGCTGGATGGTCGCCGTCAGGTCGGCGGGGATGGGCGCCGGGCAGACCTCGTCGGACAGGGTGGGGTCGTACTTGGAGGCCAGGTCGAAGAAGTCGTGGGACCGGACCACGATCTCGATGACCGGAAGGGCCTTCGGATCCCCGGTCTGCGGATCCTCAAGAACGGGCACACTGAACTCCCGGCCCCGGCAGTAGGCTTCGACCAGCACGCGGCCGTCACGGCCGGCACAGGCCTCGGCGGCTGGCGCCAGTTCCGATGCCTGCCGAACGATGGCCACGCCGTAGGACGAACCCTCGCGGGTGGCCTTGACCACGCACGGCAGGCCGATCCGGGCCAGCACGTCCCCGGTCCAGCCCTGCGCGACGCGGTCCAAGGCATGCAGCAGCACCGCATCGGGGGTCGGAATTCCCTCGGCGCGATACACCGACTTGCTGAACCACTTGTCCAGAGCCACCGCCGATCCGATCACGTCGGCCCCGACGTGGGGAACGTGCATCCAGTCGCACAGGGCCTGCACGCGACCGTCCTCGCCGGACAAGCCGTGCATCGCGATGAAGGCGCACGCCGGGTTGCAGGATTCCAGGCGTGCCACGGCCTCGGACAGGGGTACCGCCGACGGGGCCCGGGTCGGCTGGTCCGCTGGCGGGAAGGCGAAACGGCCATCGCGGGTCACCAGCACCGGCAGGGGCTCGAAGCCTGCGGCGGGCAGCGCCCGGATCACCGCCGACCCGGATCGAAGCGAGATGTCGTGCTCACGGGACGCGCCGCCTAGGAAGACGGCGACCACGGGGCGATCGGGAGTGGAATCGGACATCGCGAACCTCCAGGAGGACCGGCGGAAGGACCTTGCGTACAGTACGACACGGAGCCCGGGGGAGGGAAGGCGACGTCGGCCAGGGCGGGACGGTACAAGGGCCTGCCGCGCAACGGCACGAAAGGATCGAAGTCGTCAATCGCCACCCCGGGTTTTCCCGGTGTTCCACCGCTGCGACACGATGCGGCCGCGCTTGACCACGAAGTCGGGAACGGCACCGCCGTATGTGTAGAAGGGCCCGCGGGCATCGGCGCCCGGCCAGATCGCCAGGTCGCCCTGGAACCCGGGAACGACGCGCCCCACCCTGTCGGACAGGCCCACGGCGGCAGCCGCGCTGGTCGTGACCGCGGCCCAGGCGTCCGCCAGGGACAACCCCATCCAGGCCATGGCGAAGGTCCCCATCAGCGGCAGGTCCCGCGTGACGGACGACCCCGGGTTGAAGTCCGTGGACACCGCGACCGGGATGCCGGCCGCCCGGAACGGCCGCGCGTCCGGGAACCGGCTCCGACCCAGGCTGACCATGCATCCCGGCAGCAGCACGGCGACCGTCCCCGCCGCAGCCAGGCCCGCGAGGGAACCGACCGGCGCGCAGTCCAGGTGGTCGGCCGACACGGCGCCCACCTCGACGGCCAGTTCGGCCCCTCCCGAGGCGGATAGCTGGTCGGCGTGGATCTTCGGTCGCAGGCCATGCGCAAGCCCCGCGCGCAGGATCCGCCCCGCCTCGTCCGGGGTGAAGGCGACCGCCTCGCAGAACACGTCGCAGAAACGCGCCAGGCCGGCTTCGGCAACCGCCGGCACCCATTCCTCGATGATGGACTGGACCAGGGCGCCCCGATCCGACCGGGCCTCGGGCGGAATCGCATGGGCACCGAGGAAGGTCGGCACCAGGTCCGCAGGCGTCGCGCCCTGCAGGTCGCGAACGGCCTCGAGGATCTTCATTTCCGACGGCAGGTCCAGGCCGTACCCCGACTTCACCTCGATCGTGGTGACACCCCGGGCCAGGAAGTCCCGGATCCTCGGGATGGCCAGGTCCACCAGTTGGCCACGGGAAGCGGCGCGGGTGGCGGCCACGGTCCGCAGGATGCCCCCGCCCAACCGGGCGATTTCCTGGTAGGAGGCCCCGGCGGCACGGGCCTCGAATTCATCCTCGCGCGAACCCGCGTGGACCAGGTGCGTGTGGCATTCCACCAGGCCCGGGGTGACCAGCCCGCCCATGGCATCCAATGACGGGAGGCCATCGACGGAACCGGGCGGCAGGTCCGACTCGGCCCCGGCCCAGGCGATGTTCCCGTCCCGGATCACCACCGCGGCATCCCGGATCCCCACGGCCTCGGCCCCCGGCACGAGGGCGAGCAGCCGGCCGATCCCCCGCACGACCAGCGACCCCGACGGCGGCCTCTGGCAGGAAGGTCTGTCGCCCGAAGCCTTCGGGGAATCCACGGTTGGAGCCTCCGCGGGGGGATCAGCGGCGGGTTGGCGCACTCTTGCCGGCACCGGCCTTGACCCGCGCCTTCGCCTGCTCGATCCAGGAACGGGTCGTATCGGGGTCGGGCAGCTTGCCCAGGATTTCCATCTTCCGATTCGTATCGCGGATCAGGTCGGCCAGCGCCACCTGCTCCTGCCGGGCCAGCGCGACCAGGTTCCGGATTCCTGCCGCGGTCAGCACGCGCGCCACCTTGGGCCCGATGCCATCCACCCACAGCAGATCGCACAGGTCGTGCAGGTCCCGCAGCGCAACCGGGGCCAGCTTCACCTTGCGGGCCAGCGCGGCCACCTTGGCCGGCGTCCTCGTCGACTCCCACAGGTCCTGCGTCGTGGCGATCTTCAGGGGCAGGAACGCCGCAATCGTCGCCTCGTCCACGATGTCGATGGAGGACAGGTCATAGTGGCCGGCCCGGGCCGGAGAAGCGGCCAGGATCAGCGCGGCAAGCGCGGTGGCTGAAAACGCCCGCAGCAACGTCCGGGAACGCAGGTTCATGGGAAGCCTCCGGCGAAGTACCGCCCTAGAGGCCGCGGCCCGCTTCCGGAAGGAAGAACGACACGCCCAGCAGCACGGTCGGGTTCTGGGTGAACGCGAGGGACTTGGCCTTCGTCTCCCGCCGCTGGACCATGTAGTCGTTCACGTCCAGGTTGATGGATAGGAGCTTGATCGGGAAATAGCGGAAACCGCCGCCCACCAGGACAGCCACGCTCACCTTGGAGGGGGGGGTGTCCCAGTTGTAGTAGCGGATCGTTGCGACGCCAACGCCGACGTTGACGTGGAAATCGACGTACCCGAGGTACTTGCCGCCCAGCACCAGCTTGCCGGCCAGCGGCGTGATCGACCCCTTCGCCAGGGCCAGCAGCCCCAGGCCTGACCGGGCGACCTTCTGCGTGTTCGGGTCCTCGGTCCGGAGGCCTTCCCGCTCGATGCCCCGGGTCAGGCCCGTCTTGAAAGACACGCCGCCGTAGCCGATTTCAAGGCCTGCCGAGATCCAGTTGGTGAAGTGGTACTGGTAGCCAGCCTGGAACACCATGTCGGTGTTGTATGCCTTCCCGACGGTGACGCCGAGAGGGGTGATCGACAACTCGTGGCGTGCCTTCCGGACGAGGGTCTGGCGACGCACCGACGGGGCGTCCGCCAGACTGCCCATCTTGGCCTGGGCCTCGGCCGAAACGGCCAACAGCAGCAGGACGAGAGCAATGCGCTTCATGGCGGGTGCCCCTCTCACTTCGGGTACTTGTACGCGTGCTTGAACGGCACGAACACGGAGAAACCGGCCGTGAAGACCACGTTGTTCACGAACTTGTTCTCGTGAGCGTAGTTCTCCATGAACATGTAGTCCCGGATCTCGAGATTCGTCGCCAGCCACTGGAGCCATTCAAACCGGACGCCAAGACCGACGTTCCCCGAGCCGTGCCAGTTGCCCCAGAGGGTCTTCTGAGCACCGCCGCCGGCGATCAGGTACATGTCCCAGAACACCGGCTTGCCAATGCCGCCGAACCACAGGAATTTCCCCTGCAGCGGCGAATACGTGACATGCCCGCCGACATAGAAGTCCATCAGGCGCTTTTCCGGGTACACCTGGTAGGCCTCACCGACCTCCTTGCCGAGGCCCGTGGACGACCCGAAGTACTTGATGTAGTCGACGCCGATGGCCCACTGGTCATCGATGTGCAGGCGCGCCTGCACGCCCGCGCCCAGGTGACGCGTCATCGTGTCGTTCAGCGCAAGGTTGAACGTGGGTTCCAGTTCGAAGCGCAACGTTCTCACGAAGGGCTTCTGCTGGAGCACCCGGACGTACTTTTCGCTGTCCGCAGCCGGTGCGTCCTCGGCTTTCGCGGTCTGGGCGTTCGCCCGGCTGGCCAACGCGGCCATCAGGACAAGCCCGAGCAAACCGACAACCCTGCTCTTCATGCGGCCCTCTTCCGATGGGGGACCCACCCGGAGGCAGGCAACCCGCAACCCCTCGAATCCGCGTGCTCTCCGGCTCTGGCCCGGTCGTATCGCAAGGTCCGATTGGCAGACTTTACCTGTGAACATCGCGGTCGTCAACAGAAAGCGGGCGATCGAGCCGGACTTCCGCATGGGGGGACAATGCGGGAAGAAGGATGGATGGGGCTCACTGGACGGCGATCGGCACCGGAACGGTCATGTCCTCGCCCTTGAACTTGCGGAAGCTGGTCGAACGCAAGGTCGCCTCGATGCAGCCCTGGGCCCCGGCAGTACCGGCGGCGTTGACCGAAGTCACGGCGCCCGAACTGGCGATCGTGACGCGGGGGTTGGCCCGGAACGGCAGGGGCAGGCCCGCGCTGCGAACACACTGCTGCAGGGCCGGCTGCTTCTTGCGCAGGGTCGACTGGATCTCGGCGCTCGACAACTGCACGGGAAGGGCGTCGTCCCCCCCGGAGGTCGCCGCGGTGCCCGGAGCGACCGCCTTGCCCTTGTCCTCGCGCCCCTTGCTGAGCGCGGCGAGTAGCGCATTGGCGTCGTCGGAGGCCGGGGCCGCCTTCGACGGGGTCGGAGCCGGCGCAGCGGCAGGGGCGGCATCGGCCTTGCCCTTTTCAGGCTTCTTCACGTCCTTCGCAACGTCCCGGGCCTTGTCGGGGACCCGGGCGGCGGCCGCAGGCGTCGCGACGGCGACGGGCTGGACGGCCGCAGCCGGTGCCGCCGCGGGGGCCGGCGCAGGGACCGGAGCGGGCGCGGGCGCAGGGGCCGGCGCCACGGCGGCCACCGGGGCTGCCGGAGCCGGCGTGGCGGGAGGCGTGGGCTGACGGACGATCACCAGCACGGCGGCCACCGCGATCACCACGACACCGGCCGCCACCGCACCTCCGACCCGCAGGTTGCGCCGCTGGCGTTTGCCGCGGGCCAGGGCCTCGGCGACATGCTTGATTTCGCCTTCGTCCAGCGAAATGACGCCGACCCGGGCGGGAGTCGGCCTGGCGGCGACCGGCGCGGCGGCTGCCGATTCGATCGGCTTGAGCGACACCGGAGCCTCGAAGGCCCCGACGGACGGCTGGCTGCGCGTGCCCTTGCGGGACTTGTAGTCGTCCAGCGAAAACAGGACCGACGTTTCCTTGCGCTGGAACAGCATCGGCTCGCCGGTCGCGGCGACCGCCTGCTCGCCGGATTCCTCGGTCGAAGCCTGGGCCTCGACCTTCGCAGGACCGTGGCCGCCATGGACGTCGTCGAAGTTCATCAACTGGGTCGGATCCGCACCGTCGTGCGAGGCCCCGGCCCCGCGGAACTCATCGATGTCCCCCAGACGGGTCCAGCCCGCGAAGCCCTTGCGCCAAGCCAGGTTGTCCAGCCCGATCTCGCCGCCAGCCAGCCTGGACAGCACGTCTTCAGGCGTGAACGGGCCCTGACGCTCGTTCCCCGCCGCAAGGTACCATTTCACCTTGTCCACGGGCGGGACGGGGGCCTCGGGGGTCACCACCGGGGCCACCGACGATGCCGACACTTCGATCGCGGGTTCCTCGACGACCGCGGTGTCGGTCGGGCCCGACGAGACCTCGATCACGTTGCCGCAGTTCTTGCACTTGACCTTGACGGAGCCCCCGGACGGGACGCGGTCCTTCGGCAGCTTGTAGGTGGTGTTGCATTTCGGGCACTGCACCTTCATCTTCCGTCCTCCGAAGTCCGGCGGCCTACGACCTGCCCCGGGGGTTCATTCCCGGGCCGTAGTATAGACGAATCGAATCACAAGAAAAGCCATGATCCCGAGGATCAGCCCGGTCGGCATCGGGGACCCGGCAGGCGATGGACCCGCCGCGCATCCTCCCCCGTGCTTTCCGCTCGTGCCCGCCCCCGGATCCGCGGACAGGGCGTCGGCCGCCGTCGCATCGACATCGGGCGAATCGTCCTGGGCACAGTGCGACTGGGCGTTGCAGGAGTGGCCGGCGGCGCACTCGGCGCACCGGCCTCCGCACCCGTTCACGCCGCACCAGCCGGGCGGGCAGGACGCGACGCAGGCATCCTGCTCCTCCCGGGAATCGACCGAAGGCACGTCCTGCGACGCGTCCTGGGACGCACCCGGGTCATCGACGGCGTCGGGCGACGGCTCGACGGGCGCTGACGCGCAAAGGCCCGACGAGCCGCAGGATTCCCCGGCCCCGCAGATCCCGCACGAACCGGCGCACCCGTCGTCGCCGCATTCCTTGCCGCCGCAGGCCGGCGTGCAGACGGTGGGACACGCGATCGGGGCGCTCCCGGACGGGTCGGGACCGGCGAAACCGCAATCGTAGTAGCCGGCAGGATTCCAGCCGCACGTGTCGGTGCCGCAATCCAGGGCCTGCGGCGCACGGCTGTCGCAGTACCGGACGACCTTGGCATCGCAACAGCCTTCCGCGGTGAGACCGCCGCACGGATCCGCTGAACCGCTGCACTCGTTGAGCAGGCACAGCCACGCAGGGCCGGTGCAGTCGCCGCTGCCCTGGCAGGCGCCGTCATAGCCGCCCGTCGCCCCCTGGCAGGTCCCGCCGGTGCACGTCCCGTCCGGGACCCACCGGGAATAGGCGCCCACGGGGATTTGCCGCGACACGCAATGCATCGCGCCGCCCCAGCTGATGATCAGGTCCGAATCGATCCCCACGTGGGTCCACGAGGGCATGGCCTGCTTCCAGACCGCCAGGGCCTCCGCTTCCCGCTGGGGATAGTTCGGATACACGGGGACCAGGTTCACGCCGTTCGCGAACGTCGAGTTGGTGTAGGTCCGCCACACGTCGTCGTTCTGGTACGGCATCGGGATGCGGTAGACCGTCAGCTTCGAACCGTCGGTCATCACCGCCGCCTGCAGGATCCCGGCATTCGATTCGAGGTCGGCCACGGTCTTCGAGGCCGAGTTCGCCGTGGTGGACTGCCCGAGAATGTAGACGTTCGGCGCCGCGTGCTTGGAGAACATGTCGATGTGGCCCGTGCCATCCTCTTCCGGGATCAGCACGACCAGCTGCTGGCAGCCCAGGTAGTCCTTGAACACCTGCCGCACCTGGGCCTCGGTCTTGTCGGCGTTGTTCTGGAAGGTCTTCTGGGACGTGAAGCAGGTGCCCTTGCCGTCGGACGTGAAGTTGCCGCCCTCCAGGTCCAGCGGCGCCCGGTAGGTCGTCACGCCCCACAGGTTGCCCAGCAGTGTCGGCACGCTGTCGTCGGACACCCGCTCGGGGTAGTACCGGAAGTCGGCAAACGCCACCGTGCCAGCCGGATCCTCCAGCGGGAACGGCCCGAAGTCGATCATCCAGATCGAGTCTGCGGCGTACGTCAGGAAGTGGACCTTGCTGTCGATCGTCGCCTGCGCGACGCCCCGGCTCTTCAGTCGCTGGACGACATCGTTCTGGGTCGCGACGTCCGGCACGAGGACCATGAAGCCGACGGTGGCCACGCCGTACCGGATCATGTCGATGATCGAGTCCCCGACCGCCTGATCCTTGGCGACGAACCCCGTGTAGGAAAGGAGGATCGTCTGCATCGTTTCCCATTCGACGAAGGGACGGAATCCCGGCACGGCGGGCGGCGCGGTGATGGCGTACAGCTCGGGATGCTGGGCGCGGTAGTCCGAATACTGGTCCGGCTGCCCGGCGAACCCGAGGCCGGCAGCGGTCTTGCCGACAGGGCGGATCCCCGCCGCGATCTCCTCGATGACCGACGGGCCCATCGGACGGCCGGATGCCGTGCTCCAGGCCGGCAGCATCCGGGGGGCCTTCGCGGCGGTGACCGGCAGGCCCATCGCAGGACCGGTTCCCTCGGCGCACCCCGCGACCAGAAGCATCGCCACCAGGATCAAGCTCACACCGACGGTCCGCATCGTGCCTCGCCAGGTGCTGGAAGACCCCGCTCGGACGGGCGGGAACGCCGAAGTATAGGGACCCGGGGCGGGAAAGAAAACCCGTCACCGCTCGAAACCCCGGTAGACACCTGCCCGCTTGCGGGCCTGGTTCCGGAGCAGCGGCACCTGCGCGTCCACGAAATCGACGATGCGCCCCGCGGTCTTCCCCGCCGAAGGGCGCAGCGCGCGCCCGAGGGCCTGCGTGGTCCGGGCCACGTTGCCGTTGGGGGTCGTCAGGAACACCGTGTCGATGGCGGGCAGGTCGAAACCCTCGCCCACCAGCGCGGTCGTGGCCACCAGCACCGTGACCTCCCCCGACACGAAGCGCCCGAGGGCCGCCTCGCGGTCCTCCTTCGACAACTCGCCGGTCAGCACGGCGACCGGGACGTTGGCCGCGAACAGCCCTTCGGCCAGCACCCGGCAGTGATCCACCCGGTCGGAAAGGACCAGGGACCGTTCGCCCCGATGTGCCAGCACGGACTGCACGATCAACGCGTTCCGGGCCGCATCCTTCGCCAGGCGGTTCACCAGGCGGCCGTAGTTGTTGCGGAAGACGCCCTTGAACGCCGTTTCGACCTCGATGACCTCCGATGGCGCGATGGAGCCGTCGGCGACCAGCGTCTTCGGCTTCACGGCGTAGAGGATCGGACCTACCACGTCGAACAGGACCGGGTGCAGGCGATCCTTGCGGGTCGGGGTGGCCGACAGGCCGATGCGCCAGCGGGCGGCAAGGCGCTGGACAACGGACTTGAACGTTTCGGCGGGACAGTGGTGGCACTCGTCCAGGATGACCAGGCCGAACGCGTCCCGCAGGGGCGCCATGTCCCTTCGCTGCAGCGTCTGGACCATCGCGATGGTCACGTCGCGCCAGTCGTCCCGACCCGCGCCCACGATGCCCGGCTCGATCCCCAGGAACTGGCGGAACCGCTCGGCGGTCTGCTCCAGCAGCACCGACGTGTGGACGATGACCAGGGTCCGCGTCTTCAGGCGGGCCGCCAGCGCGCATGCGATGACGGTCTTGCCGCTTCCGGTCGGAGCCTGGATCACGCCGTCCCGCTCGGCCGCTGCGGCAGCGACCGCGGCGGCCTGGTAGTCCCGCAGGTCGCCCCGGAACGCCGGCAGGTCTGCCGAAGGCGCCGCCGTGCGATCCTCGAGCGGCGGCGCGTCGGGGCCCAGGAACCGCGACACCCATGCCCGGGCCCCCCGGGGAAGCGACACGGAGTGGGGGTCGCGGGCCTCGAACAGGTCGACGGTATGAGGCAGGTGACGGCAGGGACGACGGTAGCGCCGCGCGGCCCAGTACACCGGGTTGTCGTAGGTGAAACGCTGCCTCAAGCCCTCGACGAGGGTCCCGTGTCCCGGGTCCTGCGGATCCACCCCCTCAAGTTCCAGGCGCTCCTGGACGAAAAGCCTCATCGTCGCGGTATGCCATCCCCCGGACGGCCCGTCAATCCGACACCGGGCAGTCGTTCGAGAATCGGGGATGCCCCCGGGACCCGATGTTCGATGATAGAATCCCCCCGGGGAGGCGCTCGTGGACAAGCGAACCGACCAACGATTCCCTTTGGCGATGAAGGCGTATCCCCTGGCCGGATCCCTGGACGCGGTCCTCGAGACCGACAACGTTTCGGCCAGTGGCGCCTATTTCGTCGGGGATCCCGGCGTCCCGGCCGGTTCGTCGTTCTGGATGCGCGTGGAGCTGGGTTCGGCCCCGCGTGGCAAGGAAAGCATCTTCCCGCTGTGCCTCGAGGTGCGGGTCGCCCGCATGACCCGCTCGGGGGACGGATCCGTGGCCGGCTTCGGGGCCGAGTGGCGCGCCGCGTGGGCGCCCGACGACGCCACTCCGCTGAAGGAATTCCTTCGCCGCACGCTGGCCCTTGCCTCCGGGTACATCGAGGCAATCCCCGCGGCGACAGCCGACGGACGGTCGTCGTACCTGTACGTTTTCCCGGCCACCGGAACGCCGTCGGTCGAAAGTGCCACGGCCTACGAAGAGCAGACCGAACTGGAGGCCGCGCCCCTTCCCGTGAAGGCCCCGGCGGTGACCACCGTCTCGGTGGAGGG
>Ga0118677_10004039_pt1 | contig 27101 bp, 27 predicted proteins | sample AliMusrvi5mmetaG_FD_86154 | JGI IMG/M metagenome (GOLD analysis project Ga0118677, IMG submission 86154) | reverse complement strand
GTCTCTGAGCGTGTTCAGCAATATGCTGGTTGGCCAGAACGGCTTTCTCACTGCGGCGCTGATCGGCGGCACGCTCTATCTGCTGCCGGTGCGTCCGGTGCTCGCGGGCATTTGCCTTGGGCTACTGAGCTACAAGCCGCAATATGGCGTGCTGTTTCCGCTGGTGCTGATCGCCGCCGGACAGTGGCGTGCGTTCACCTCTGCCGCTGTGACGGTGATCGTGCTCGGCCTTGCATCCACGCTCGCCTTTGGCATCGACGCGTGGAAAGCCTTCTTCCATTGGCTGCCGACGATGTCGCAGACCTTCCTCAGCGACGGCAGGGCGCCGTGGTGGAAGCTGCAATCGCTCTACGCGATGCTGCGCCTGTTCGGCGTTGCGGAGCAGCCCGCATGGGCGGTGCACTGGGTGTTCACGGCCTCGGTCGCAACAACGCTGGTGATGATGTGGCGCAGCCGCGTGCCCTACACGCTGAAGGCCGCCGCGCTTGCGGCCGGCACACTGCTGATCACGCCGTATCTGTTCATGTACGACGTGATGGTGCTGGCGATCCCGGTCGCCTTCCTGGTCCGCATCGGATTGAGGAGCGGATTTCGTCCCTACGAGCTACCGGCGCTCGGCGTCGCGGCGGCGCTGGTCATCACGTTCATCTTCACCGGCATCCCCGCAGGCCTCGGCTCCACCCTGATTGTGGCGGGCCTCGTGCTGGCCCGGGCGGGGTCGTGGTGGCGGCGGGAGCCGCTGCCGGTCGTTGCCTCCGCCGGTGCGTAAGGCCTCCGGAGCCGTCCGGCTGCCCGCTAAATGGTCATTCCAACATCACAAAACCGTCTTGCCAGCCCGCCTGAATAGTTGTTCAGTTCTTGATGACGATTGGGGCTCAATCGTCCAAGAATGAGGGCGCGGCCTGCTCCTTTGGGGCTGGCTCGGCCTATGGGACGGAAGCGCGACCATGGTCTATCGGCGGACCCATCAGGTGGTGAAGCGGCTGGCCGCAAGGCGCAGCGCAATCCTGGCTGCCGCAAGGGATGCGGCGGCGGAAGGCGGCATGGCGGCGGTGCAGATCGCGCCGGTCGCGGTCCGCGAGGTTGCGGAGTTCCTCGATCCGGTCCCGGTTGATGCGGATGAGGTCGTGGTTATGTTCCAGGCGGGTCTGCGCGGTGGCGCGTTCCTCGGTTGTTTCGCCGATGGAATGCTCGATCTCGACGATGGTGTTCCGCCATTCCGCGCCCTGGGCTTCGCCCTTCTGGAGTGACTCGTGAAGGTCATGGATCTTCTGGCCGAGTTCGTTGATTTTCCCATCCAGAAGTTGAAGATCACCATCCATCTTTTCCAGTTTCCGGGCGGTCCAATAGACGTCGAACTTTCGAAGTTCGTCGCGTAATTCCTTGTAGCGGCGGGCCTTTCCCGCCTGGCGCTGGAGGGATCCGATCTGGCGTTTCACTTCGCGGACAACGTCATCGAGGCGCAGGAGATTGGCCTCGGTTTGTTCCAGTTTGCGGAGGGCTTCCTTTTTATCGGCCTTGAACCGGGTGATCCCGCTGGCTTCCTCGAAAATTTCGCGGCGATCCTCGGGGCGGGAACTCAGGACCTGGTCAATTCGGCCCTGTTCCATGAGCGAGTAAGAGGAGGTCCCGATGCCCGTGTCCATGAATAACCGCTGGATATCCTTGAGACGGCAGGCGGTTTTATTGAGAAAATACTGGCCTTCGCCGGAACGGAAGACGCGGCGGGTGACCGTGACCTCATTGTAGTCGGTGCCGAGCGTTTTTTCGCAATCGGCGAAGGTAATGCTGACTTCCGCCATGCCCACGGGCTTGCGGTTGTCAGTTCCGTTGAAGATCACGTCCTCCATCTTGCTGCCACGAAGGGCCTTGGCGCTGGTTTCGCCGAGCACCCAGCGGACGGCGTCGGAGACGTTGCTTTTCCCGCATCCGTTCGGGCCGACAATCGATGTCATGCCGGGTTCGAATGACAGCGTGGTGGCATTTGCGAAACTTTTAAACCCCACCATGTGAAGTGATTTCAAATACACGAGATTACTCCTGCTTTTGGGCCGTTGTTCGACCCTGCGAAAATGAGTCGGAAAGGTAACATGAGGCGGATGCGGCTTCAACCAGAAATCAGAAGCAGGTCTTCGCAATCATTTGAAACTCATTGATCATCAGGATTAGTTCGGTTAATGACAAGGAGAAGAAGCGAATTGTGAACCTGATCAATCGAAAAACTCCATGACACCGCGAGAGCAACCCAGGGGAATAGCCATCCTTTACGAGGATCGGGATATTATCGTTGTGAGCAAAGCACCGGGGCTGCTGAGCATTGCCACGGAAACCGACAAGGCGCGGACTGCCTACCGCCTGATGACCGACTGGGTACGCCGGAGATCCCCGAAATTCCGTGAGCGCGTGTTTATCGTCCATCGGCTGGATCGCGACACCTCGGGGGTGCTGGTTTTTGCCAGGACAGAAGAGGCCAAGCGGACTCTGCAGGCAAACTGGGACTCAACCGAGAAACATTACCTTGTCGTTGTCCACGGAACGTTGGCTGAGAAGGAAGGCACCATTACCTCGTATCTGACCGAGAACGCCGCATTCAGGGTGTATTCAACACCTGATCCTTCGAAGGGACTGCTCTCCCGCACCGCTTACCGTGTGATCCGCGAGATGTCGGCATTCAGTGTGTTGGATATCGAACTGCTGACAGGGCGGAAGAACCAGATCCGCGTCCATCTGTCGGAAAAAGGGAATCCGGTTGTCGGAGACCGCAAGTATGGGAAACCCCATGATCCCCATAAATTCCTCGCCCTGCATGCCCGGTCCATCGCTTTGACCCATCCCGTCACCGGGCGGCGCATGACCTTCGAGGCAGGGGTTCCCCAGCACTTCGGACGGTGGTGGCGGGGGTGACGATGTTCGAGTGGCATCACAATAATATCTCGCTGTAAACCGTTTTGTCAGCTAATAGAAATGATGTACATAAGCATGGGTGTTCTTTTTATGAAAAAATTGATTCTGGTTATTCTGGTCGTCCTGGTGGCTGCCGGTGTTGCGGGCGTTATGCGGAGAAACCATAGGATCGTGGATGCGGAGGCGGCCAAGGTGGCAAAGGCCAGGATGGCCCCCGTGCCGGTGTCATTGACCAACGTGACGACCCTGACCCTTCCCGAGGAACTCACCACGTTCGGATCGGTGGAGCCGCTCACCACCGTGGCGGTGAAATCCCGGATCACCGGAATTCTGGAAAATGTGCGGTTTCCCGAAGGACAGGATGTCAAAGAGGGGGATCTCTTGTTCGAGATTGATTCCCGCGCACCCGAGGCGGCGCTCAAGCAGGCGGAGGCGGTGCTGGCCAGGGATCGTGTCCAGTTGGAGAACGCGCTTAAGGAGGCCGGCCGCCAGGAAATCCTGTTGATGAAGGGGATTTCGGCTCAGGATGTCCGGGATGAAGCAGTGACGGCGGCGGACACGCTCAAGGCCGTTGTCCGATCTGATGAGGCGGCGGTGGACACGGCCCGGCTCCAACTCAGCTATTGTTCCATACGGTCGCCTGTTTCGGGTCGTACCGGCTCCCTGCTTATCCATCGGGGGAATCTGGTGAAAGCGGATGACTCCACACTGGTCACGATCAATCAAATCCATCCGATCCTTGTCCGGTTTGTCCTCCCGCAGGCGGAACTGGCCCGGATACGTGAGCGCGTGGGAGGGGGCGGATTGACGGTGGTTGTGACGCCGCAGGGGATGGACTCGTCCGCCGAATCTGGCGTTGTGACCTTTGTGGATAACACAGTTGACGAGACGACCGGCACCATCCAGCTCAAAGCGCGGTTCGACAACGTTCCATCCGTCTTGTGGCCCGGCTTGTATGTAAGGGTCGTCCTCAAACTTTCCACACAGGAACGCGCGGTGGTGATTCCGGAGTCCGCCGTATTGCTTGGCCAACAGGGGGCGTATGTCTATGTCGCCAACCAGGAGGGCAGGGTGGCGTCCCGCCCGGTGACGGTGAGTCGAACGGTGGCCGGACTGTCTGTCATTGCGAGCGGCCTGGCTCCCGGCGAGGAAATCGTGGCCGACGGGCAACTCCGGCTCAAGCCCGGCGCCCTCGTGAAATCACGAGCTTCTTCCTTGAAGACCGAATCCCGTCCGGCAGGCCGCCCATGAATCTTTCCGCCCCCTTTATCCGTCGTCCGGTGATGACCACGCTATCCGTGCTGGGGTTGGCGATTTTCGGCGCCGTGGCCTACCGCCAGCTTCCGGTGAGCGATCTGCCCAACGTGGATTACCCGACGATCCAGGTGACCGCCGCGCTCCGGGGAGGGACGCCTGAGACCATGGCGGCGGCGGTGGCCACTCCGCTTGAAAAGGAGTTTTCTACGATCGCCGGCCTGGATTCCATGAACTCCGCCAGCGCCCAGGGCAACACGCAGATCACGCTTCAGTTTGTGTTGAGCCGTGATCTGGATGCCGCGGCGCTGGATGTCCAGGCGGCCATTACGCGGGCCATGAAGAACCTGCCCCCGCAGATGGATACGCCGCCTTCCTATCAAAAGGTGAATCCCGCCGACCAGCCCATCCTTTACCTGGTTCTGACCAGTCCGACCCTGCCGCTTTACGAACTCGACGAATATGCGGAAACGTTTCTGGCGCAAAATATTTCCATGGTGGAGGGGGTTGCCCAGGTGTCGGTCTTCGGAACCCAGAAATACGCGGTGCGGATCCAGTTGAATCCCCATGAGTTGGCTGTGCGGGGAATCGGCCTGGACGAGGTGGCCGATGCCATCCAAACGGGGAACGTGAATCTCCCCACCGGCATCCTGTATGGCCCCAACCGGGCTTTCGCCGTGCAGGCCAATGGGCAGTTGTCGCATGCGCGGGATTACCGGCCCCTGATAGTCGCCTATCGGAACGGCGCCCCGGTGCGTCTTGAGGATCTGGGGTCTGTCCTGGACAGTGTCGAGAACAACAAGGTGGCGGCATGGTATTGCACAAGCAACCTGGTGCAACGCTCCATTGTGCTTGGCGTGCAGCGCCAGCCGGGCAAGAACACCGTGGAGGTGGCCGCAAATGTCCGGAAATTGCTAACCAAACTGAACGCCGACCTGCCCGCGGCGGTCACCATGGAGGTGTTGATTGACACCAGCCAAACGATCAAGAATTCGTTTGAGGATGTCAAATTCACCCTGCTCCTCACGGTGTTCCTGGTGGTGCTGGTCATATTCATTTTCCTGCGGAATGTGTCGGCGACATTAATCCCAAGCCTGGCCCTTCCCATGTCCCTGGTCGGCACATTCGTGGCGATGGCCTGCTTGAATTACAGCCTCGACAACCTGTCCCTGATGGCGTTGACGCTCGCGCTGGGGTTTGTGGTGGATGACGCCATCGTGGTTCTGGAGAACATCGTCCGCCACCGGGAAATGGGCAAGGACGGTTTTACCGCGGCGCTGGACGGAACAAAAGAGATCAGTTTCACGATTGTGTCGATGACCATATCCCTGGCCGCGGTCTTTATTCCCGTGCTGTTCATGGGCGGGGTGGTGGGGCGTTTGTTCCGGGAATTCGCCGTGACCATCGGGGTGGCGGTGCTGGTCTCCGGGGTTATCGCGTTGACGCTGATCCCTATGCTCAGTGCCCGATTTGTGGGCGCTTCGGCGCATGGCGGGCACGGGCGGTTGTATCAGTTCATGGAGGCCGGATTCGACGCGATGTTGCGGCTGTATGCCGACAGCCTGGCCTGGGCGCTGGATCACCGCCGGACCATGATCAGTCTGGCGGCGGTGACACTGGCCGCCACCGGGTATCTGTTCTGGGTCGTTCCCAAGGGGTTCATGGCGAGCGAGGACCGCGGCCGGATCAACATCACAACGGAAGCTATCGAGGGAATTTCCTTTGACGCCATGGTGACGCACCAGAACCGGATGGTCGGAATCCTTCAGGCAGATCCCAACATCCAGGGGTTTATCTCCAGTGTCGGCGCGCGGCAAAGCAGCGGCGCGAATAACGGCCGGTTCATCGTGAACCTGAAGCCCGCCAGTGAGCGACGAATGACCACGGATGAAGTTGTTCAATCGCTGCGGGCCAAACTGGCGGGGATTCCCGGGCTCCGGGCCTACCCGGTCAATCCCCCGTTGATCAATATCGGCGGGCGCCTGACCAAAAGCCAGTACCAGTACACCCTGTCCGGCACGGACACGGCTGAACTTTACCGCTCGGCGGACCGGTTGATGGAACGCCTCCGGGAATTGGATTCCCTTCAAGATGTGACGAGCGACTTGCAGTTGAAAAACCCGGAGTTGAACGTCGAGATCAACCGCGACCTGGCCTCGTCGCTCAACATCACAGCCGATAAGATAGAGATGGCGCTTTTCAACGCCTATGGCAGCAGACAGATCTCGACCATTCTGTCGCCGAACAACCAGTACGCCGTCATTCTGGAGATGCTGCCCCGCTACCAAGCGGATCCTGCCGTGTTGTCGTGGCTCCACATTCGCGCGGGGGATGGACGGCTGGTTCCGATAGACGCCGTGGCACACATGAAGAACGACGTGGGACCGATGACCATCAACCATAGCGGCCAGATGCCCTCCGTGACGATTTCCTTCGATATCCGGCCCGGCGTGGCATTGGGGGCGGTGGTGGAGCAGGTGAATACCGTGGCCGGCGAGATACTGCCAGCACGGATCAGCACGATGTTCCAGGGAACGGCGCAGGTGTTCCAGTCCTCTTTCGAGGGCATGGGCTGGCTCCTGGCACTGGCGGTTCTGGTGATCTACATCGTGTTGGGAATTCTCTACGAAAACTTTTTCCATCCCATTACGATCCTGTCCGCCCTGCCGTTCGCCGGGGTAGGCGCCCTGGCTACCCTGATGATGTTCGGCTCCGAACTCTCGATCTATGCCTTCGTCGGCATCATCATGCTGGTGGGGTTGGTGAAGAAGAACGGCATCATCATGGTGGATTTCGCCATCGCGGCGCGCCGCGACCAGGGCAAATCGGCAAGGGATGCCATTTACGAGGCCTGTCTGGTGCGGTTCCGTCCGATTATGATGACGACCATGGCGGCACTGGCGGCGGCGATTCCGATCGCGGTGGGGTTTGGCGCTGGCGGCGAAGCCCGCCGCCCGCTCGGACTGACGGTGGTCGGGGGGTTGCTGTTTTCGCAGACACTGACCCTGTTCGTCACGCCGGTCTTTTATCTTTATATGGAACGATTACAGGAAAAGTTGAGGAAGAAGCACTAATATGAAGATCCCTCGCATAGGCCTGTTCCTGGCGCTGGCGTTCCCCGTCGCGTCACCCGGTGCCGACAGCAACCCGCCGCCGTTCCGTCTATCCGTGTCCGAGGCCGTGCTGGCGGCGTTGGAACATAATCCCGCCTTCCGTGTGCAACGTCTCCAACCGCAGATTGTGCGAACCCGCGAAGAGGCCGCCCAAGCGGCCTTTGACCCGGTTCTGACGGGCGGGATTTCCAGAAACCGTCAGAACGGTCCAATGTCCGCGTTCCAACCCGCCACCAATTCAACGGCGGAGACCGCCAGTGACCACACAACCCTGCAGGCGGGTGTGCAAGAAACTCTGCCGACCGGAACCCGCGTGGAACTGGGCGGCCAGACGGCTATGGATCATCCTGTCTATAACCACACCGCCTCACGGGTCGGGATTTCCGTGAGTCAACCCCTGTTGGAAGGCGCCGGGACGGACGCCAACCTCGCGGTGTTACGCCAGGCCAGGCTTGATACGCGGATCTCCGTGTTCGAGTTGCGCGGTGTTGCGCTGGCCGTGGTGGCAGAGGTCGAACAGGCCTATTGGCTCTATGTGCAAAATCGGGATCAAGTGGGCGTGTTCCGGGATTCCCTGATTGTGGCTGAACAGCAATTGACCGAAACACGCGAGCGCATTCACGTGGGCAAACTGGCCGAGTTGGAATCCGTGGCGGCGGAGGCGGAAGTGGCCTCCCGGCGGGAGGGGCTGATTGCCGCGGAACGCCAGTTTTCAACATCGCGTCTGAGATTGCTGCGCCTGCTTAATCTAACCCGGACTGAACATTGGTTGCTGATTCCGGAGGCTTCGGATGAGCCTGTTCCGCCGGAAACGGCGCTGGAGGATGTGGAAACTCTCGTGACGGCGGCCCTGGCCGGGCGGCCGGATATCAACCAGGCTCGTCTTGCCCTGGAGCGCGGTGATCTTGAGGTGGTCCGAACCCGGAACGGGATGTTGCCGAAGTTGGACGTGTTCGTCACGCTAGGACGTAGCGGATATGCGTCGTCGTTTGACGGTTCCGCGGAAGGGGAGGCGGCACGGGGGTATGACGTGGGCATCGGACTTCAAGCAGCGTATCCAGTGAGGAACCGGGCGGCCGGGGCGGACTACCGCAGGGCGGTGGTGAGCCGTCAGCAGGCCGAGGAGGCGCTGACCAATCTTGGCAACCTGGCGCAGGAGGACGTGAGGGTGGCCTGGGTGATGGCTCAGGAGGCCATGGAACAGGTGGCGGCGGCTCGGATCACACAAAAACTCCAGGAGCGAAAACTCGAGGCGGAACGGGTGAAGTTCAAAGAAGGCAAATCCACGTCATTGTTGGTGGCCCAGGCCGAACGTGATCTGCTGGCCAGCAGGATCTCCGCCATCCAGGCCGTCATCGCCACCCTGACGACCCGTGTTGACCTGTATCAGAAAGACGGTTCGCTCCTTACCCGCCGGGGACTCGAAGCGAAAGAATAAAGCGAAAGGAACACGATGGGCTACGAACCAGCGGTATCTCGATATGAAACCATGCGTTACAACCGGTGTGGCCGGCATGGCCTGAAACTATCCGCCATCTCGCTCGGCCTGTGGCAAAACTTTGGCGATGTGGATGTCTTCGAAAACAGCCAGACGATGGTTCGGCGGGCTTTCGACTTGGGAATAACCCACTTCGACCTGGCCAATAACTATGGCCCGCGCCCCGGATCAGCGGAAAAAACGTTCGGATCCATTCTCCGGAAAGACCTGCGCTCCCACCGGGATGAGTTGATCGTTTCCACAAAAGCCGGCTATATCATGTGGCCGGGCCCCTACGGTGACGGGGGATCTCGCAAATATCTCGTCTCAAGTCTCGATCAAAGCCTGAAACGCATGAATCTTGACTATGTCGATATTTTTTATCACCACCGTCCTGATCCCAATACGCCGGTTGAGGAGACGATGGGGGCGCTTGACCATATTGTGCGCAGCGGTCGGGCGCTCTACGCAGGGTTGTCGAATTATAAACCCGAACAGGTTCAGCAAGCCGCCGCCATTTTGCGTTCCCTGGGTACTCCCTGTCTGATTCATCAGCCATCGTACAGCATGTTCAACCGCTGGATCGAGGACCAGTTGCTCAACACGCTGGCGCAGGAAGGCATCGGTTGCATCGCGTTCTCGCCTCTTGCCCAAGGGGTGCTGACGGACAAGTATCTTGCCGGCATTCCCGAGGGTTCCCGCGCATCCAAGTCCCATGGTTTCCTGAAGCCCAGCCAGATAACGCCTGAAAAACTGAACCATGTGCGTCGGTTGAACGACGTGGCTCAAGACCGGGGCCAGACGCTTGCCCAGATGGCCCTGGCCTGGGTGTTACGCCACCCTGGCATGACGTCGGTGCTGATCGGCGCCAGCCGAACGGTTCAAATTGAAGACGCCGTGAAGGCTTTGAACAACCTGTCGTTTTCAAGCGATGAACTGGCGGCTATTGACTCGATTCTCTCCGCCTGACAACTGATTGGAAATCATTCCCCCGGAAGGCCGCCTGCTCCTCAGCCAATACCTGATCTCCGGTTTTCTTCTGGATTCTGGATTCTGACTTCTGGATTCTCGCCTCTCAATGCTGCGCTCGAAAAGGGTTCTCAAGAGGTCTTTCTGATGGCTCTTCGTGACATCGCAGACGCCAAAGGCATGGCCCGGCTTTCCAAGAAGGCAAACCTGAATCGCGTGAGCCTGTATCGTATGCTTTCCGGCAAGGGCAATCCCCAGCTTGCCAGTCTCGCAACTATCCTGAAAAACATTGGCCTTCGCCTAGCCGTTGAGGTAAGAGAACCCAAGGTGGCATGATTGATCAGCACGGCCTCGCGCTGGTGCGCTGTAGCCAGTGCGCAGAGCCGAGAGTTAGAGTGATGTGTGCCTAGGTAAAACAGCGGGTGCCCCCGTTAATGTCCGAGAGCCGAGAGCCGGGAAGTTTTCGAGTGGTGGAGGATATGGGGATCGAACCCACGACCTCTTGAATGCCATTCAAGATAAAGAATAAGAAAAAAGCCAGCAAATATAGTATTTACTTGCATTGGGGACATTATGGGGACATAATTACTCTCGTAAATAGAAACAAGGGGCGCATACGGCACATACGGGAGAACCACGATGTCACGAAAGAAGAAGATCAAACGGGAACGGGGCGCGAACTGGGAACCCAAGGTTCGATTCAGGGCCGAGCGTGGGAATTGGATGGTTGATCTTGGCACCAAGTTCACTCCGCGAAAAATCTACTTCGCCACCAAAGAAGAGGCCATAGCCAAGGCCGATGAAAAACGCGCCGAGTATCTCGCCAATCTTTCGGCTAAAAAGGTTGAGAAGAAGCAGGAGGCGAAAAACGGCAGCGCGGTTCGTCTCTCGGGCCTGAACGAGAGGCAACGTGGCGACATCGCAGCGGCCCTCGCGAAGGCCGGGAATGATTCCGCCATCGTCGCCCGCGCAGTTGAATTCTACCTGAAGCACCACGGCGCGGCCGGGACCTCCCGCAAGTTATGCCGGGTCTATCGGGAATACATCACCGCAAAGCGACATCTCGGGCGGCGTCACGCCACTGTGAAGGATGCCCACGTTAAGCTGCGCCCGTTCGTAAAGGCGTACCGTGCTGCTACGGTGAGCGATATCACCACGGGGGACGTTGAGCGGTGGCTGAATAGTCGCCAGTTCACACCCATCACCCGCAACTCATACCGGGCCGCCATTGTGGCGCTGTTCAACCATGCCGTGCGCCGCCGGTACATCGAAGTAAACCCGGCCGAAGTAATCGACTTGTCCATGATGGATCAGACACTGCCCGGGATCCACACCGTGGATGAAGTCCGCCGCCTTCTCTTTGTTGCCCGCGATTACACCCCGACCGCCAGCTATGCCGTGCGGCAATGGAAGAAAGGGAAGGATGGGGCAAAGGAGGAGGTCGAAGGGACTGGCGATCGCACCCTTGAAACCGATCCCGAGAAGATCCACGCGGCCCGGGCCCGGATCGTGCCTTATCTTGCCATCGGATACTTTGCTGGCCTTCGGCCCCAGAATGAACTGGAGAATCTTGACTGGAAGGATATTAGCTTCACGAAGCGAACCATTCGGGTGGATCCTGCCACCGCCAAAAAACGCCGCCAGCGGTACGTCACCATGAGTGCCAACCTGATCAAGTGGCTCACCCCGTACATTCAATCGTCGGGGAAAATCGGCTTTTCCCGCTTTGCGTTTCGGGCTATCCGCAATAAGGCAAAGATTGAGTGGCCCAAGGACGTCATGCGTCACTGTTTTGGGACATATCATTCCGCCATGTACGAAGATAATGCCAAAACCTCGACGCAGATGGGGCACACCCGGGCCAGCGAGCTTTTTGATTCCTACAAGAACCTGGTGGAGAAGTCAGAAGCCGTGAAGTACTGGAAGATCACACCCAAGGTAAAAGGGAAGATTCGGCGCTTGCCAGTGGCAAAAGCCGGGTGAGTGGGGCGGCAGTCACGAGGTGCCATACCGCTACTGCCACCACTTAAACCAGGCATACCACGAGGCCGTGACGCCAATGAACCGGGTGCCGGCCTGTAGGGCCGACATCCGGTAGGCGCGCTGGGTTCGGTAGAACCGGGCATTCGCTTCCCATCCGCCATGGCCGGTCTGCCAGTCGAAGTCATGCCGCAGGCAGGGCGGGAAGTACTTCGTTGGCCAGTACATCTCGGAAACGCAGGTGCAGCCGTCACATTGTTCAAACCAATCCCAGGACTTGGAGTCCAAGGCTTCCCGGATCAGGACCTGAATGTCACGGGGCACACTCAGAACGTCAAAGGATTCGATAATGCGGTGATACTCGGTTGCTCGGTCCAGTTCGGCCCCGGTCGCCCCACCAGGGGGCGCCTGGCCCGCCTTCCGCTTCCCGGAACAACCACACGGCGGCTTCTTCAGCAATTCAGCCTTCATCACTCAACCTTCATCCTTCCCGGCCGCTCTTTGATATTCTCGGCAAGATGCCGGATGGCATCCGATAACTTGTCCAGCCTTTTTCCGAACTGGCACCCCTGCAGGTAGATGATCCAAACGCAGAAGCAGCACACCGCACCCAGGACCACCACCAGCGGCCACCGCCCGACCGCATCAAGATTCTCGGGACCGGGTAGGGCAGTGGTCGCAGTCGCAGCCACTACCGAACCACCCGCAATCAACGCTTCGATTTTTCCATTCATTCTACCCTCCTCATGGTTCTTTCCGGATCACCTGCACGGCACCGTTAGTGTCAGTGCTGGTCAGCACCAACACGTCTCCAAACTCAAAAGGGTAACTCGCCTCCGCAACCCAGATGACCGTGCTCGCGTTGGTCGCGGCCATCCGCCCGAGCAGGAAAGTGTTTCCCTGGCTCGTGCGCGTGGCCGTCACTGTCGTTGTGGTAGCGCCAGGGAAACTCCATAACACCGCCACCGGAGCCCAAACGCTGTTGGCCTGGTCGTTGGTCAACGCGACCGTTGTCCTTGCCAGGGTATACGTCTTTGCCCAGGGCGCCGCGCACACCACCGCGGCCACCATCAGGACCCCACAGATTGCCAATATGTTGCGTCCCATATCGGATCCCCCCATGCCTCTCACGGTGTCCCCACATCGCTGTCCAGGACGTTTGTCACTGTCCCGGCTACAAAGACCAACTGGGTCCCGCCCCGGATCATGAACTGCCCAACGGTGCCCAGTGCCAGACCCCAGTCAACGGTCAGTACCCCGTGGACCTTTGAGTCCGCCCGGGAAACCCAAAGTTGGCCATTCTGAATCGTGGCGAGTTGATAACTGCCGTCCGCGCTGCAGGCGATATAGCCCCACCATTTGACCGGACCGCTCTGAGTCCAGGTCTCCCCGTAATCGTTGGAGACATGGATTGCTTCGCTCGCGACGATTGCGCTCAACCGCTTCCCGTCCGCGCTTCCCGCGATGCCCCGCCAGTCCCGGTCCGTCTCCTTGGCCGTCCAGGTGTTGCCATAGTCGCTCGACACGTAAATTTGCCCGCCATTCACCACCGCAGCCTGGCGCGCGCCGTTCCCGCACACGGTCACGGTACTCCAGTTGTGTTCAGGCATTTTCAGTGACCAGGTGGCGCCGTAGTCGCTGGAAACATACAGCCCCCCTCCATACGGTTCGCCCGTCTCCGGATCCTCGGATTGTTCGCAGGTGGCCGTTTGATACCGGCCGTTTGTGCTGACGCTGACACTTGTCCAATGTCGCGGCTCATCCTTGGCCACCCAGGTGGTGCCCGTGTCGCCCGAAACGTAGATGTACCCACTATCTTCATACGCCGTTTGCCGGACCGCATCCGCGCTTATTGCCAGTCCCGACCAATATCGGCTGGCTCCGCGGTTCGTCCAAGTGTTCCCATAGTCGGAAGAGAAATACATCTGCCCATCGTCGGGGCAGGCCGTCTGCCGGGCCCCGTCGCCACTCATGGCCATCAAATACCAACTCTTTGAGGTTCCCTTGGCAGTCCAGGAGTTTCCGTAATCGCTGGAGATGTAAATCAACCCATTCTGAACACCAACGGTTTGCCGCCGTCCATCAGCGCTGATCGCCGCGCCCGTCCAATTTCTGGTCGCATCCCGCGCCGTCCAGTTCATCCCGGCCCCAACTATGTTCACATCCTTGGTGGGCATGTCGGCAATTTGAGAGGCTACGGCGGTGACCTGAGTTCCCATCCCCGTGACCTGGGATCCAATTCCCGTCACCTGCGCCGCCATCGCCGTGATCTGGGTCTCGACCCCGACGACACGCCCACTCACCACGAGCCCGTCAGCCGCGCTAAAGCGCGTCAGGTCCGTCGGCACGTTCACCAGTCCGGCGCCACTCCCGTAAAACCCTCCATCCATCGCCCAGACCGAGCCAGCCGTCACCGACTTCGTTCCATGCGAACCATTCCCATCACCGACGACAATCGACTGGCTATTGCTCACCGTCCCGGCCCCCAGTAGCAAAGAGCCATGGGCCACATCCGTTATCAATGCCTTCTGTCCTCCGGACAGATTTCCCAGCAACAACGATCCCTTGCCCTGGTTTGTCACCACGGCAAGGGGACCAAACGCCCCGAGCACGCATCCGCCACTACTGTCCAAATAGACAGTGCCCTCATTGTTGCCCCGGAACTGCGTGCCCGCCCCGCCGATGATGCACAAGGCGGAGTTGTCGCCGGCGAACTGAAACGAATTTCCGTTCGTGGTGATCGTGCCGCTGTTGTTCCCGCTGATCGGTTGATAGGTTGTGTAGGTTTGCAACACAAACCCCGGCTGGGATGGATTCAACCATCCCGCCAGGCATCCACTCACCAATCCCATAATCAATCCGCAAATCAAACCAACTGTCATCTTCATTATTTCCTCAACTTTCATGTTTAGCACTCTGACCTTACCCGCCGCCTTCGTCCCACGCGCGCATACCTTGGTGAACCGGCCTTCGTCGCTTCCAGCGGCCTCAACGAACCATCCTGAACCATCCTCAGCCAGATATTCGCCTGCACATTCAAGCCGTACACCTCAGGCGCAAACTGGACACCCATCTCCATACCCAGGTTGAAAACCACCAGATTCAAGGCATGACGGAACCCCGTGACCGGGATCATGGCCGGGTTCTCATCCATGACGACCCGTGACTGGGTACTCACAGTTTCCCGGAAGATTCCCAGTGTCTCGGCGACAAGCTCCGCCAGGCGGTTTGTTTTGGATGGATTTGCATCCACCCAAGACCGGTACAGGTTGCCCATGTCCGTCGGCATCCCATTCAACACCGTATCAACCGTGAACTCTGTCCACCCACTCACGCCTTAACCCTCAAAAGCGGGGATACGGCAAAACCGTATCCCCGCTTTACGGCCAACCGACTTACGCCGCCGCAACGTTCAACCGCACGCACGCCGTGCTGTTCGTCACCTTCACATCTTCCGACCAGTCGAACTTTGCCACCTCGACGCGGCCGTCATCGCGCATGTAGGATCCAGGGACCATGAATTCATTCATCAGCCGGAACGTCTTCATGAAACTCGGATCGCGCCGACTCGGTGCTTCCTTCCGGGCGAAAACCAGTACCGCGGTATCCAGAAGGAAACTGATGCTCTCCGCCTTCCCCTCAGGATTCACGTCGTAGATCATGTAGGACGTGCGGACATCTGGCGTGCCGATGAACATCTGGCTGGCCGACTGTTCAGTAGGCACCGCCAGGCCCAAGTCGCCTTTATTCCGCCCGTTCCCCACCACGAACCTGCCCCTGACCTTGTCCTGGTTCTTGAATACTTTCCATGCTGTCGCCCCGAAAAGCACGCCAACGCCCATCAGAGAGCCATACTTTGCCGCCTTGATGACCGACAGGATGGCATCATCCACGTCCGCAATAGGATCAGCCGAGGCATTCCACGTCTTGCTCGTGCCAGCGCCGACAGCCGTCAACGCGGCATCGATCACCGCTTTCTCGTGGGAGAGAGCCGCCATTTCCGCCACCGCCACGGCCCCTTCCCGAAGCATGTTCTCCAGGCCATCAGCCTCAAGCTGCTCCAGGTTGTCGACCGGGTAGTCCAGGGCATGAGGCTCGCAATTGAACGTTGCGTCCGTAGCGTCAAACCGCAACTCAGCCGCCCGGCCGCCCAAAGTTCGCAACGTGTCCGGAATATGGAACCGGTTCTTCTCCGTGTAGCACTTGAACCGGCCAACACTCGTTGCCACCTCGACCGTCGGCGCCAGAAAATCGGCCACCGGCATAATCGCACTCTGCGCCGCTCCCTGGGCAAACTGCCTCAGGGTAGGGGACGCACTAATCTCACTCAATCGACTCATGATCTCTCTCCTTGTAGCCGCGGCTGATAAGCCGTGGACTCTTTTCTCTGCCTACTGTTCACTGCCCACTCGCATCACGTAACCGTGATGCTTCCAATCATCGCCGGTCGGGCCAGTACCCACTGCCCATCCACGCCAGCCTGTTCCGCCATCGCCAGCCCCCGGTACGTGCCCGCCGCCGTCGGCAGTGCCCGTACCTTGCCCTTGTCTGCGGACGTCGCCACATCCGCCAGAACCAGCACATCCCCTGGATTGCAGGTTCCTTTCAAGGCAACCCGCACATTCCGACCAGCCTCCACCGGCCTCACCGAAACCAGCGCCGCATCCACGCCACCCTCGATCAAGAGGTAGAACGCAAAATCCGTATTGGCTGCCGGCAACTTGACCTCCGGCACCCCGGTGTCATGCGTCATCTTCACCAGCCGAGCTGCCATCCCGGTCAAATCTTCCCCGGCCAACACCCGAATATCACCAACCCTCGTATTGCTCTGACTCATCGACATACCCTTTCTTAGAAATTTCGATTATTGCCTACTGCTGAATGCCCGCGATTTCTGCTTCCGCTCTCCGGAACGCCACCACAAACGGGATTTTCTCAACCTTCACAATCTCATGCGCTCGGTTGCGTATTTTCACGGCCTTGCTGTCACCCTCGGCCCCAGCGCCGCCGCCCTGGCCGGGCGGTACAGGCCGGGCAGTTGCCCTGTTATGCAAAGGTTTTCGGGTTGTCTCTTTGACACCATCCTTGGAGGAGGTGACTTCCGCTTTTCCCGCCATCTCCCGAAGATCACCGAGAACCGCCAACGCTCCGACCCGGTTCTGAATCAACTGTTCCATCCAGAACGGCTTCGCCGCCTCGCTAATCACGCCCTCGAAATCAGCCAGGTGCCGGTTCACCAATTCACCCTCGACGGCTTTCAAGTTCGCCACCAATCCGTCATGCTTCGTCTGGAGCGCCGACAGTGAGTTCTGCAACTCCGTCACTACGGTCGCCGAAATCAACCCACCCATCTTCTCCAGGATGACCGCTTCCGTCGCGTCCGCCGCCAACCCCAGATGATTCACCAACTTTTCAATCACTGCTTTCATATTTGCTCCTTTGCCCTCCATAGCTTTGGCGTCGGAGGGGCCGTTCCGCTCAGAATTATTTGCCCTTCTATTAAATGTACTGGAATCAACGCTTTCGCCTTCGGCCCTGTTGCTCAAAGGGACCATTCCTTTGAGATTCGGGTCATTTGTCACGGCCGCATTCAGGATCCGGACCGGTCGTAAACGCCCGTTCCCTAAATCAACGCAGTCCGATCGCGCCCACACCGGCGACAGGAATCGATACCGCCCGCCTTTCACGGCTTCCTCGCCCAAATCCGACCACCGAATCTGTGCCCAGAGGCCGTTTTCTCGGTTTTCGAGGCCCAAAATCCAACCAGCAGCCTCCGACCGTTTCTCCCCATCGAGGGAGGAATGATCAAAATCAACCAACAGTCCCGGAAAATTGGGCGTGTTGGCATCCGCCGCGAACCGTGCAGCCATGGCAACACAGGCTTCTTGGTCGATCACCTGAATCACTCCGGCTCCGGCGTGGGGAAATTCCCCAAAAGGAGCAATGTGGTACCACCCGTCATCAGGTAAGCGAAAATCTCGGTTAAGGATTAAATGATTCATGGGCCTCCAATAGATGGGTGGAAATCAACGGCGAAGTGTTGCGGCTCGCACTCTTGGCCTCCTTTTTGCACCATGCACTCAAAGGGGCCATAAAGGGGCCAATGGGGTCATCGCGATCCCAAATGAATCTTGATCTCTCAGGGTGCCAATTTATATCCTGTCTTCTCTTCCAACTCCCTCGCATCCATCCAAAACCCAGCCTTCGCCAACTCCACCGCATCCTTGACCACCCGCGACACTTCATCCGCCGCTGGCGGGGCGAACTCGAAATAGGCCAGGATCGGTTGGTCGGGGAAATACTCCCTCAGCAAGGGTGTGTCGAATTGCTCTTGAAATAATCCGCTCAACAATGCCGCATCGCCCCGGGCGATTTGCAGAAAGGTGTCCGAGTGAGCATTGCCGGCTAGGGTTCCAGATCCTGCTTCCGCCAGCATCGTCAACAGTCCGCCGGTGGCGGCCAGCGTGATCTGCCGGTCAACATAATCAATGTGTTCCAGGTACGGTGGCTTATTGCCGCCGCCATTTACAAATTTCACATCGCTACCGTAGGGCAAGTAGCCCCTACCGTCAGACATGATTTCCTGGGCGATCTTGAGGTATTCCGCTTCTTTCGTTTCCGGTGTGTTCGGCGGCCCGATCAGAAATACGGAAGGGATCCCATATACTTCGAGTAACGAATCCCAGTCCGTTTGACTCAGATTCTTTCGGAAATACTGAAAAGCCAGAATCCGATTCAGAGGCAATGCTTCAAATATTAGAAAATTCTCAGTGTCGACAGGCACCCCTCGTCCCCGCCCGCTCACAGCGTTCTGGTTGTACTCCCAGGCACCAAATAACCCATCCCGTACCCAGAACCATTGTTCAACCGGTTCCAGCCGAGTCACCATACCGGCTGACTCGAAATTCTTCTCCAGATGAGCAAACCCCCGAAAGAAACCAGAAAACAGAAAAGACACAGCATCCCGGAAATTCTCCACCCGATCATAGGCTTCGCGGAGGAAAGCCGCTTGCTCATCAGCCAACACCTGATCGCTGGTCTTCTTCTGGTTTCTGGATTCTGACGTCTGGATACTCGCCTCCGGCGGGCAGAGGCGTATGTCCCAGTCACATGCCAGTAATGCCGCCCGACGCCGCTGGATTACAGCATGGATCATCGCATCCGATCGCTCCATGTAATGGTAAAACCATTGCAGGTCAGCATAGGCGCCACGCTCGCCTGCCTCCAGAAGCGAGACCAATTTCGGCATGCTCAATCCCCGTAGGGGATTATACTGATCCCGCCATTTATGATCCTTTGAGTTATAAATACATACGGGCGTCATGAGGTCCTTATCACCATTTCCTTTGAGGAGAATCGGCGGGTGGGGGGCTTACCAAACGTTCAAAGGGTCAAATATCCATTATCTTTGGATATTTGACCCTTCTTCCGGTCCCGGATTATTGCCCCGTGGTCACGACTTCCGGATATACGACTTCCGGGCTCACCGTGCGGGGCTGTTCAAGCGCTTTGTTCAGCATCTGGCTTCCGTAATAGAAGCCGATCCCGAACTTCGCCACGTCCGCAACACCACCAATCGCCTTCTCCAGCACCCCCGGCTCCCTGGGTATGGCATTCAACGGCGGCAAGATGGATGAAACCTTCATTTCGCTCACCCCGGTCGCCGTAATGGTCATGTTCGATCCCTTGATCGTGACCAAATCAACGGTCCGTTGCTGACTGTAATAACTGTCCAGCCCCTTATTGACGTCCACTTTCTTCACCATGGACGCGCATCCACCACAAACCAAGAACCCAGAGCACAGCATAACGACTAAACATTTTTTCATATTGATACCTCCAATATATAGGCGGGAATCAACGCCATTCAGGTGAGAAATGAAAATCAACCCGTTAAAACACGTTGGCGCCGCCGACGCCCGCTGGCTGTCGGGCGTCCAATTCCACCCAGCGCAATCATTCTCCCGCTACTCTCCGACTCCCACCGGCCATGGTTGGCCAACGCCAAGGCCATCACGCAGTCATCATGGTACCCCGATGGGGCATTATAGGTGATCCCGCCTGACGGCGAGATTGCATACTCATACCTCTTCAACTCGGCTGTGAGGATATCCCAACTGCCCACTGCCAACTGCTCACTGCCCACTGGCCGTCCCGGCCCCGGCCAGGATACTTTTCTCTGCTCAACAGCGACAATCAACCGCTGAATCAACGTCGTCTTACTTGCCGAGGTCAGTTTGAACCCTTCAATATCCGCATACACCCGTTTCAGGTCGTCATAGATCGGATCTCCGACACCAGTGGCGTCCAATATTAACCGTCCCCGGTATTTGCGTGCAAAACCAAGTATCCGTTCCTTCTGGATCGGCCAGTCCAGTTGATTAAACCGTTCCATCGCGAAACACCGACCGGTCTCGGCGTCCATGGCAATCAACACAGTCCAATCCGTATGCTTGGCCACGTCGCAACCGATGACAACATGCCGGATGTACTCATTCGCCTTCGCGATCTTGCCGGTCTTCTGTTCAAAATCCCGAATTAGACATGCGTCAATGTTGCGGAATACGCCTGCGCTATCCTCCATGAATTCCGCCATGTATTCCTGCCGAAATACATCTTCCGGAAGGGTCCGCTTCGCCTCATCCCATTCCTTTGTCGGGAAAAATGGGGAAGCCTTGCTGGGGAAGGTGAAACTCGCGTAATCCTCTTCACCGGGATCCATGCCCCGGGTGTACAGGTCGTAAAACCAGTTGTGGCCCTTTGGGGTACTGACAAATACCGCCCAGCCCAAGGTTTGGGCAATGGTGGGGCGTAGAACATAATTCCACACATCCGGCGAAATCATTGCCGCCTCATCAATCACAATCCCCTGGAACCCGAATCCACGAATATTATCCGGGTTATCGGCGGACAAGAACCAGATCCGGACCGGCCCCGCCGGACCGGAAAACTCAATCCGCGTCGGCGCCCGCCCACATATCTGGATAAATCCATCGGCAATGGTCCGAAACGCCTCAATCCCACGGTCGGCGACATTATAGGTCGGTGCGATCCACCCATAATCACCCGCCTTTTCACATCCGCCACGATCCAACAACTCCGCTGCCAGGCATAATGTCTTCCCGAACCGGCGGCCAGTACACACCGTCCTGAACCGCTTTTTGCGCGCCTTATGAATCGCCTGCTGTGCGGGGTGGGGGAGATAATTGAACACGAAGGCCATGGTGTTTATTCCTTCTCATCCTGGCTGGAAACGGCACCCTCTCCCTGGGAGGGGAGAGGGCTGGGGTGAGGGCTTGCCCTGAGCACGGTCGAAGGGTCGCTATCAACGTCTATCGGGACGGTATCACTGTCCTCCGACATTCCTCCCAACAAACTCTTCCACTGGATCACCCCATCATGGTCAAACGATAGTTTAGCCTCCCTGGGTAACAACGGCATGATCACCGTCTTGAAGAACCGGACGGGATCCTTTAATAGATCTTTCTCCAAAGCCGCCATCAGCGCCTTTTGGTTCTTTTTCTTACCCAACAACGTGTCCAGGCTCGCCAGAGCCATGATTCGTCCACCATGCGATCCTTTCGGTCGCCCTGTGGGATTTCCTGATTGTCCTGATTCAAAAATCATAAGCCTCGTCCTTTTGAAATATTCAGTACCCTTCAATAAATGGGCGAGAATCAACGGCGGGTACCGCTCCCCCCACAAGTGGGGGTCGCTCCAGTCCAGCACGGCTCCGGTCAGACAGACGCCGGCTTCGCCAGCGACTGCCTTCCCTCCGCCGTAAACACGACCTGCCGGACGCGCTCCGGACGGACAGCGACGTCCCCTACGGGACCGACGCAGACCGCCCTTCGCACACGACTTCCTTTTCGCCGAAATACGGATCTTCGATCTCCGGTTAACTCTCTACTCGCCGCTACGCTCCGCCTCGTCACGGCACCTGCGGAGGAAAAGGCCAGGTGCCGCGCCGAGGCGTCGCTTCGCGACCTTCGGTCTTTCTTTTATCTCCCTACTCACAGGATCTTCGATCTCGGGTGAACTCCCTACTCACCCCGGGCGCTTCAAAGGGCCGGTCGGATCGCCGCTTATTGTTCCTTTACCGGCCAATAAGGCCGGTCGCCTTATTCTCGTTATATCTATTTCGTTATAGTCTCGTTCCAAACCGGGATCATAAATCCCGTCTATCTCGTTCCCCTGTTGGGCCCACATCGGAGTTGCGAGCGGCGTGGACGGTTCATACCCTGCGCCGATGCAGGTTTTTTTTAAGACAGAAAAGGAGATCGGTTTGTTCCTGTCCAGGCTGGCCGGGTTATGTTGTCCTGTTTGCGGGGCGACTGGGACTCTGGTGCGGCACGGTTATATTCGCTGGAAGAAGGGACGGAAGGAAAACAGCGTCCGGGCTTGGCGCGTCCATTGCAAAGGTAACACACGCCGCCAGGGCTGCGGCCATGCTCCCAGTGTCCGGCTTGGGAACACGTTGCCACGCCGGTATTTCAGTGCCGATGAACTCTGGGCCTTCATTCGGGAACTGCTCGACGCCCGATCCATCAAGAACGCCTGGGAGGTGATCACCTTCCGCAAGGGCTTTCCCTCCTCATTGAGCAACACCTACAAGCTCGTGCGGCGACTGGCCCTGTGCCAGACGGCCCTGCGCACCCAACTCAACAACAGAGGACCGCCTCCAAAAATGAAGGCCGGGGTGCCCCTCCTTCATGTGTTGGCGCACGTGAAGGAGGTTTTTGGCGGTTCATCACCCGTGGCTACCTACCAGTTGTCCTTTCAACGGGATTTTCTGGCAGTCACCTGAAGCACACCCGGCATTGCCAAAATACCACAGTGCCATCCGGCCCGCCAAGCCTGCCGGAAGTCCGGCAACACGCAATTCCACTGCGTCTCCTCCCGAAGGGGCTTGTACTGTCCCGTCCATCAACTCAAGGAGGTCCGATGAAGCGAATAAACGTGTATCTGAAGCTGCGTGTCCTGGGCGCCATTGATTCGAGGGCAGGCAACAGCATCAAAAGCCTCATCCGGGAGGTCAGCAAGATGACCTTCCATGATGAGGACGGAACGCCTCATGTCTTCACCTGGCGAACGATCCAAACTAACAAGGGCAAGCCGGAGGCAGGCGATGCAACAGTACAGGACTGATCATACGATCACCAAGCAGCCCGTGGATCCACAGCGCGTGCGCACGATGCCGGCGCAGTTCGGCACCGTGGATCGACGGCTGGTTTACCAGAAGCACATCCGCCGCATGAACGCCGAGCAGATCGCGCTATATGTCTTCCTGCAGTGCGTCAGCGATGCCCAGGGACTCTCGTTCTACTCGGATGCACGCGTCTGCGAGGAGTTGCACTTCACGCTCGACGAGCTGTTGGAGGCCCGTGAGGCGCTGGTGCAGGGTGCGTTCCTGCTGTACCGTCGGCCGATCTACCAACTGCTGAACCTGCCCCCGTCGTGGGACTGATCCATGGACCACGACACTCTCAACGCCTTCACTGTTCGCTTGGGGCAACGGCAGTCTCAGCCGGTGTGGGAACTGCGACAGGCGGACGGACAGCCTGTCGCGGAGGCGGAACGCTTTATCCACACCCTGGTCTTACGCGGGCTCTCGCCCCGGACCCGGCGCACCTATGCCTACGATCTGTTGGCGGCCTACCGCTGGATGGACAAAGTTCAGCGCCAGCCCCGACAAGTCGGCGGCGAAGATCTGGTGGCGTTCATTGACTATCTGCAACAACCGCCGTCCGCCTCGCCGTCCACCATAAACCGGCGCCTGCGACTGCTACAGCGGTTCGTTCAGTTCCTCACCGGCACGGCGCCCGTCGTCGAGGCTTGGCAGCAGCATTCCCACGCGCTGCATTTCCATTCCCGCTCCCGACGCGGATCGGTGCGCATCAAGGAACCCTACCGAGTCGTGCAACCACTGAAGGATGCCCAGGTGCTGGCGTTCTACCGCAGCCTCAAAACCTGGCGCGATCGGGCTATGGTGCTGCTGATGTGGGCGGAGGGACTGCGGGCGTCCGAAGTGATCAACCTCACCATCAACGACATCGATCCCAACGGGCAGAGCCTGCGCATTCTGGGCAAGGGCCGCAAGCAGCGCGTCATGCCGTTGGCCGAAGCGGTCGCTACCACACTGCGCCTCTATGCCCAGTTGGAACGGCCCTCCACAGACTCCCCAGCGGTCTTTATCGTGCTCAAAGGCCCACGGCGCGGTTCGCCCCTCAGCGGCGATGGCCTGCGCCGCATCTTCCGCTTTCACCGGAGCAAGAGTGGCATCGCCCAAGCCAATCCCCATCGCTTCCGACACAGCTTCGGCGCCAACATGACCCGCTGCCGTGTGCCTCTGTTGGTGCTGGCCCGGATGATGGGACATAGTTCGCCGCTCACCACCATGCGTTATGTCGAGATCGAGGATGTCGAACTTCGAGCCCATTATCGTCAGGCCCTCGACGTGCTCAAAACCCAAGGTCTGCTCCATGAACATCCCTTTCCAGCAAACCATTGAGCGCTACCTGCGGCGCTGGCACCCAACGCTGCGGCCCAGTACGATGCTCGGCAAACGCGGCTTACTCAAACGCTTCGCCGCTTACCTCCATGCGTACCATCCCGAGGTTCAGTCATTCAGTCAGTTACAACGTCATCCCCATGTCGAGGGTTGGCTTCAACACATTCTCTACATGAAGCCCTCGTCCCGGAACAACGCCATCTGTTCGCTGCGGGTATTTTTCGAGGATGTGATCCATTGGCAGTGGCCCGAGGCGCCGCCGGCCGGACTGCTCGACGATCAGGACTTGGGGCCAGAAGAGGTTTACTTGCCCAGACCCCTGCCGCCAGACCTCGACCAGGCCGTGCAACAGGCACTCATCGAAGCCAACACCTTTCCCGCCATGGGCTTGCTGCTCTTGCGCTATACCGGCATGCGCGTCGGGGAGATGCGTGACCTGAGTCTCCATGCCATGGAGGGCTCCGGACCCGACACCTTCACCTTACGCGTTCCCATCGGCAAGACCCGTTCCGAACGCCTCATTCCCCTCGATGCCCGCACCGTGGCGCTGATCCAACGCATTATCGCTCAACGCGGCTGCCGACGGAAAGGGGGAGTCCCAGACCCATTCGCCCATTACCTGATGATCAGTTCCTTCGGGCGGCATCTCTCCTTGCAAAAATACAGCTACAACATCCGACGGCTCACCGCCCACCTCCACACCACCGAGCACCTCTACTGCCACCGACTCCGCCATACCTTCGCCACGGAAATGGCGCGGGCCGGCATGCCGGTGCCGGCGCTGATGAAGCTGCTGGGGCACAGGACCCCAAAGATGACCATGCGCTACGTGGAGGTCGCTCAGATCGACGTGCGCAAGGCCTACGACGAGGCCCTCGTCCAGTTGCGGCTCATGCACACCGTCCAACCCCAGGCGCTGCCGCCTCACTCAGCCCTGCCGTCTCAGCCTGGCCCCGATCAACTGCTCAGTCTGATGGCCGCCACCATCGCGCGATTGGAACACCTGCGCCGCGACGCGCACGATCCCGCTGAGGCCAAAAGACTACACCGCCTCGTCAAGCGCTTGCGGAAAACGGCTCATGATTTCAAGGACTTCCTCTGAAAGAAATGCAGCCTGCCGGTGGGCAGGAAAAACGGTAGCCGATTGGCCGGTAAATGCTCCAACCCTCACACTGGAGGCGGCCGCTTCGCGCTCGCGACCCCACCGGATCGGACGCTTTCGCCGCCGCGCCATATTGCGGGGGTTCGTACCTCACCCCCGCAAAATGGCAAATATGCGGCGGCTCGTGCTCGCAAAAGCCTCGCACACGCGGCCGAACCGGCGGGGCCGTCTCGCCCCGCTACGCGGGGTCCGCCTCCAGTGTTCAGGTTTCCACAAACGCGTCGCCCGTCCGTCCCTTTCAAGCGCCCGAAGAAAGAACTCGCCTACGGCTCGAAGCCGCCTACGGCGGTCGGTACTGGCGGGCCGCAAGGGGACGTGCCAGGCACCGCCATCGGTCCGGCCTCAAAATTCCGGCCCGACCGCTGTCGGCGCCTGCTACGCCCGCCTCCGGCGGGGCACGCCCCTTGCTTCATTGGCCCGCCAGCCCTTCAGAAGAGCGCGCCGGATTACCGGCGCTTGCCCGCTACGCGGCCTTCGGTCTCTCACACGACCATCTACTCACCGGGATCTTCGATCTCAGGTGGACACCCTATCCACGGCTACGCGCATCGAGTGTCACTTGTGCTTCCACGCGCAACTATTGATTAACCCGGTATCAACCAGGTTGGACAACTTGCGCGTTCCAACCCAAGCGCCACTCCATGCGCTCCGCCAAATACAAACCGGTGTGCGGTGTTCAATCCGTTCGGGTCGAGGCGCATACGCGCTGATCTCGCCCCGGACGGATTCAACACCGCCCCATCTCTGCGCGCCGGACATCGGCGCTCAATGAGCTCCGCTCCTCATCAGAAACTCCGGGCTGACCAGCGAGACGGCTCTTACGAACCGTCTCGCCGGACAACCCGGTTTCCAATATCTCTTCATCCACCTGGGAAAGTTCGCGGCAGACGGACTGCACCGCCGCAGTAACGGCGGTACAGACCGCCTACCGCTCGAATACGGAGGAAACGCCAGGATGATCACCCCATGATCCTTTACCGCTCCGGGACTGCTGCGCCCCGCAGCGCGCTACGCTCTGCTGCGGGGTCACGCCGGTTGCGAAGAAAAGGCCAACCGGCGCGCCAGCCCCTCCACTCATCGGACACCCTACGGGTGGGTTCACACGGCGTTCCGAATGTCCGCTCATCGCCCCGCGTCCACGGTTCCTGGCATCCGTCGCCCGCCCCGGCATTCGCCGGGTCGCTGCGGGCTCCACGGGTGGGCCAAGACGGGCCACACGCCGATTACGGCGTGTTGTCCACCGCAGTAGCGGCGGACCCCGTCTTGTCCCACCGTCGGAGCCCTTGCCCACGGGGGCGACGGCTGCCCGGCCCGCTCCCGCGTGTCGCTGGACGGCCATTCCGAACGCCTTTCAAACCCGCCGGCAAGAAATGTGTGTCCAAATGCGCCACACAATTCTTGCTGATCGGCGGCCTCCGGACGAACCCTCAACAATCTATTCACCAGGATCTTCGATCATGGATTAACTCTCTACTGACCCGGGCGCTTCAAAGGGTCGGTCGGTTCGCCGCCTTATGTTCCACCCTTCACCCTGGAGGCGTTCAATTTGGCCCAAAGAAACATCCTGATAACAACTTTGAACACACGCCTCCAGAGTTCCGGGTTCCACAACAGCGTCGCCCCGTCCGCCCCTTTCAAGCGCCCAAGAAATAACTCGCCTACGGCTCGAAGCGCCTACGGCGTTGGAAATGGCGAGCCTGCAAGGGATCGCGCCAGTCACCGCCATCGGTC
>Ga0118677_10004038_pt1 | contig 27107 bp, 24 predicted proteins | sample AliMusrvi5mmetaG_FD_86154 | JGI IMG/M metagenome (GOLD analysis project Ga0118677, IMG submission 86154) | reverse complement strand
ACATAAATTTGTAGTAGAATCAAATCATAAAAATGAAAATGAAAATGAAAAAAATAATATTGGTAATTTTCTTCATAAATGGAATAGTTGGAACCCACAAGGTTTTTGCTCAAATGCAGAATGCTCAACCCATAATCTGGGATATAATAAAAGAGGTAAATATAAATGCATCGCAAACTTCCGTTTGGAATTTCCTTAATGATGTGAGTATGTTTAAGAGTTTATCCAACGGGTTTGTATCTTCTGTTGATATAGTTAGTAGTAAAAATCCATAAACACTAAATTTGGTTTTCGCTGACGGTTCTAATCGTTTGGAATCAGTAGTTCAATCTGATGCAGAAAATAAGTTTATGGTAATTGAATTTGACGAAAAATCGCTTCCCAAAGAGGTATCTTCTGTGCAGATTGCAATATTTACTAAGGAAAAGGATAATAGTAATTCGATAATTTCCTGGAATGCCCGAATTGATGGCGATAAAATTGCTAAAAAAGTTTTAATAGATCAATTAAAAGCAGAATTTGATTCTTATGCTATAGGTTACTCGAAAATAACCAATCCAAATGAAAAATAAATATATGACGTAATGTTCAGGATGCAGGTTAAGTTTTTCGAAAATCAAGCCATTTTCATCCAAAAAATTAAAATACTCAGCAAAAAACCTTTGGAAATAAACGGCAACCTCAATTATCAAGCCTGCAATGATAAAAATTGTATTCCCGGAGAATCCGAATTTTCATTTAATCTTGATGGTATTGAAAGGTCCGTTATCAGTGAAGCCCAACCCGAAGCAGGACAGGCAAAGCCGGCAGCATCATTCAAAGCCATAGCAACAGATTCTATTTTCCAATCCTCAAAAATGGATGGTTCAAAATCAGGGAACGACCGTAAAATGCCCCTCTGGATGTTCTTTCTTATTGCTTTTGGTGCCGGACTGATTGCCATACTTACTCCCTGCGTTTTTCCAATGATCCCAATGACTGTATCTTTTTCATGAAATCAGGATCAAATGGTAAGGTGCAGGCTTCCATTTACGGATTGGCAATTATTGCAATTTACACATTATTCGGGACTATGATAGCAGTATTATTCGGGGCTGAGTTTAGCAAATGGATAAGCACACACTGGATTCCAAATGATCTGTTCTTTCTCATCATTATAATTTTTGCAGCTTCATTTTTTGGCTATTTTGAAATTACAATGCCGAACTGGCTGGTAAATAAATCGGTATCAGCTGAGGATAAGGGCGGAACTATAGGGACAGTTTTCATGGCATTTACCCTTGTGCTGGTTTCGTTTAGTTGCGCCGGACCGATTGTCCAACGTACCAAAATAGGGCAATACTGCTCTTAAATTACCTTACGGGCTGACGGGTTACTTTGATTATGAAGAAGCACTCGAGGCATCTAAAGTATTGAAGAAACCAATCTTTGTAGATTTCACAGGTCATGGCTGTACCAACTGCCGAGAGATGGAAAACAGGGTTTGGAGTGATCCGCAGGTATTGAAACGCTTGCGGGAGAATTTTGTAATTGTTGCTTTTTATGTGGATGATAAGATAATAGAAATGCCAGAAGAAGAGTGGTATATCAATAAAGCAGGTCACGAAGTAAAATTGCTTGGTAAAAAGAATACTGAACTCATAAATTTACGAATAATCAGGTGTAACATAGCAGAAGTTGCACGATAATAAAACCAGGACAAAAACAAAAACTATGCAAAAGAAAACTATCATTACCGCTTTATTTTTAGTACTGATATACAGTATTTCAAATGGTCAAACGGCACAAAATACGCCTTTACCACTGGATCCATCAGTAAGAACAGGCAAACTTGCTAACGGATTTTCATATTATATCCGGAAAAACACAGAACCAAAAGAAAGGGCAACTTTATACCTGGTGAATAAGGTTGGCTCTGTTTTGGAATACGATGATCAACAGGGGTTAGCTCATTTTATGGAACATATGAGTTTTAACGGGACAAAACATTTCCCTAAAAATGAACTGGTAGATTATCTTCAGAAAGCGGGTGTCCGCTTTGGTTCCGATTTGAATGCATATACCGATTTTGATGAAACCGTTTACCAACTGCCCATACCCACGGACAATGAAGAAGTATTTAAAAACGGTATGCAGATCATGAGAGACTGGGCACAGGAAGCAACACTCGACTCACTGGAAATTGATAAAGAAAGAGGGGTAATTCTTGAAGAAAAGCGTTTGGGCAAGGGAGCACAGCAGCGTATGCAGGAAAAATACCTGCCTGTATTATTTAACAATTCGAGATATTCGAACAGGCTGCCCATTGGAATAGAAGATGTATTGAAAAACTGTAAGCAGAAAACCCTGCGACAGTTTTACACGGATTGGTATCGCCCTGATCTTCAGGCAATTATTGTCGTAGGGGATATTAATGTTGATACTGTTGAAAAAATGATAAAGGCGAAATTCTGCGATCTTAGGACTCCAAAGTCACCCAGGAAAAGGATACAATATACTATTCCATTAACGGGACAAAACCAATTTATTGCCGTTACAGATAAGGAATTCCCCTACACTGTCTTACAGGTATATATAAAGCAACCTGAATTGGTAATTAAAACTTCAGACGATTATCGCAAAAGTTTACAGCGCACCTTGTTTAATCATATGCTTGCTGACAGATATAATGAACTTGCCAAACTAGCTGATCCCGCTTTTATACAAGGTGGTGCAAGTATGAATGGTTTTATGGCCGGATTAGATGCATACAATGTATACGTGGTCGCAAAACCTGGTGAACTGGAAAAGGGTTTTAAGGCAGTATGGAAAGAAACGGAAAGGGCCAAACAATTTGGATTTACACAAACAGAACTGGAAAGGGCCAAACAATCCTACCTGACTTCGATGGAATCGGCATTAAAAGAAAAGGATAAAACAAATTCGGAAAATTTTGTTCAGGAATACCTACAATATTTTCTTAAAGGGCAGGCTTCCCCAGGGATAGTGGCAGAGTACAAATTAATACAGCAAAAGCTACCTGGCATTACACTGGCAGAGATTAATGGGCTGGCCAAACAATATATCTCAGATGTAAACTGCGATGTAGTGATTATGGCTCCCGAAAAGGAGAAAAGCAACCTGCCGGATAAGTCGACTGTTGATAATTGGATAAAGAGCATACAAGCGGAGAAATTGATGGCGTATATTGACCAGGTATCGGATAAGCCATTGGTTGCGAAAATACCTGTAGCAGGGAAAGTAGTATCAGAGAAAAAGATCAATGAATTGAACGTTACTGAACTTACCCTTAGCAATGGCGTTAAGGTGGTTTTAAAACCAACAGATTTTAAAACCGATGAGATACGATTTAATGCTTCAAGTCCTGGCGGGACATCTTTATATAGTGATGAAGATTACCAATCAGCAGCTAATGCAGCAAATATTATTGGCAATAGTGGCTTGGGTGATTTTAATGCGAATGAGTTACCCAAATTATTGACTGGTAAAATTGTAGAAGTTTTGCCATATATCAGTGAACGGACCGAAGGAATCAGGGGCTCTGCTGCACCAAAGGACCTGGAAACTGCAATGCAATTAACCTATTTGTATTTTACTGAGCCAAGAAAAGATACAACTATTTACAGTGGATTCATCAGCAGGTCAAAATCCGGATTAGCCAACAGGAATGATGATCCCAAAAGTGTGTTTAGCGATACGGTAAGTGCGGTGCTGGGCAACTACAATTTACGACGTACTGGCCCCTCAATTACCAAAATTGCACAGATTCAGCTGGAAAAATCATATGCTATTTACAAGGAACGGTTTGCTGATGCCAGCGACTTTACGTTTACATTCATTGGCAATTTTGATGTTGATCAAATAAAACCGATACTCGAGCAATGGCTTGGATCGCTCCCTTCAATAAAAAGAGATGAGCAGGCTAAAGACCTTGGCATTCATATACCAGTCGGAACGATAGAGAAAACTGTTTATAAAGGTAGTGATCAAAAAGCAACTTTACGATTAGTATTCAGCGGGGAGTATATTTATAGCAGAGATAACAATATCCAGTTGGAGGCGGTTGGTAAGGTTTTACAGATAAAACTGCTGGATCGATTAAGAGAACTGGAGGGAGGAGTATATAGTCCATCTGCCTGGAGCAATTATACTAAATACCCTAAGAACCGTTATTCCATTACTGTAGCTTTTGGGTGTGCACCTGAAAATGTAGAAAAGCTTATAGCTGCGACAATGGATGAGATCCAGAAGATCCAAATAAACGGAGCGGAAAACAGTGCTATTCAAAAAGTTATAGCCGAGGATACGCGCACAACAGAAACTCAGCTAAAAGAGAATGGTTTCTGGTTAAGCAATCTAACCAGAAGCTACGAAAATAATGATGATCCAAAAGAGATACTCGATTACATAATTTCACTGAAAAAAGTGACACAGCAGAGTATGAAAGAAGCTGCAAAAATTTATTTAAGTGGGGATAACCTTGTAAAACTGTTGTTATTACCTGAGCAAAAGAATTAGGTTTATCTAGATATAAAAAAGATTCCTTGTTTGATTCTAATATATATATCAGATGATAAACCTAAAAGAGCATTTCAATAAATTCCGTGAAGGGATCATTGGAAATGAACTGGAATACAAAACATACCTTGGCCCTCAACGGATGATCTATGCTGACTGGGTTGCCAGCGGCAGGTTATACAAACCCATTGAGGAACAGATCTTAAATATGATTGGACCCTGGGTCGCAAATCCACATACTGAAACCTGCGAAAGCGGGCAGTTGATGACTAAGGCATATCACAATGCGCAGCACATTATTAAAAAGCATGTAAATGCAGATCCTGGTGATGTGCTAATTACCTCAGGATTTGGAATGACTGATGTGCTGGTAAAATTCCAGAGAATGCTGAATCTGAAGGTCCCCGAAAAAAATATTGCCGGTGAATTTATATACAATGGTAAAAAACCGGTAGTATTTATTACTCACATGGAACATCACTCAAACCAGACCTCATGGTATCATACTATTGCCGATGTAGAGGTTATTCCTCCGGGTAAAGACCTTCTGGTTGATCCCGAAAACCTAAGGCAACTGGTTAAGAAGTTTGCTGACAGAGCAATCAAAATAGGCTCATTTACAGCATGTTCTAATGTTACAGGGATTGAGACTCCTATTTATGAATTAGCTCGTATAATGCACGAGGCTGGTGGATATTGTTTTGCAGATTATGCGGCTTCAGCTCCTTATGTCGATATGAACATGCATCCGGGCGATCCAATGGAGAAACTGGATGCGATATTCTTTTCACCACATAAATTTCTTGGTGGGCCCGGCACTTCCGGGGTGCTGGTATTTGACTCTTCATTATACCATTGCCGGGTGCCTGATGCACCCGGTGGGGGTACTGTTGATTGGACAAATCCCTGGGGGGAGTACAAATTTATTGATGATATTGAAATCCGAGAGGATGGCGGAACACCTGGGTTCTTGCAGGCTATGAAGACAGCATTGTGTATTAATCTTAAAAATCGGATGAACACAAGCCTTATCAGGCAAAGAGAGAAAGAACTTGTTGCGATTGCCTTCAGAGAGATGTGTTGTATTCCAGGAATTCAGATATTGGCTGACAACCAGAAAAAACGTCTGGGAATCATCTCGTTTTATATTGAGGGAATGCATTTCAATATGGTTGTTAAACTGCTAAGTGACCGTTTTGGTATTCAAACGCGAGGTGGTTGTGCTTGTGCTGGCACTTACGGGCACTTTTTATTAGATGTCAGCTACGAAAAATCAAAACAAATTACAGATTTAATTACGCATGGTGACCTGTCGCAGAAACCTGGCTGGATCAGACTCTCTCTCCATCCAACAATGACTGATGAAGAACTACTATTTATAATTGATGCTATTAGGCAGGTAACAGTTCATCACCTTGAATGGGGAACGGACTATTTATATAACAAACAAACTAATGAGTTTATATTTAAGGCAGATGGGGATCAAAAGGATGATTTAGTAAGAAGCTGGTTTATACTTTGATTCACGTGACATTGACTTAAAGGATATAAACACTGAAAAAATGAGGAATTGTCCCTATACCTTTTCATTACGAAGTAAATATCTTTGCTTCAATAATTGCAGTTTAAATGCTTAATTAAATTTTAAACAAACATGAAAATAACTCTAAAGCTGATAATACTTTGTTTTTTAACGATTGGATTAAATGCTTTTAGTCAATCGGTTGTAAAATCTCCAAAGAACAGGATCACCGTAAAGGGGAATATCCAATTTGCAGATGCCAACGATAAATTCGGTATTACAGTAGAAGAAAAAGATGATAACAATGAATTCAAAGTCATTAAAGAAGTGAAATTGGATTCAGAAAATAATTATTCATTTGAGCTTGAAACCAACAAACCAAAATTTTACACATTGGATGTTTATAAACAACAAACTGTTGAATTTTATGCACATGATGAGAACCTGACTATAAATTTCAGGGGTATTGATACCGCAAAAATAAAAATCAAAAACCCTCCCTTTGTATTTATAAAAGGCGGGGAAAAAAATAATGTTTTAAACTTATTGCATTTTACATTATATCAGGATTATCAGCGAATGATTGCTGCAGGACAAGAAGATTATAAATCGTCATTGTCAGATTGCAAAGATTGGAAAGATTATGCAAGCCAGGGTTATGATCGTTTAACTATTCCTTTTGAGCGAGAAATAAAAAATATAGTTGAAATGTACAGCAATGCCCCAACTGTTGTAAAGGTAATTGGAGTTCTGAATTGGAAAAGGCACTATGATTATATGAGAGAACAATATGAAAGGCTGGCAAAAATATATCCCAACCTTGATTATGTTCAAAATGCAAAAAAATATTTGTTGGCTAATATCGCTAGTTCGGCTTTGACTGATCTGGGTAAGGTCGCTCCTGATTTTACTTTCCCGGACATAAATGGGAAGCAAGTGTCATTGAGTTCATTTAGAGGAAAATATGTATTGATTGATTTTTGGGCTTCCTGGTGCGGGCCATGCCGGTCGGAATCTCCTAATGTACAAAAACAATATCAGATATATAAAGACAAAGGATTTGAAGTAGTGAGTGTTTCTATTGATAAGAAAGAAGACGATTGGAAAAAAGCTGTTGCCCAGGATAGTCTTAAAGGAACATTACTCCTTGCAAAGGATTCTAAAAAGATTTTGCTGGATTATACTTTCTCTGGAATTCCATACATGGTTTTATTGGATAAGGAAGGAAAAATTATTGCTAAAAATTTAAGAGGAGAAACTTTGGTAGAAAAGTTGAAAGAATTGTTTTAAATCAGAGACTATGTAATCTTTTGGATCAATATTATCTTAAACATTTCCAATATTTCCAGGCTAAAGCATATTATATCTTAACAATTAATAATTATTTGAATTATGAAAACAAAAATTGTGATTTTTTTGGGTGTCGCTTGTTTTTTTGCTTCCGTCTTAATTAGTGGATGTAAGAAAACAGAACTAAGCACCCTGTCAGGGATACTGACCTTTTCGTTTACTGACAATTCAGCGAAAAGCTTTACTTTTACTGTAGATAACATTGGGATGACGATCACTAACAAAGACAGCCTCCCTTATCAAACGAATATTTCCTCCTTAACCGCACAATATACCGCTGTTATCAATAACACCGTAAAAGTGGGAACAGCGATTCAGATAAGCGGATCCACAGCTAACAATTTTACAAGTCCGGTGAATTACATTTGTGTGGCACAAGATGGTGTTACTTTAAAAACTTATGTTGTCACAGTCAATGTTTCAAAAGTTGATCCTGAAGCAGTACCTTGGGTTCAGAAAACTCCGACTGCTTTCGGTTCAGGTTATCCATATCAGTCGTATTTCTTCCTGAACGGAAAACACCACATCATTGCGAGTAACTCATTCGCCTGGTTCGTAAACGATCCTGATGTTAAGATGTACCAATCAACTGATGGTATTAGCTGGAGTGAATTACCTCTCGATTCCTCCTTTCCTCTGGGATATAGTTATGAGGTAGTGGTCAATAACGGGAAAGCCTACATGTTACAATTTGTTGGTGCAGCCGAGGTCTATGGAGCCAAACAACCGACAATTCTTAATACGGTTTATTCATCCACGGATGGTGTGGTGTGGACACAATCGAACAATTTACTTCCTACTACCGCCCTAACTAATAATGTGGGTGTATTAAATAACAATTTATATGTTATGGGAGGAGGAACAATTGGAGCTTTTGGTGCTTTTGACGGATCCCGGCCAAACGGTTCAACGTTTTACCCAGCTGCCGCGTACTCCGATACGACCATGACTTCGATTGGGGGTGGTTCCTGGACTAAAACTGCCATGCTCCCAGCTTCGGCTGCCAATCGTCGGTATACAGCAAACTGCGTTTTCAACAATAAATTCTATATGATTGGAGGACAAGATCCAAATGGTAATGTTTTGAAAGATGTATGGTCTTCTACTGACGGCCTAACATGGACGCAGGTATCTAACGGAGCTTTTTCCGCACGCCAAAAAGCATCTGTTGTAGCTTACAATAACCAGTTATGGATGATTGGTGGCCAGGATGAAACAGGAGCCTATTTAAAAGACATTGTGATTTCGGCAGATAACGGTCTCACCTGGAATGTAGTCCCAGCTGATAAAACACTTCCGGCTGCATTCACCCCGCGAGGAAACGCACGACTTTATGTTGATGCAAACTCCATATTGTGGATTATCGGTGGTGAACAGGCAAATCCGGAAGATACCGACTTCCTTGCTCCTCATGCTGTCACTGATATTTGGACCGGGAAATTAAATAAACTAAAATAAGACTTTAAATAATTTGCTGACTGTGCATATCCCTGTATTGGAGTATGTACAGTCAGCTTTATTTTAGTTGAACCCTAAAGGCTTCATTAATAATTGATTCCATATTGAATTAATTCTATTGTAATGAAAAAAAAGATTGCATGGATTTTATGCCTGTTATTCTTTTCAAGTTTTTTAACTGTTGCGCAGATACTCAAGCCTCAGACCATTAAGAATCAGAAATATGAAGGTCGGATCATTGCGACAGAGTTGCCTGAAGGGCTTTTTGGCGCAACTGTTGTAATCAAGGGAACCACCAATGGGGTGGCAGCGGATCAGAAGGGGAATTTCGTCATTTCAGCAAATGAAGGAGACATGATGGTTATTTCGAGTATCGGTTACCAGACCCGGGAGATCAGGTTAGACAAGCTATTAAAGCTTGCTTCTATCGTATTAAAATCCGATGTGGTTGCTTTAAAAGAGATTGCAATTGTTGGTTATGGAACACAGGAACGCAGAGATCTGACCGGGGCAGTTGCTTCAATTAAACCTGCAGAAATGGACCGGACCAGTTTAAGTTTTGACAATGCGCTGGCCGGAACAGTTGCCGGAGTACAAATTTCGCAAAGCTCAGGAGTTCCGGGAGGTGCAACAGCTATAACTATTCGTGGGATTACCTCTTTGAATGGCAGTTCAAACAACCCTCTGATTGTAATTGACGGAGTACCAATTTACGGAAATGACCGCAGTCAGAACACGACCAGTTTCGATCGCACTTCAATTCCGATGTCCTCTGTGGGAGGAAGTTCTGTTTCTAATTCTTTGCCGTTCAATTCGGATTTCGAGCGCAATCAATTATCAATGTTGAACCCTGATGATATCGAATCAATTGAAATACTGAAAGATGCTTATGCTACAGCGATCTACGGTTCACGTGGAGCTGCCGGGGTTATTCTGGTTACGACTAAACATGGATTTAAAGGGGCTCCAAAGGTTGAGCTCAGTACGATCACCTCCTACAGTCAGCCAATCGGCAAGCCAACGCTTATGAATGGTGCCCAGTATTCTGAGTTTTACACCAGTTTTGTCGGGGGAAAATATTCAGGAGGGACAGAAAAGAGTTGGCTTAATGATGTTTTGCGAACCGGGGTCTCCAGAGAGGTCAATGCCTCTGTTTCAGCCGGAACAGATAAAATGACCTATTATCTAAGTCTTTCTTCAGTCGATCAACAATCTTACATTATCAATCAGGATTATTCAAAGTACAATGCTCATATCAATGTAAGTTACAAATCGTCAGAAAAATTAAGTTTTGGATCCCAATTCAGTCTTAATTATAGCGACAATACCTCTTTAAACGCACAAAGTATTTTTCAGAATGCAATTTTAAAAGCTCCAAATATACCAGTTTACGATCAGACGGGTGCATATTATTTTGGTTTTGCACCCAATAGCCTCGGACGGACAGATAATCCCATTGCTCAGGCAAGAGCTGATATCAACTACATCATTGACGTTCGTAATCTTGGAAATATTTTCATTGAATACCGCCCGATCAACTGGATTACTTTGCGTTCAGAGGCTGGAATCGATTTCTTGAATTCTGAGGGATACAGTAGACTGGTCAGTCGCCCTGATCTGGTCGGAGGCGATGCCACCCAAACTACTATTCAGAATCGCAAGTTCGTTGTCAATAATACAGCGACTTTGCTACGCAAATACAATAGGCATTTATTCAACGGCGTGGTCGGTCAGAGTTTCGAAACATCCCGCGAATTAAATGACATGATTACAGGAAGAGGATTTCCAAGCGATAATATATTGTCAATCTCTCAGGCTCAGATAAGCAGAGTGTCTTCCTCATTGGTTCAGCAATGGGCGCTTTTTTCGGTATTTGGCCGTCTTAATTATCGCTTTGAAGACAAATATTTATTGGGCGCAACCTATCGGCTCGATGGTTCCTCCCGTTTCAACAAGAATCACAGATACATTGGATTCCCTTCATTTTCAGCAGGGTGGAGGATTTCGGGAGAACCTTTCATGGAACGATATTTATGGATCAAGGATTTGAAGATCAGGGGAAGTATAGGATTCTCAGGAATCGACGGAACGGGCGGCTATTACGGCAATCAGGGCCAGTATTCCTTATCACCTAATGGTATTCAATATAATGGAATGAACCTTCTACAGGTTGTACAGCCGAATAATCCTAATTTAAAATGGGAAAAGACCCGGTCCATTGATGTGGGTATTGATGCCGATTTATTTGATTCAAAACTCAAGTTTACCCTGGATTATTACTACAAGGTAACCAATGATATGCTATATTCCTCTGCAATACCACTCTATATGGGTTTTGGAAGTCAGCAACAAAATATCGGTGACATGCGCAATACCGGACTTGAGTTTGCCATAAATGCTATCGTTCTAAGCGGAAATCTTAAATGGAAAACATCTTTTAATATTGCCGGAAACCGCAACAAAATACTTAAACTAAATTTTGCAGGATCAGAGGTAACAGGGCCGGAATTAGGATATAAATACTTTGCTGTTGGGAAATCAGCCGGTCAGTTCTATCTGTTTCACTGGGAAGGGATTGACCCATTAACCGGGAATCCTCAGTGGCGTTTATCGGACGGACGTGTGATGACTATTCCCCCAGAGGCACCTCAATCAAATATTGTTAACCCCGATCAATACAGGATTCCAATGGGAACTGCCTTACCAGACTACTTTGGCGGATGGAGCAATAATTTCAGCTATAAACGGTTCGATTTAAACATCCTACTTACATATTCAGTTGGGAATAAAATGATGAATGTAAGCAAATCCTTAATGATGACCTACACAACAAGTGACCGGAATAATCTGACAACAGAAGAACTTAACTATTGGCTGATTCCAGGACAAGTTACCAATATTCCTAAGCCAAAAAATCAATCTATCATTGGCAATTCTTACGGAGGTTCAGTTGATTACTCAACGAGTCTGATTTCTGACCGCTTTTTGGAAGACGCCTCGTTTCTGAGGTTAAAGAAAATTAATCTAAGTTACAATCTTCCTGCTATTTGGGCACACCGCTTGAAAATGGACAAATTAGCAGTCTTTGTCCAGGCTAATAATCTGTTCACTTTAACAAAGTATACAGGAATTGATCCCGAGGTCAATTCATTCGGATCGTCCATATTATTAAGCGGTTACGATCAACTGACCTTGCCTCAGGCAAAAACAATTAGTGCGGGTTTAAATATTCGATTCTAAGTATTATGAAGACGAAACGAGTAGTTTATTTTATTATCTTATTGATGCCGTGTATTCTATACTCATGCAATAAGCAGCTAAATCTTGCTCCTACAGATAAACTGGTAGAATCAAAAGTTTTTTCTGACGCAACAACTGCAGAATCGGCATTGGCAAGTGTCTATGATCAGACTTATCAGGCTGCAACCGGAGATCAATGGGTAATTGCCGATGTTTCTCTACCTTACGTCGGGCTTCCGGTTGGTCATCCGCTAACTGCCTTTTTCGGCGGACTGATTGATCCAACCAATTCTGATGTCCAGAATATATGGTCAGGATTTTACGGGACGATTAATGCAGCCAATGTCTTTGTAACCAAAATTCCTGTTTATGGGAAATATGCTTTATCTCTCGAGAACCAACATATTGCCGAGGCAAAATTCATAAGAGCGTATTGTTATTTTAAGATGCTATGCTATTATGGACATGGTGCACTGACCGGCAACATGAGCGATTTGGGCCTTCCTGTCCGCCTCGCTCCTTACGACGGATTTAGTCAGAAGGACCTAATACCTCGGGCAAATAATGGGACTGTCTATAAGCAAATTATCAAGGATTTAACCGAAGCAGTACCCGATTTGCCATCCCTATACCTAAATAGAGGAGTGACAGACTGGGTTAAGACATGCAGCAGGGCAACAAAAGCTGCGGCTTGGGCGCTTCTTTCGCGTGTATATCTTTACAAACAGGATTATGCCAATGTTGTTTTAGCTTCAGACAGTGTGCAAGCTTTCAGTGTTTACCTTATTGATCCTGATCTGACCAATGTGTTTCCCGCCAATCATACCGGAACAAATTCCTATTTCAGTAAAGAAGTGATCTGGGGATTCCCTGCCAGCTCGAATAATGGCAATTCTCAGTTCGGAATACACGGAATATTCTACTATGATAAATTTTATTGGGCCGATAGCGCATTTGTCAGCTCATTTAACCCAAATGACAAACGCAGGACCCAATTAATATTCGGAGGTAATCCATTAGATACGAATCCCAATACTAAGGATAAAAAAACTACTTTTAAGTTTAACAATCCTGATCAGCGTGATGATATAAAAGTTATCCGGTTGGCAGAAGTGTATTTAAATAAAGCTGAAGCTCTGGCACAATTGAACGGAATCAATAACGAAAGCCTTTCCTTGCTCAATACGATCCGTCAGCGTGCCGGGTTAAATCCTTTTAATACAGGCGATTTCAGTTCTAAGGAGGCCTTTATCAATGGTATCCTGGCAGAACGATACGTCGAATTAGCCTTTGAGGGAATGGGCCGATTTGATTATATGCGTACAGGCAGAAACTTACGTAACCCCAATCTGACTGCAGATCAGAAGATCTTTCCAATCCCGAAAATAGAGATTGATATAACAAATGGGGTATTGCAACAAAATCCAGGATACTGATCCTGTTAGTTAATTTAATATAAACAGAATGATTAAGAAATTTAGGTATTTGATGTTACTCTCTTTTTGGGCTATTTTTGCCGGTTTTTCATCCATGGCACAAGAAAGGCAGATTAATTTCGAGCATGACACGTGGAAGAAAATTGCCAAAAAAGCAAAAGCCGAAAATAAACTTATTTTCATGGATTGTTATACTTCGTGGTGTGGCCCCTGTAAATTGATGGCAGCCGAAGTGTTCACACAGAATGCAGTAGCAGACTTCTTTAATTCCAATTTTGTGAATTGTAAATTTGACATGGAAAAGGGAGAAGGTCTTGAACTTAGGAAGAAGCTACCCATTCAATTTTATCCAACATTCTTTTTGCTCAATTCTGACGGGACTGTAATACACAAAGTGGTGGGATCAAGTTCAGCGGATGAATTCATTCAGTACTTTACAGAGGGTAAAACTGACAATGAAAACTATAGTGCTCTGGAAAAGCATTATCAATCAGGTGAACGGAATGCAAACTTTATGTTCAAATATCTTCGCTCGCTGCGTGTAGCCAACGAGGAAAGTAAAGAAACACAGGTTGCAACCGACTATTTCAAATCCTTAAAGCATGAAGAATTAAAAAATAATGATATGTGGCTGGTAATCAACTATTTTTTAAACGATCCCACCTCAAAGCACTTTCAGTACATGGTCGAAAACCGCCAGTTCTTTTATAATATGGTGGGTGCTGAAGTGGTTAATTCTAAAATCAGAACAACATACCACAATGCACTGTCCAAACAATTGGAATACTACTACCCGGAATCTGGAAAGCCTTACAACAAAGCTCTAGAAGACACAATGATCATTGATTTGAAAAAATATGATCTTCCCTTCTCCAAAAATTTATTGGCGCTTATTTATTTAAATAAATACAGCAAAGAAAATTCCTGGGATAATTATGCAGAGGTAATCAGCGCCATTGTCCGTTTTAACCTAATGGACAATGATCCCGAACTCCCGGAAACTCTCAGCAGCGCAATCAGTTTACTGATCAAAGGCACCAGTGATCCGAAATGGCTTTCAAATGTTCAGAATTGGTCGCAATATGCCATCGATCGTGAATCGAATATTGGCAAAAGAGCACTTCTGATTGAGAATCAGGCCGATATGCTTCAGAAAATCGGAGAATCACAAAAAGCAGATGAAGCTCATAAGGCTGCTAAAACAGCCAATGATGAGGCCGAAAAACAAGGTAAGAAAATTTCGGTTGTGCCCATGATGAGGCTTACTACCGGAGGCTCACACTAATAATTTAAAATAGTGTAAAGTAAACAAGTAACTTCTGGATATATCTATGAAAACGTTCGATCCAACATTTGTAAGGATACTGCTATTTTCAGTTTTCTTGGTCAGCTTATATGACTTATCAGCCCAGATAGTTATGACCCCGGCTACTCCTATTCCCCCCAAAGTGCTACGCAATGCAATAATTAAAGCTCCTGCAGAAATTGTTTGGCAACAATTAATTAAACTCGACAATATGGCAGAATATACGTCAGGCTACATTACTGAGGTTCAGAAAATAGGGAATGGGGAGGGGGCACGGCGGATTCTGAAATTTTCGAACAGTGATCAGCGAACCGAATCAGTCACCTTCCAAAACAACAGGCTCAGGCAAATTAATTTTGCTGTTGCCAACTCTAATCTACCTCAATCTTATATGTATGCCTTTTATGCCGACTCGCTTTCCGAAACAAAATGCAGGGTCACCTTACGCGCTTTTTACAACGTTGAGAATAATAAAAACAAATTTGAAATGAATCGGTTTATTGGAAAGGAATTTGACCTTATTCTGAAAGGCTTGAAACAATACTACGAAAAATAAACGCTTAATTCAGTCACAATGAGAAAACTACTTATATTGCTTTTGATTATCAACTTAACTGCCGCTCTGAACCTTAATGCTCAGATTTTAAATCCTATACACTGGAAATTCAATGTGAATAAAATTAGTCAGGAGGAATTTGAATTAATTTTTACTGCAAAAATTGAGAACGGATGGCATCTTTATTCTCAGAAATTACCTTCAGGAGGTCCTATTCCAACTAAATTTAGTTTTGTTTTCCCAAATGGAATCGCCTTTACAGGCAGAGTGGAATCAAAGTCCCAACCAAAAACCGAACTGGATCCGAATTTTAAAATAGAACTTTCATATTATACTGACGAAGTGATTTTTATTCAAAAAATTAAAAAGAAAAAAGCTGGCAAAGCAAAAGTTACCGGGCAAGTTGAGTATATGACTTGCGACAATCACCGCTGCCTTCCTCCCACTGAACAGGAATTTGAGTTTGCAGTGGAGTAATTTTCGAAATTAGAAGTGTGATTAAACCGGACTTATTTACAGTTCTTGACGAACTTCTTCATATCGGTCCGATTGATTTGTTTCGATCCGAATCGAGGTTTCAAAATAGGCATAATGCCAGAGGCTTTGTCTGGAGCATAATCGTATTTAGTTTATCATTTGACTCACTTGGAACCTCAAAGAATTATAAACATCAATCGATACATCTTAAATGCGTTTTAACTTTGAATTCATGCAAAGTTTATTTTGAAGATGATGAACCTAAAATTTCAAATAAATTTCGGGGTTGTTCTTTAAATGTATTATTGAAAAGATAAACCGACACCACCATAAAGGCTATAAAACCAAGAACGATGAGTAATTGTATCCCCGTGGTCTTCTGTATTTCATGACGGTTTTTAACCTCACAAACTTCACCGGGACAATATTTGGCTTTCTTTCCATAATACCATCCATAAAAAAGGCACCCCATACAAATACCAAATGCAGATTCAAAGAACAGGAAAATCAAACAGATCAGGCAAATCAAACCCGTAATGGGGCTATATGAATTGACAAATACGACCAACACCAACATAATTAGCCCCAAAACCAAACCAATTATCCAGGCAAACTTTTTTTGAGCTGCCCCCACATATTCAGGAACTTGTCTTCGCACAATTAATCTTCCAATGATTAATGTAGGTGAAAAGCGGGGATTAATAAACACCCGAATGATAAAATCGAGAAGAAAAGCGAGAATAAAATATTTCAGAGCCAAAAAACTATGGGTCGTAATTGCCAACAGGACCGATAAAAAGGCAAATACAAAGAATATTCCAGCAGCAGCCCTGATTTCACGTTCGTTTAGCACCGGTATGTCATAGCCTTTCACATCTTCTCCAAATTTGAATATTTTGCTCATTTTTTACAGTTTTTAGGTGAATATCGAAAATAGAAGTCCAAAGGTATCGTTTTATTTGAGAAAAATTACGGAGTGAAAATTTGTTGCCGGATAAATTACAATTTAAAAGAGGATCGCTGTGGTTCAAAATCACAAATCAGAATCTCCATAAGCCTTATCAACTTTTCGACCCGGCAGTGGTGAGCTTCCAACTCACAGATCACCACTATGGCGGACCACAATGTTAATCCGGTGCAGCAGTGGTGAGCCTCCGCCCTGCTCCTCTTTTCTCGGGTGAAGCAATTAAGGTGTGAGAAATTGCTTAATGGCTAATCACATTCGAAGCACAGCCGTTCAGCGTTGAAGCAAAATCTTATCCGTTGAAGAAAAAATACTTCACCGCCGAAGCAACGGTAATCATGCACGGAGATCGGCGAAGCATGCCAGAAGAGCTCTCCTTCTCGTGTGCTGCCCGGTTAAGCATGACCGAAGCTCGCTGCAGCCCATACGGAGTTCACCAGTGCTACGCCGACGCTTCCCACTGTTAAGTAAAAGTTCTGGATGTTGTTTCTCGGAGAAGAGGTTGATTGAATGTCTTTTTACCGCAGAGAGACGCAAGGAAGGCGCAGAGGTATCATGCTGCATTTTTAACCTTTGCGATTCTCTGCGGTTTCTCTCAGCGGCACTCTGCTGTTAAACCTTTTGCTTTTAAACAGAGTGAAATTGGCCGTTACAATATGGGTCGAAGCTGCGCCTCTGCAGCTGAAAACGGAGATAACCCTATCCTGATCTAACATAAAATTGCCGTCGACAGAGCAAGCGGATTCACTCTGTCAACGGCAATTTGTGCTAATCCGGGCCGGAGACTCTAGTTGACAACAGGACTTGAAGGTGTAGTTCCTTTTGCATGCCCAGGATAGCGTGACTGAAGGTCAGCATATACCGTTTTCATTCCTGGTTCACCTGCCTTGGCGGCCCCTTTTAACGCCGTGTAAAAGACGAGTGCAGATGCCAATGCATCACTCCCTGTGAGCAGGGTTGTGTCATCCAGCTTTTCAACCAACTGATGCATTGAAATAAGAACCTTCTTGAGTTCGGCGGTTCCGACAGTGTCTTTCTCAAATTCAGCCATATCCAGGAAAGCCGGAACAACTTTCGGATTCTGCGCAGCATATTCGAATGCTTTGCTCACAAATGCAAAGGACTTATCCCCCATCTTGGGCAACGCACGACGATCAGCCGCTTTGAGGTTAACCAATCCTGGCAGGTTTTCAATAATTGTCTCCATGGCCTTGCTGATGTTGGCCTTCGCTTCCTCACTGATTACAAATGAAATTTTGTATTCTAATCCGTCCAGCGTTATTTAATCGGATAGAATCGATTATATCCGATTAAAACGGTTAAGTATCTAAATCAATGCAGAATAAAAATAAAAATAAATCACCTCAAAATTTTACGAACCTGTTATTTCTCATCATCTTCAATCAGGACAAAACCCCTATCGATATAACCTATCCAGTTCTGAAATTCACACCCACACGATTTGGCCACCTGTTTTGTATCTGCAAGGTTTTCACTATAAAAAAGAATAATCTCCCCCCTTACTGCATGGTTGTCCTCCGCCTTTTCATAAAACTGGATGTGAACGGGAATCGCAAATCGCATCTTACTGATCATTTCCACCACATGGAAACATTCGACAGGGATGATAGCCCCATAGCAAGGAATTGGGTCACCTGAAGCCGGGAGTTTATAGCCCGGCTCCGTATCGTCAAAATCGGTCAAGGTGCCGGTGTTGTGATGAAAATCGTAGGCACAATTATCCAGGTTAAAATAAAACTCCATATTTTTTACTTCAGCTGATTGATCATCTCTAGTATTCGGGTCATTACTGCCTAATGTCGCATCGTTATCCCATACCCTTTTACCGAATCTGGTTTCGATGTATTCCCGTTCGTCCCTGATTATTTTGGTCAGATCGAGCGCGGTGATTACTTTTCTTTTTTGAGTCATCAAATAGAAATAATATATTTTTTTAAAGTGCCAATTGATAAGGCAAACCTTTTAAATACCCCTTCTGAAGGCACTTAAGGTTTGTAACTTCATCGATGAACCAAATGACAAAACGGTCACTTTCAAAGAGGTAAAAAATTTCATATTCACCCTTACCGGCAAATTTCCCATCCATCGATTCATCAAGTGGTGGCGTACTTGACATCCAGATGCCTTGATGTATTAAGCCATCCACATGAGTAATTTCTATTAAATCGTCAAAGGAGTACAATTCGTAAGTATTAATAAAATCATTGAATTGATCTTTTGTCATTTTTATCTGGGTTATATTTTATAATCATTATGTACTTGTTCTGTATCAGGTTAATTAAGGGTTAAAAAAATAATTCCCCCCTATTGCTGCTCTTTCTCCATATTGACAACAAACCACCCATTGTCAATAATCATTCCGGTGACATCATCAGGATGACCAATCTTAAACACAATCCAGGAGGGAGCATCATAATCAGCCAGAAACTGAACCAGATGTTCAATCCCGAGTCCTTCATCATCCTCTCCCGCATCAACAGCGGCATCAACCTTTTCGATCAGTTGGCGCCAGGCTGCTTTTAGTGCCTCATCCTTAATAAATGGTTCCGTAAAGACCTCGCCAATCCAGTACCCCATCAGCGATTGGGCTGCTTCATTATATCCCGTTTCTTCACCACAAATAAGTTCTCCGGTTGCTGGAGAATAGAGATCGTAATGCGATAATTCAAGTTCTACAATTTGCATGGGGTTTATTATTTGTCAATTAGACTTATTTTTGTATTCATAAAGTTCTCTGCAGATCTCTGCCGAAAACTTCGCGACCTCTGCGGTGAATATTTACATTTTTAGGAATTAGAATATAAAGATGTCGTATTTAGTATTCAATACTGAAGTCGATAAAAAAAAATCGCCACCAAAACACGAAGACACCCAAGGGCACCAAAGGTATTAATTAGGTATCTTTTGGTGGAATTTGGTGATTTGGTGATTTGGTGCTTTTGTGGCATTGTTTTTATTTTTGATCTTTAAGAATGAAGTCAATTTTGGAAATACAACATTATATTCGTTTTATTACTTAACTAAACACCAATTAATCAAAGGTGTAATAAGTTTCCGTTTCCGGATCTTTATAGGGGTTAGTATCTTTATTGACACTAACGATCATTATATTCCGGGTGCCGTCCCATTCTGTCCAATACATAAATTCACAGCCAAACAACCTGGCAACCTGCCGGGCATCTTCCAGGCTATCGGCATAAAGCAGGATAATCTCTTCCCTTACTCCAGAGAGTTCATTCCCCGCTTCATCGAGTGGAATTCTTACGGCCTTAATAAACCGGTCTGTGCTGATCTTATCCTTCGCGAGGTTGAAGGCGACAGGGATAATCGCACCATAAATAGGAGCATCATTGTCCGGATATGCAAGCCAGTTGCCAATATCACCTGGACCATCGATTTTGTCTATCAGTGAACCATTGTCATTATAAAATTCAAAAGCATAATTCAATTCTTTGCTATAAGGTCCCATAGTTTTAGTTGTTTGATTGTTTATCTGAGTAAATTGGTCACCCATAATTGTTTCATAATTCTCTTTTAGTTGTTGTTCGAATAGAACATCGCTGTACTCCTTTTCTACTCCCAATAGCTTGGCAATATCCAAAGAGGTTATTTCTTTTCTCTTTTGTGTCATAATGTTGCGAATTAATTATTTATTAAATCTTTCCAGTACTCATAGATCATTACCATAGCCAGGGTATCGAGTTCGCAATACCGAAGTAACGCTTTGCGGGCGTGTTCCCGTTCAACATGGGTCATCTGTGTGAATTGCATCCGGGCATAAGCCGTCATGGCAGCCCCACCACTCGCAATGGTATCATCAACACTGAAATCTTCGGTCTCATCGTCCGGCATATCCTCAAAGACCGGCTCAAGCAGCTTGTAGGGGTTGATGACTTTCCCCTGATCATCGGTCCTGTACCAAACCTGTTCACTGAAATTCAGGCTCTCAATACCTCCTGGAATCCCGTAAACAGGCTGTGAATATTTATCTTTTACAAAAGCGCTGGCCTCAAGAACTGCCGGAAGAACAACTTTAATGGAGTTGGATCCCTTCATGCTGATATGGTAGAAGTAGTTCTTCACGAGTTTGAGCATATCGACCATATCTCTTTGGCCAATCCACCTGGTTGCAGAATCTTCGGAAGAATGTGAAATGGTCTGAATAAAATCCATCAGCTCTTGTTTGTCCGGAACTGCTTCGTCGCTCTCTGAATTAAGCTGCCTCCAGATTTCAACGAGGAAGGAATTTTCGTGATCGGCATACCTGAAAATGGTCCCGTTATCTGTTTCAAGTTCTTTTTTTAATGCTCTTATAAACTCGTAATTTGGGAAAACTCCGGGTTCGGCATTGATAAACTCTCCGGCGTGTTTTACAAGCCCCTTTTCATCTACCGTATGATGGCTGAACTGAAAAGCAATACCCTCATAAGGTCTTTTGCCTTTATTGAAGGGGATAGCAACCCGGCTTGTCTCAAAATCGATAAAGTGCAGGGGGAACGTCCATTTCGACATTTCAGTAGCCATTCCTTCGGCATCAAACCACGATTTCTCCTTGTTTTCGCACCTCATTTCAACCTGTAACCATTGCCGATCATTGGTCGACATGCCTCCCGTCTTGGAGGGTTTGAAATCTCCTAGGTGATTCTGATTAACACCTTCCAAATGAAAGATACCGGCATCAATAAGGCCTTGTTTTCTGCGGAAGTTCCAGATCTCGAAAATATGGGGCTTGCTGAAATCTTCATCCGTCCAGTTAAGTTTATGTTTCCAGCAGTTCCGAAAACCTGAATGATGGCCCTGAAGTTCATCTTCCGGAGAGCAGTCAAATTCGCACTTACTGCAAATCACCCCTACGGGTTTATCGATCATTTCGTCCTTCTCATAATGATCGGCATAGAATTCAACAGAGGCAGCGAAGTCCATTCCAGGTTCCAGTTCTCCGTAACTTCCTGTAATGATACCATTACAAAGTTCATCAACATCGATAACCCTTAGGATCTCTTCACCAAGCGCTGCTTTGGAGACGTCACCCTGTTTTTCGGCTTTTACTCTGCCACCAGCATCGCGACTGATGGAAAATTTCTGGTTGAGTCCGTCAACAGATGCCTTCTTCTCCTTATCGGCAAGCATCAGATGAGCCTTAACTGCACATCCAGGCATTGCCTGACTAACGACATATTTCTGAAAAGCAACATCATACAGGTACGGTCTCCAGGCAGCAGTGAGACCACCTTTTGCCCCGACCATCCTCGTATCATCTCCGGCAAAGGATTTCGATTTGACTTCAATTAAATCAATTCGATTCCCTTCCTTGACAACGATATCGGCTCTTATAAAAAGGTTCTCATAATTGAATGCCGCTTCAAAAATCACAACATTATCCTGTTGAAGAAGCTGTCCAGTCTTCTGAAGAGGAAGGTCATATCCCTTCTCTTCGATTTCTATTCCATCGGGATAATAAAGTTTGGCGAGTTCTCCGACCTGAAATCCACCCTCGGCAAGGGCAGCAAGGAAGTCATCCTGCTTTTTCTTGTCGGGGAATTCAGTCTTTCCGGTATAAAAAAGCTTTACCGGGCATTCCAGGGCAGATTTAAAACGGGATTTGGTAAGGTACCTCATTGGATTGGATTTTTAGGTTAATAAACAGGTTTAAGGTTGGTACAAAACTAATCGGACATGATGAAAGCTTCAGCAGATAAAATTCTAAGAATTAAATTCTTGCAGGCATTCGGCCCAGGCCAGTGTAAACAACAGGTTCACATTGGTCAGCCAGGGGTTATTTGACAGTAAGTTGAAGGAGATCCCCTGAATGAGGTTTTCCGATTGATGGGTGCATTAAAACTGAAAATTCCATAAGTCAAAAGTTTTAATAGTTAAACCTGTCGCTTACGGAAAGACACTTATCGAGCATTCCCGGATCTTTAGTGCTTTCCACTCACATTCGCTTATCCGCAGGACTGACGAGCAATCTGTCCTTTGTTACGCAGACCACCGTGCCCATGAGTTTGCTCAAAATTCCCGGGTCGGTTGGTAACTAAACTGGCTTATGCATTTCTGCATTGGCCTTGTTTTTGTTTTCTTAATGTTTATGATGCAAAAATAGTTACTCTTTGGGTTCAAACCAAATTCGCAAAGAAATGTCGCGCACTATATGTGCATGCATTGAATCGATTGCAAAATCAGTGCAATGCTTTAATCAGATTGTGGAAGGAAATTGTAATTTAAATTTCCAGTTTAAGGAATTGATTTTATCTTTTAATGCTTTACGCATAATAATTCTTATCCATTCAGGAGCTAAACGAATATCATGTTCCAAACGAAAAGGTTCTTCCTTTGCCAATTGCTTAAGGATAATTTGCATTTCGGATTCGGCTACATTTCCTTTACCGATTTCTTTTAAAGCCTGAATGGCCAAACCGCTAATTTTACCGGTCGCTGAAAGGTTTTTGGGTACTGACTTTTTAAAAAGAATCTTTCCAACACTTTTGCCACAGCTTTTGCCGAACCAATATTCAGGAAATCTTCTACAAAAAATAGTGAACCTCTCTTCGCCTTTTTTACTTTTGCAACTATTTTATCTTCAATGCTTATCATATTCAATTTGAATAAATATTGTCGCATAAATAGTAAATATTTGCGACAATTTATTAGTTGTATAACCACATAAAGCCGAAGTAAAATCTTTCCTGAATATAATTTAGCTCACCCGAATTGAATACCGCGTGCGAAGCGAGTAATGGGTTTTGTTTTCTCATCCAGTGCAAGGCCAATCGAATAGCATCCGAGGAACAGAATGGACGAAAATCAACGGAAAATAAAGATGGTCTCTTTTACTTATTATTACTTTATTGATATTTCTAATTTTCTACCCAATCCAGTCTCAATAATTTTTCTCAATGTTCCGATTTCTAAATCCGACCTGTCATTTTCAATTTTAGAAATATACGTTCTTGAAGTACCACTTTTCAACGCTAAATCCTGTTGGGTCAATCCAGAGCTTAATCTTGCTTCTCTAATCAATTCTCCAATTTTTAATGAAATTTCTGATTTTTCAGGTTGACTATATTTTAGCAATACATCAGCTCCAATTTCATATGGGACTTTCAATTTTTCCCCATTTCTCATTGTTATATATTGCTCAACATTGCTCCAGGAGAGGGTATTACCCACCAATTCAACCTTGGCAAACTCTTTGGAATCAAACAGGATACGTGCTGGTGATTTCTCATCAACATTATTCTTTTTAAGCACCTGTCTGAAATCAATTATCCGTGATTCTCCGTAAGCATTCGGTGAACCCCGTATTTTAAATTGTCTTTTTGGTTTTTAAGTTTGGGCTTCATTTTAAAGACAAGCGATGTTAAAAGCGAGACAATTTCTATCCATCTATGACGGGTTCCTGGAATCCGGTCTAACCGTTCGTAATTATTGCGCCAACCAGCACATGAAAGAATCACAGTTCTTTTATTGGCAGAACAAGTTGAAAGGACAACTACCACCGAAAAGAGGATTCGTGCCCGTGGTTTTTGAAAATGGGAAATCGATACGGTCATCCCAGGTTCCGGTGCCAGCACAGAAGCGATCGAAGGCCTTTCCGGATCCGGCGGCAGCAAACAATTCGATTTCCTGTGAGATCAACTACCCCAACGGTGTTAGTGTGAAACTGAACGGTCTGACAGACCCCGAGATGTTGCGGTCACTGTTACTTCTAACACATCAGTAGGATGTTCAGCCTCACATCTGCAATGCAGTATTATCTGTATTCTTATTCTACAGATATGCGCCGTAGCTTTTATACCCTCAGCGGAATGATAACTAATCTAATGGGGCGTAACGTTCAGGACGGAGACGTGTACATATTTATCAACCGCCCTCGTACCAGCATGAAAATCCTGCACATGGAATGCGGTGGTCTTGTAATCTATCATATGAAGCTGGAATCGGGCTGTTTCAAACTGCCTGTTTTTGATCAAAGTACCAATACGTTTCAAACCAGCTGGCAGGATTTAATGATGATGGTACAAGGTGTTATGAGCGATGAAAAGGGGAATAAAAAAAGGAGAAAAAACCTTTAAAATAATAGATAATATCTTGCTTTTTATTAGGTTAAAATATTGATATTTACTATCTTTGACTCAACAAAAACAAGAGAAAATGACAGTTGAGGAAGATGGTTTTTTGCAACAAATTCTGGAGGAGCGTGACAGGCTTTTCCGGGAGACATCCAAGCTTAAAAGCCATCTTATCAGCTATGAAAACTTCGAGTCAGAAAGAGCCTCTTATGGCCAACTGATCAATCAAAAGGATGAGACCATCAAGAAGCTGAAACAACAGATCGAGATGCTTCTGCGGAAAATTTGGGGCAAATCCAGTGAACGATTCATCAATGAGGATCCGCTGCAAAGACGCCTCGATTTTGAAGGACTTGACCTGCTTCCGGAAGAAAAAGAACTTGCCACCAGCGCCAAAGAGGAGATCGAGCGGTACAAGAAGATCTTCGTTCCTGTAAAGGAAGTGAACCATCCTGTACGCAAACCCCTTCCCGAAAGTCTTCCAAGGGAGGAATGCCACATTTATCCGGATAATATTGATTTTGAAAAGTGGTCGGAGCTGGAACCGGAGATCACCGAAGTATTGGAACGCGAGCAGGCCAGATGGTATGTACGCAGGATCATTCGTCACAAATATGCACTAAAGGATAAGAGCCTGGATGTGGAGAAACAAATCATCACAGCTCCAATGCCTGTACTACCAATAGCCAAAAGCTACGCCGGAGCAACTGTTTTAGCCGATATCACCATTGACAAATACGTATACCATCTTCCATTTTACCGCCAGAACCAGATGTTTGTGCAACAAGGCATAATTCTTCCCCCGGCTACAATCAACGGGTGGTTCCAGGGTGTGGCCGACATGATGAGACCGACTTATTACCGGCTTATGGAGATGGTACTAAGTTCTGACTATATCCAGAGTGATGAAACCACGATTCCAATTATAAATAATGAAAAGCACAAGACAGTTAAAGGATATATCTGGTTAGTCCGGGCGGTGATGCGGGACCTGGTCTTCTTCCATTACGATCATGGTTCCCGGGCACAAAAAGTGGCGCTGGAATTATTTAAGGATTATCAGGGAGTAATCCAGACGGACGGTTATGCCGTATATGATATGTACGAGAATAAGAAGGGAGTTCTGCCCATTGGTTGCTGGGCCCATAGTAGGCGACGATTTGAAGAGGCTTTGAAGGAGGATAAAGCCAGGGCGACGTATGCTCTGGAGCAGATAGGCCTGCTCTATGACGTGGAAAGACGTGCCGACCAGGAAAACCTCTCCTATGAAGAGCGTTCTGACTTACGTTCCCGACTCTCTTACCCCATTATGGTCGCCTTTGAAAAATGGTTGGTCAATGAATTTCCCAAAGTTTTGCCCAAAGGACGTATTGGACAAGCGATCAAATACACGTATGGAATTTACCACAAGTTGACCCGGTATCACCTTGATGGCCGGCTAAAAATGGATAATAATCTTGCCGAAAATGCTGTCAGACCCATCGCTTTAGGTCGGAAGAACTGGTTATTCTGTGGCAATCATGAAGCAGCGGAAAATGCAGCCATTATATATTCCATGCTGGGATGTTGCAAGGCATGTGGTGTGAACTTCCGTGACTGGCTTGTATTCTTCCTGAATAACATCCATCAATACGACAACGATTACAGCAAAGACCTGGCAGAACTGCTCCCGCACAACTTTAAGCTGAAAACTCAGAATTAAAACAAAGCTATCTCTGAAGTCTATCAAAGTTCTCCGAACATATTAGGAGAACTTTGAAAGTTTAGCCGGATTTATCGCGAAAACAAGACGGGGTTCACCGAATGCTTACACCTGATCAGCCCGTTGACCCGTATTGTTTTAGGATATCTTGTTGGTTTAGGGTTATTGGGAATAGGGGTTAAATTGAAGCAGAATTATCATAATTACAGTGCAGTTCTGGTAAGCGGTGCCATTTCAATCCTGTATTTCATAACTTATTTCGCCTATAACCTGTATAAACTGGTCCCGCAATCTGTTGCGTTCCTGCTAATGGTTGCCTTTACTGCCTATGCTGTACTTACTGCTATTCAATATAACCGTCAGATAATTGCTCATATAGGAATGGTTGGAGCCTATGCTGTTCCTTTCTTGTTGGGTGACAGGTCCGGAAACATAACTACTCTGTTTAGTTATATCGCTTTAATTAATGTTGGTATACTTATTAT
>Ga0118677_10004037_pt1 | contig 27108 bp, 22 predicted proteins | sample AliMusrvi5mmetaG_FD_86154 | JGI IMG/M metagenome (GOLD analysis project Ga0118677, IMG submission 86154) | reverse complement strand
TTTTATACCGGCCTGGGTGGATCGCCTCCCGGGTTCTTACGCTATTCGGTTATTGATATGAACCTTGACGGGGGCTTGGGAGATCTTCCGGCAGCACAGAACGGGCTCCCGGTTCCCGGAGGGTATCGTGCCTTGCATGCCGTCACTGCAACCTGCCATCACAATAATCATGATGTATGGGTGGTTGTAAGACTTGCATCAACCGACAGCAATTATTATTCATCATACCTGGTGAACTCTGCAGGGCTCAATGCTACGCCTGTTTTCAGCAATAGTCATTTATTATTACCTACAAATGCTAACTGGGGAATCCAGTGTATTAAGATTTCTAGGGACGGAACAAAACTGGCTGCGGCTTATGATCATGCAGTTGAGTTTTGCAATTTCAATACAACGACAGGTAAGATCACCCCTTTATTCCTGGTTCACCCACCTCAATGCTCTGGTCATGATCTGCAACCCATAAGTGCTGAATTCTCCATTGACTCAAAATACCTTTATGTTTCGGCGGCGGGGGGTACAGCATGCGCTTCACGATATTTTTTATACCAGTATGATGCCACGATCACTGACTCTACACTATTTTTAAACAGCGCGACCCTGCTAAGCAATGAAAACCGATGCCACATGCTGCAGCTGGCCCCGGACGGGAAAATATATGGTTCATCATCTTTTAACCAAACATCATTTGTTGACTCACTTTGCGCCATCAATAATCCGTCTTTTTCAGGCGCTGCCTGCAACTACCAGTCGAACGTGCTTAGTCTGCAGGGAAGAGGCAGCCGTTTTGCTTTACCCGATTACGTTGAACGGTATTACGCATTGATATACGACAATGTTCCCTGCTTAACCCGGTTAGTGAATTTCACATCGGCAGTATGGCCACCGGCCGACACCATTCGTTGGGATTTCGGGGATGGTATGCAATCTTCGTTGCCAAATCCTTCTCATATGTTCCTTAATACGGGCAGCTATACCGTTGAACTGTATGTAAGGCATAACGATAACCGCACGGATACCACCCGCATGGTGATCAACATACTTCTTAAACCGGATCTTGGTCCCGACCGTACAGTTTGCCTCAGGGATTCGGCGACTTTCGATGCTGGTGCCTGCCCGGGAGGCTCCTTCCTCTGGAAGAACCTTGGCACGGGAGCAACCGTCGGAACTTCCCAAAAATTTAAAGCCGGACAAGCCGGAACTTATGCCGTATATGTTACAAATCCCAATAACTGTGTCGGTTCCGACACAGTTCAATTAATGACCACCCCGGTCCCGGTTATAACCAACACACCACCACTTGTTAAAACAATTTGCAGCGGTGAATCGACCAATATTGCATTGACATCGAATCCGGCCGGTGCAATGTTTCACTGGACAGCTACATTAACCTCAGGAAATGTAACCGGGTACAGCGCTGATTCGGGACTGGTCATCAACCAGGTGCTTACCGATCAGCTTGCAAGCCCTGGAACAGTCACCTATCATATCACACCGAAAGTTGGTAGTTGTGCAGGACAAACCGTGGATTTCCTGGTAACAGTGAATCCCCTCGATTCAGTAAAGGTGAGCATTAACGCCTCGGGAAACAATGTCTGTTCGGGAACTTCTGTCACCTGCACAGCCTCGCCAACCTACGGAGGTTCCACCCCTGCATACCAGTGGAAAGTCAATGGTATAAATGCAGGGACTAATTCCCCCGTTTTCACATACACCCCGATCAATAATGATGTGGTGAAATGTGTGATGACCTCTTCAGTCACCGGTTGTATCACAAATAACCCGGCCACATCGAATACCATTACGATGACTGTAAATCCGCTTAAACTGGTTTCGGTCAGCATCGCACCTTCATTAAACCCGGTCTGCGCGGGCAATTCCGTAACATTTACCGCTTCCCCGGTGAACGGGGGTTCCCCGCCTTCCTATCAATGGAAAGTTAACGGGGTCAATGCCGGAACTAATAACCAGGTTTATTCTTATATCCCGGCAAACGGGGACATCGTTACATGCATATTGAACTCGAATGTTGCCTGTGCCACGGGGAATCCCGCAACAAGTAACCCGGTGACCATGACTGTCACCCCCAACTTGGTGGTTAGCGTTGCTGTCACAGCCTCTCAAAATCCTTTCTGTGCCGGGGGCGCGGTCATGTTTACCGCAACGCCCGGCAACGGGGGAGTGCCCCAGTACCAGTGGAAGGTCAACGGGGCCAACACGGGAACCAACAGCAATACCTATACTTATAATCCGGTAAACGGAGACCAGGTAATGTGCACCATGAATTCCAGCATACCCTGCCCTCTGAACAACCCGGCAACAAGCAATACGGTGAACATGATTGAAAACACCAACCTGCCGGCCGGCCTCAGCATCACCGCAATCCCGAATCCTTTCTGCCCGGGCAGCACGGTCAACTATACGGCAACACCGTCGAACGGAGGTTCGTTACCCATTTATCAATGGAAAGTGAACGGTTCAAACCAGGGAGCCAACGCGCAAACCTTTTCTTATACCCCCCAGGCAGGCGACAGCATCCGCTGCGTGATCACTTCAAACCTGCCCTGCGTGACCAATAATCCTGCATCTTCAGACAAGATCATTATGAGCGCTTTGCCGGCACCCCTGGTTTCATTTCCCTTTTGCTTTGACAGTATTACAACAATATCAGCCGCCCCTTATAAACTCAAAGGCGGGATCCCTCTCGGAGGTACCTATTCCGGGCCGGGGATCAATACCCCGACAAGCGTCTTCACACCTTCGCTTGCAGGTACAGGAACAAAAACCATCACATACTCCTACACCAATGTTTCATCATGCAGCACAGTTGCAACCAGGAATATAATTGTACTACCGGCTCCGGTGTTTAATTGCGGCAGCAACCTCACCGATATCCGTGACAATAAAGTCTACCCTACAATTCAGATCGGGCCCCAGTGCTGGATGCAGAAAAATCTGGATTACGGCAACTTCATGACAGGTACCACGGAACAAACTGACAACTGCATCAATGAAAAATACTGTTACGGCGATAATGCGGCAAACTGCGGCCTTTATGGCGGATTGTATCAGTGGGATGAAGTGATGGCCTATACGAACACCCCGGGAACGCAGGGACTTTGCCCACCGGGCTGGCATGTACCCACCCAGGCCGAGTGGATGCTCCTGTTCAACAACAGCCTCACCCAGGGCATGGCCGGAAAACCGCTCCAAGATTCAATTTTTAACGGGTTCAGGGCAAAGGATATTGGTGTGGATTACAGCAATATCAGCTGGAAATTCCAGGGCTTTGCAACCATCTTTTGGTCATCAAACTCTTATGGTGCAATCAAAGCATTGTCCCACGGCATGAACCTTCAGAACTTCGGGGTTTCTGATTACTACTCCAACCGCTCAAATGCTTTCGCTGTCAGGTGTTTGAAGGATTAACACACCAGGGCGGCTTTTATACCTGATATTTTACAGATATTTAATAGTGATGTTTAATGTCTGTGCTTTCCTGTTTACCTGGAACTTTGAGTCTTCATAACTCGGTGATCCGAAATGACCTTTAGCATTATTGGAAACTCCCACTCCTTCCTTAGGCATTCCCAAAAAGTTTGTGTCCATTTTGCCGTTGCCATTTTCATCGTGAATAACACCTATCGCATATTCGCCGTCAGGAACATCTTTTAATATAATGGTCGATTTGCCATTTGAAATACTGCCATGACCGGTGGTAATCGCATTTTCAGAGTGGTTCGGGAACCCCTTCTTGTTGTTGTACAGGTAAAGCAGGCATTTGCCCTTGTCAGATCTTAAACCGCTGATATTGACTACTATTTCACTTTTTTGTGAATAAGTAATCATTGATATGATACAGAATAAGAAAGCTAGTATTATACTTTTCATTTTACTTATCAATTTAATCTGCCACATTAATTCCCCGGCAGCTTGTCTCGGAATCGGACGACAGGGCTTGCCCCGGGGGCATACCTTTGATTCTGCCCTGGTGAATTCCCCGTCCCCTGAAAATGAAAAAAGCAAAACAGTTTTCGCTATTTTGCTTTTCTTTATTTCGCTACTTCGCTACCTCGCTACCTCGCTACTTCTTTTGCGTGCTCCTTTCGCCTTCGGCGAACGCTTTTCGCTACTTCGCTACTTCGCTATTTCGCTAATTGTTTTAGTAGCGGGATCGAGAATTGAACTCGAGACCTCCGGGTTATGAATCCGACGCTCTAACCATCTGAGCTACCCCGCCGTTTTTTGAGGGTGCAAAGGTATTAATTCCGTGGAAAATCACAAAGAATTTTTTATCTGATCCAGATTGTCTTGATGTTGACAAACTCCCGTATACCGTATTCGGCAAGCTCCCGGCCATACCCCGATTTCTTAATGCCCCCGAACGGAAGACGGGGGTCTGATTTCACCATACCGTTGACAAACACGGCTCCGGCTTCAATTTTTCTTGCAATCTTTTCGCCTCTTTCCAGGTCTTCCGTAAACAAGGTGGCTGCCAGTCCGAATTCAGTGTCGTTTGCCACGGCTATGGCTTCTTCTTCGGATTTGACGGAAATAATGCTGAAAACCGGGCCAAAGGTTTCTTCATGGTATGCAGGCATCCCTTTTTGGACATTGCCGAGGATGGCGGGCAGATAATAACAGCCGGGCCGCCCGGGACGTGTGCCTCCGTAAAGCAGGCTGGCTCCGGCTTTCACCGATTCCTTTAGCTGTTTTTCAAGGTCATCGACCAGGTCAGGCCTTGCCATAGGGCCTATCTGGGTTGCAGGGTCCATGGGGTCACCCACTTTCAATGCTGAAACCGCTGCAATCAATCCTGAAGTGAATTTTTCCAGTACAGTTTCAACAACAATAAACCGCTTGGAGGAGATGCAGGTTTGTCCCTGGTTGAACATCCTTGAAGCGAGGGACGTCTGCACTGCTTTTTCAAGGTCGGCATCTTCCAGTACTATGAGAGGATCGCTGCCTCCGAGTTCAAGCACTGCCTTTTTGATCTCCTTTGCTGCCGCAGACGCCACGCTGCTGCCTGCCGGACCGCTGCCGGTAAGTGTGACAGCTTTCACTGCCGGATGTTTGATCGCTGCCTCAACCATGGAGGAAGGTATCATGAGAGTCCTGAAAATGTTTTCAGGAAAACCAGCTTTTAAAAATAATTCCTCGATAGCAAGGGCACAACCCGGCACATTTGAAGCATGCTTCATTACCGCTGCATTCCCTGCCATTATTGAAGGGGCGGCAAAGCGGAACACCTGCCAGAACGGGAAATTCCAGGGCATAACCGCGAGTATTACTCCCAATGGCTGGAATGCCACAAAACTCCTGCCGGCATCCGACGCGATCACCTGGTCGGTAAGCATGCTTTCGGCATGTTCGGCATAATAATCGCAGGTAAGGGCGCATTTCTCTATCTCTGCCTGGGACTCCCTGATGATCTTACCCATTTCGTTAGTCACCAGCGTGGCCAACCCTTCTTTATCGGCCCTCATGCAGGCCGCCATATTGCGGAAAAGGTCCCCGCGGTACCGGAAACTGGTTTCACTCCAGATTTTCCGGGCTTCAGAGACCTTTTCTATGATACTTTCAACTTCCCGGGCTGTATGCTCAGGATATTCTTTCAATAACTGGTTGGTTGCAGGATTTATACTTTTCATATACCATAAAATTTATAAAAACTCTTGACAAACAACCGGTATAATACTTCAGATGGGTCAGAAGCAATATCTCAACCCGAAGTTGATCCCGCCATAAGCGTTGTGCGAGGGTTTGTATTCCCCACTGCTGTTTTTGAGCCTCCAGTCAGAAGCATTGATGTCGGTTAAGCCGTACGCTCCCGAAAGCCCTACATTAATGCCAATATGATTAATAATTATGATGTCAAGGCCAATGTCGATCCTGGCCATGATATCCATGCTCTGGTAACGGTCCTTGATATCGGTTTTGGCAACATCGATTGAGTCTTTTGTAACCGGATTGTAAAATTTCGGTAGCGGCTGCCCGTTTTTCAGATATTCCTGGGTTGCCTTGGTAAGGAATGCAAACTGAGGACCGGCATTGGCATAGAACCTGAAGACTTTGCCTCCGAAGCTGAAATGTGCCATGACCGGAACTGTTACATAACTAAGTTTTACATCCCTGGTGATTGAAGGAATATCATCATGATTATAATAACTCTGGCCCATTGGCGTCATGCCGACCTCTGCCTTGATACCTAACCAGTTAAAGAAGTTATAACCCAATTGGAGGTTATAGGCAAACGAGGTGGTTCTTTTGTAATCCAGCTCTGGTGACCCCCCGTAAATGTTCTGGTTGATAATAAAAGTGCCGTTGTAATTGGCCCCGATGCCGATGTTAAAGCCTTTCTGTGCCGAAACATTCATGATACCGGCAGAAATAAATAGCAGTGTAATGAATAAAATTTTTCTCATGTTCTTGATTTTTTTGATTGGCGCAAACTTATGAAGATTTTTCTGAAGAAAAAATGCTTTCAGCTCAACGCTGGCTAATTTTATCCTTGAGGTAAAACCCGGTATAGGAGTTTTCACACAGCGACAGTGCCTCGGGAGTTCCTTCAAAAACGATATACCCGCCCAGGTCGCCTCCTTCTTTTCCCAGGTCAATGACCCAGTCGGCGAATTTGATGACTTCGGGGTTGTGTTCTATCACCACCACCGTATGACCGTTCCTTATCAGTGATTCAAAGGATGTAAGGAGTTTGTGGATGTCATGGATGTGCAGCCCTGTAGTGGGCTCGTCAAATACGAAGAGGGTGGGTTTATCGCTAATACCCTTCGATAAAAAGAAGGCCAGTTTGATGCGCTGAGCTTCCCCTCCCGAGAGGGTCGACGAAGACTGCCCGAGATGGAGATATCCAAGCCCGACATCCTGCAGCGCTGTCAGCCTTGATGCAATGCGTTTCTCAGCCGCATGTTTGCTGTCCTGCCCGAAAAAATCTATCGCCTCATCCACCGTCATATTAAGGATATCAACAATATTTTTGTCCTTATGCTTAACATCCAGCACCTCATCCCTGAACCTCCTGCCCTTGCAGCTTTCACAGGTGAGATAAATGTCGGCCATGAATTGCATCTCAATTTTCACCACTCCTTCTCCCTCGCATTCCTCACATCTTCCTCCTTCAATATTAAAAGAAAAATAGCCGGGCTTATATCCCCTCGCCTTAGCCAGTGGCAGGTCGGAGTATAGGTTCCTGATGTCGTCAAAAGCCTTGATGTAAGTGGCCGGGTTTGAGCGGGATGAACGGCCGATAGGGTTCTGGTCCACCATCTCAACAGCACCTATTTTGGCTATATCCCCGTCGATCCTGTCGAATTTGCCCGTCTTTTCCCCGTATCCTCCGTAGATCTTTTTCAGTGCGGGGAACAGCACCCTCTTGACAAGGGATGTTTTTCCGCTTCCGCTTACCCCCGTGATCGCAGTGATCAGGTGGAGGGGGATGCTTACATTAATATTTTTAAGGTTGTTCTCACGGACTCCATTCAGCAGAATGGATTCTTTAGACTTCCTCCTGCTGGCCGGCACGTCTATGTGCAGGTCATTGCTGAGGTAGCGGCCTGTAAGACTCTTTTTATCTTTCAGCAGTGCTTTCAGGTTCCCCTGGAAGACCACTTCCCCTCCATGACGCCCTGCCATGGGACCTATATCCACAACCTCATCAGCAGCCCTGATGATCTCTTCATCATGTTCAACAACGATGACTGTATTCCCAAGGTCCCTCAGTTTCAGCAATACTTTGATCAGCCTCTGTGTATCACGGGGATGCAGGCCGATGCTTGGCTCATCAAGTATATACATGGATCCGACCAGGGTGCTGCCCAGGGCTGTCGAAAGGTTTATTCTCTGTGATTCACCTCCAGAGAGGGTGGAGGAGAGCCTGTTCAGGGTCAGGTAACCCAGCCCGACATCATTCAGCACGTCAAGGCGGTTGTTGATTTCTATTAAAAGACGGTTGGAAACAGTTCTCTCATGCTCACCAAGATCGAGTCCCCTGAAGAAGGCCGATAAGCCTGTCACAGGCATCAGCACCAGGTCAAGCACCGACTTTCCCCTGATCTTTACATAGGCGGCATCTTTCCTTAGCCTGGTCCCCCTGCAGTCGGGGCAGACGGTCTTGCCGCGGTACCTCGACATCATCACCCTGTACTGTACCTTATAATTCTGGCTTTCGATGAATTCAAAAAATTCCCTCAGGCCGTGAAAATACTTATTCCCGCTCCAGAGCAAGGCCTTCTGGCCTTCGGTCAGTTCGTGAAATGGCTTGTGAACAGGGAAGTCGAACTTGTATGCATTCATCACCAGCTCATTCTTCCACTCGCTCATTTTCTCGCCTCTCCAGCAAGCAATGGCCTCTTCGTAAACCGAGAGGTTCTTGTTCGGCACCACCAGGTCCTCGTCTATCCCTATGATGCTGCCGAACCCTTCACAGGTCTTGCATGCCCCGTAAGGGTTGTTGAAGCTGAACAGGTTCACCGAAGGTTCTTCAAATTCCATCCCGTCGGCTTCGAACTTGTTTGAAAATGACAGTTTTGCAGTTGAAGCGTTGTTGTATTCTATGGTACAGTAACCATGGCTTTCAAAATATGCGGTCTGCACCGAATCGGCAAGCCTTCCCGAAAGTTCAAGGTCTTCTTTTTTTACGATTATACGGTCGATGAGAACCGATAGTGAAGAAAACGACCTGCTGCCCGCTTCAAGGGCAGCTTCGATCCGGACAATCTCATCATCAATAAGTATTCTTGTAAATCCCTGCTGCAGTAGTACCGAACATTTTGACCTCAGGTCCCCGTTGCCTGAATTAAGGGAGACAGGGGCATAAATGCTTACTTTAGTCTGTTCTGGCAATGATAAAATAAAATCAACCACGTCGGTGACAGTGTCGCGTTTGACAATCTCGCCTGAAACGGGGGAGTAGGTAACGCCCACACGTGCAAAAAGCAGTTTCAGGTATTCGTAAATCTCTGTGGAGGTACCTACGGTCGATCTTGGATTTAAGGTGTTGACTTTCTGCTCGATAGCTATAGCCGGTGAAATCCCCTTGATATAGTCCACGTCGGGCTTGCTCATCCTGCCAAGGAACTGCCTTGCATATGCGCTGAGGCTCTCGACATACCTTCTCTGCCCATCCGCATACAAAGTATCAAAAGCAAGTGAAGATTTTCCTGAACCTGAAAGCCCTGTCAGTACAATAAATTTATTCCTGGGTAAGGCAAGGCTGATATTCTTGAGATTGTTGACCCGCGCACCTTTGATAATGATATAGTCTTTGGGATCGAGTTCATCGGGGTTTATTTTTTTCATCTCAGCAGTAAAACAGGGACACAAAATTATGAATAAAACTTGCTTTTTTGATTTTTTGCTTATATTTGCGAAACCTTTCGGGGTTAAAAACGTAATAGATTATAAACCAGCGCCCAAAAATGGCGCACAATCATAGGAGGGACTCTATCGGCCACAAAACTACGCTTTGAAACTTAAAACGTAGCGACATGATTTCCCAAGTCAGTGACCATGAACTGATTAATGCTTATATAGCAGGTCAGCAGTCTTCCCTCGAAAAGCTCATACATCGTCACAAAAGCAGGGTCTTTGCTTATATCCTTATGGTAGTTAAGGATAAGGAGCTTGCTGAAGATCTTTTCCAGGATACCTTTATTAAGGTCATAAATACTATCCGTTCGGGGCAGTATAAGGAAGAAGGTAAATTCATACAGTGGGTTATGCGCATCGCACATAACCTGATCATCGACCATTTCAGGAAATCCAACCGTTTGCCGTTTATTGAAAACAGCAATGATTACGATATTTTTGACAAGGTCCGCATCCCTGTCGAATCGGTCGAGGAGATGATCATCACTGAACAGATCCACAAGGATGTTAAAAAGCTTATCGATTACCTTCCCAAGGAACAAAAGGAAGTGCTGGTGCTGAGGCATTATTCTGATATGAGTTTCAAGGATATCGCCGAACTTACCAACGTAAGTATCAATACCGCCCTGGGCCGTATGCGTTACGCCCTCATCAACCTTCGCAAGCTGGTGAAGGAGAAGGATGTCATTCTTTCAGTTTAAAAGTGAAATTTCGCTACTTCGCTACCTCGCTACTTCGCTATTTCTTTTCAAAGTGCCCTAAAATTATTTTTAATCCCGTAAAATATCCCCCCGGGCATTGCCGTTTGATTAACATGAACGTCATTAAAAATCAACGGTATGCCTATGAAGAGACACGCTACGCTTTTTTCTTTGAATTCAAATACTTCAAAGGAGAACAGTTTTTCTGCTGAACTGCGGAAAAACCAAATGGAAGTTTCTCCCAGTGATGCAGTGATCCGGAACATCCTGAATTACTCAAAAGCACTCGCAGTACTGAAAACACATGACTCGATTATCCGACTGGTGATGAACTAAAAAAAAGAGGCCGCTCAATGAGACGGCCTCTTTTTCTATGTGATTCTACAGGATTAAATCCTTTCTTCCTTGATACGGGCTTTCTTACCCCTGAGTTCCCTCATGTAGAAGATCCTGGCCCTGCGCACAACACCGTGCTTGTTTACGTCGATCTTGTCGATAAAAGGGGAGGAGAGGGGGAAAATTCTTTCAACTCCAATGTTCCCTGAGATCTTCCTTACAGTAAAGGTGGCGTTTATTCCTTTACCTGAACGCTGTAAAACCACTCCCTGGAAATTCTGGATACGTTCCTTGTTTCCTTCTTTGATTTTATAGTGAACGGTAATGGTATCACCGGCTTTAAACTTAGGATATTCCTTCTTTTCAATTACGGTATCCTCAACAAATTTGATGATCTCAGCTCTATTCATGACGTCGAAAAATTAATGGGGTTCTATACAAAAAGTTTGCAAATATAGGATTTTTTTTTGAATTACAAATCTATTCCTAACCGTTTTTTTTCGTTTCACGATTCACGATTCACGATTCACGGTTTACGGTTCACGGTTTACGGTTCACCAAGTAATCCGGGTCTGCGTTTTTTGGTCCGATCTATGCTTTGTTCGTGCCTCCATTTCGCGATTTCCTTGTCGTTGCCCGATAACAGGACATCGGGGGCTTTCCATCCGTTGAAATCATACGGACGGGTATATGCAGGAGGAGACAGCAGGTTATCCTGGAAAGAATCTGAAAGCGCTGAAGTTTCATCATTCAGGACTCCCGGCAACAATCGTATCACTGCATCTGCAAGCACTGCTGCAGCAAGTTCACCACCCGAAAGCACATAATCTCCTATTGAGATCTCAAGCGTGATGAAATGCTCACGTATCCTTTCGTCAATCCCTTTATAATGCCCGCAAAGGATCAGCAGGTTCTGATCAAGCGACAGCCTGTTTGCAGTTTTCTGGTCAAGCAGTTCCCCGTCAGGGCATAGATAGATCACTTCATCATAGGCGGTTTTTCCCTTAAGTTCCTCGATGCAGCGGGCAATAGGCTCAATCATCATAACCATGCCGGCGCCTCCTCCGAATGCATAATCATCAACGGTTTTATGCTTGCCGACTGACCAGTCCCTGATATTGTACAGGTTGATCTCGGCAAGGCCTTTCTCCTTTGCGCGCTTGATGATTGAATGGGAAAACGGCCCATTAAACATTTCAGGGAATAAGGTAAGAATATCGATCTTCATACTCAGATAGTCAGGGTTAATCCGTCGTACGCAAGCTGGACAAAACCGGGAAGCTTGCTGTTCACCTCGTTGTGGAGGCCTACAAAATGGCTGAGATGAGTCAGGTAAGCCGCTTCCGGCCTGAGTTTTGTTAATATTTCCACAGCTTCCCCCACCGAGAAATGCGAGGTGTGCTTTGAATTCCTGAGGGCGTTGAGCACAATCACCTTAGAACCTTTGATCTTCTCCAATTCTTTGGGAGAAATGTGCGAAGCATCGGTGATGTAAGTAAAATCGCCTATCCTGAAGCCTGTCACAGGCAGTTTTTCGTGCAACACCTTGATTGGGATGAATTCCACACCGAACACACTGAAAGGAGTCTCATCAATATTATGTATGGTCAGCTGCGGTGCTCCGAAATACCTGGATTCTGAAAAAATGTATGGGAATTCGGTCTGTATCGCTTCCATCACCTGCCTGCTGCCGTAGATATCGATCTTTTTATTCAGCACATAATTAAAAGCCCTGATGTCGTCCAGGCCGGCAATATGGTCACGGTGCTCATGAGTGAAGATGACAGCATCCAGGTTGTTGACATTTTCCCTCAGCATCTGTATCCTGAAGTCAGGGCCGCAGTCAATCACGAAGGTATACCCGTTCACTTCGAGCATGACCGAGGTTCTCATCCTCTTGTCGTGAGGGTCTGGCGATTTGCATACAGGGCAATCACAGGTGATCACCGGGACGCCGATGGAAGTGCCTGTCCCCAGAAAGGTTACTTTGATCGGTATGTGGTTTGAATTCTCCATCAGAAAATAAGTTCGTCGATCTGGGTTTTATCAATCTGCAGTTGTCTCTTTAAATCCTCTATGGATGCCATGGTCCTCTCTTCTCTCAGCCGCTTGTGAAAAAACAGGGAAAGGACTTTGTCACCGAGATGCTCGTCGCCCTCGGTAAGGTGGATCTCCACAAGCGTGTCAATAGGCGATTCCTGGTTCTTGCGGATAAAGCACATGCCTTTCCTGGAGTGAGTCCCGAAGTTCACTGTAACCGCGTAGACCCCGTTGGGAGGCACGAGTTTGCAGTCTTCTTCAATCTGCACGGTATAGCTTGGAAAACCGATTTCGGCCAACATGATGTTGCTTGGCCTCGCCGGCCCCATGATAATATAAAAATGATCAAGGTAGGCATTGGCTTTTTGCATGCTGCCTTCCATGATAGCCTTGCGGATCTTGGTTGAACTTACCGATTCATTCTGTATGTCCTGTTCAGGGATCTCTTCTACATCAAACCCGCTTACTGTACCGAGTTTACGCAGGGCATCATAATCTCCTTCACGGTTGTGCCCGAAATGATGGTTGAAACCTATAACGATTTTCTTTGCATGCAGCTTGTTCAGGAGAATATCCCTTACGAATTCCACTGAAGTGATCTTCGAGAATTCAACAGTGAAATCCACTATGATCAGGTTATCCAGCCCGGCTTTTTCAAGCAGGTAGATCTTTTCCCTTTGAGAATTGATCAGGTAGAGACCTTTCCCTGCTGTTTCTGGGTAAAGAACTTTGCGAGGGTGGGGGTGGAAGGTGATAAGTGCCGTTTCGCCTCCCGTCTCATCAGCATGATCCCTTAAATGCTGCAGGATTACTTTATGTCCAATATGAACTCCGTCGAAGGAACCGGTGGTGACAATTGCATTCCGGATGTCCCCGACGTCATTGAAATTATGAAAAATTCTCACGTTTTATTCACTTAAATCGTTCGTCGTTTTTCTTAGCGAAAAATGCGACCTTCTCGAGGGAAGTGATCATGTCATATTCCTCGAGGTATACATACGCCGGCACGTTGAGCGGCTTGGGTGTATAGTTCAGTATCCCTTTGATCCCCGAAAGCACAAGCGCTTCAGCAATTTCAGGAGCCTGTTCCGACGGAACTGTAATTATCCCGATCGAAATATTATTCTGTTTGATGATTTCCGGTAGCTGGTTGATGTGATAGCAGGGAACTCCATCGAACACCCTGTTTATCTTTTCGGGGTTGACGTCGAATGCTGCGATCATGCTAAGTTTGGAACGTTTTCCTTTAAAATAGCTGATAAAAGCCTTGCCCAGGTTCCCAAGCCCGACCACTGCAACCCTCTGCCCCCGCTCCGAATCAATGATCTTCCCAATCAGGTCTATCAGTTCTTTAATGTCATACCCCTTTCTCAGGTTGCCCGAATACCCTATAAGCATGAGGTCCCTCCTCACCTGTACAGGCGTTATATGCAGCATCTGTGCAATTTCATGAGAAAAAACATGGGTTTTCTCTTTTGATAAAATCAGCAAAAGAGCCCTGCGGTACTGGCTCAGACGTTCTACGGTCTTGTGAGGAAGATTTTTTATAAACATGGTCGATCTATTGGAAGTTTGACTTTAAATATACTGCCCTGATCCGGCTGGCTGCTTACCTCGATGGTCCCCTTGTAGTTCTCGATGAGCTTTTTTACTATGGCAAGTCCTAATCCGGTGCCGGTTATATTCCTTGTTTTTTCTGATTTAATCCTTACAAAATCATCAAATATCCTGCTGATATCCTCCTGGCTCATCCCAATCCCAGTATCCTCCACAAGTATCTCCACACATTCTTCATTCTTATGCAGGGTGCAGTCTACCGTTCCACCCTCCCTGTTGTATTTTATAGCATTGCTTATCAGATTGTTGAAAATGATCTCCATTTCCTCAGCGTCAGCCATCACGTTTACCGCTTCTTTACCGTTAAGATTGATTTTAATATCCTTCTGAATTGAATAGGGCCTCATGGTATCTACCGCCATCCTGGCAATATCCATCAGGTTGATCAGCTTTATATCGCGCTTTCCCTTTCCCAGTTCAACCTTGGTGAAGTCAAGCAGGTCGAGTATGAGTGTTCTCATCCCTTTTACCCTGTCGAGCATGCGGTCGATCATGAAATCGTAACTTTCAAGCAAAGGGCCTTCATGCCTGTCCTTGATAAGGCCCAGGTACCCTTCAATTGAGTTTAACGGGGCCTTGAGCTCGTGAGAAAGCACACTGAGGAACTGGAACCTGATCTGTTTGCCTGTTTCCTGAAGCTTGTTTGTCATTTTCTTCAGGAATACCCTCTTTGTGATATTTTCTATTGATGATTTTAGTTCCTGGGGGGTGAAAGGTTTCGGGATAAAGTCGTAAGCCCCGTCACTGGTTGCTTTCACAGCAAGCTCAAGAGAGGCATACGATGTGATCATCACCACGATGATATTCATCTGTTTCCTGCGGATATGCTCAAGGACTTCTATTCCCTGTATGCCCGGCAGTTTGTTGTCGAGAAGAAGTATGTCGGGTTTCTCTTTTTCTATTGATTCAATCCCGATCTCACCCGTTGAAGCTTCCCTGACTTCAAAGTCGAAAGCCTCTTCCATGAAAGGATAATCCACCCTGAAATTTCTAAGAATACGGGCTATCCCGCTCCTGATGCCGGGCTCATCATCAATAACGAGAATCTTCAGAGTGGACATGTGTAAAGTTTCACAACAAAAATAAGTTAAAAAACGAGTACTTCAATGGCTTTGTTAATTTTTCACAGGTTATTGTTAGGTATTTTAAAGCTGTTACATGAAACCCCTGTGATTATTGCTCTTTATGCATGTGAGGTTAAAAGCTTATCGATTTCCTGTTTAAGTTTCTCACTCCTTATGCCCTTCTCAAGAAAGGTATCGGCTTTGATCCACTTCCTGTTGTTTTCATCATTCAGGTCAAAACTCAGCCCTGTCTCCGCTGCCACACCGGTTGCAATTATAATAGGTACTTCGGGGTATTTTTTCTTCATTTTGTAACAGAGGATGAACCCGCTGTCTTCGTTCTCCATCATCAGGTCAAGGATAGCAAGATCGGGCTTTGTCTTTTCGAGGAGTTCTTCAGCTTCTTTCTGGCTTTCGGCCAGTATGGTCTGGAATCCGAACGATTCAACCCTGATTTTCAGCTGGTAGAGGTAGTCCTGGTCATCATCAACGATGAGGATTGTTTTTTTTGTAGTCATTTATATTTTTTTTAGTAGCGAAGTGGCGAAATAGCGAAATTAAGTAGCGAAAATCCTGTTTCGCTACTTCGCTACCTCGCTACTTCATTTTTCATACTCTTGGCAATGTTATAGTAAACGTAGTCCCTGTTTGTCCGGAACCCGGGTCATTATTCGAATCAACATGTATTTTCCCTTTATGCATTTTTACGATACCGTAGATGAGCGCCAGCCCGAGACCGGTTCCTTTGCCCATTTCCTTGGTAGTAAAGAAGGGGGTGAAGATTTTCTCCATATGTTCCTTGGATATCCCTGTTCCGGTATCTGAAACGATAAACCTCAGTTCCTGCTCGTCACCTTCAACCCCAAGGGTCAGTTTGCCTCCCTTTGGCATTGCTTCAACTGCATTTTTTTCAAGATTGGTAAGCACCTGCATCATCTGGTCTATGTCGAGCCTGGCCTGGGGATTGCTGATCCTCGACTCAAGCAACACCTCTATGTTATCGGGCTTCAGTATGGAATCTATGCTGTGCCTCAGGAATTTCACCACATCGGTTTCGCTCAGGTTAACCTGGTTCTTACGTGCGAAGTTGAGCAGGCCGCTGACGATCTTTTTACAGCGCTCGGCCTGTTCGGCAATCAGTTTAAGGTCATCCCTAACAGGGTCATCAACTGGCGATTCGTCTATAAGTATGTTTGAATACATGGTGATGACACCAAGAGGATTGTTAAGTTCATGCGCTATGCCGGCCGAAAGCTGCCCCATATGCGCAAGTTTTTCGGATTGCTTGAGTGCCTGTCGTGCCTTGGCCAGCTTCTCATTGGAGACATTCAGGTTTTTGATCGAGTCGTGAAGCTTTTCTATGGTATAAGGCAGGCACATTTCGGTCTCCGCCAGGTTCTTTACAATAGCGATGGCATGTTCTACACAGGTGTCATAACCGCAGGTACCGCAGTTGAGGTGGTCTTCGGGTTTGAACTTGCCCATGGCATGCAGGGCTTCCAGTATCTTATCTTCCGAAGGAATTTCAAAACGCCTGTCTTCGGGGCTGAAATCCTGGGAGTAATCGAGGTTGCTGAATTCCGCGACTTCTTCCTCCCATTGCTTCTTATCCATCGAAGCCAGTTTCTTTGTCACGTATTCCCCAACCGCAGCGCTCCTGGCAAACCGTTTCCCGCCGGGTGATGTGCCAGGTCCCATGATGCATCCGTCACAACAAAGAAGCATCAGGTGCTTGTTGCGGATAAATCCTTCTTCATACTCTCTTACGGCTTCCTTGAAATTAACCCTGCCTTCTGCAACTACTACCTGTTCCTCGGGAATAGCCTCGGTTGAATTCGCGGTGAAGTACAGGCCCCGGCTTACAGGGAATATAGCTCCTTTGCCGCTTGCAGGTGGATCGAACTCGGTAGGCTTGGAATTTTCCCAGCTGATATTGTTTTGCTGGAACATCTCCCTGAGTTCCCTGAAAGTGAGGACTTCGTCAACTTCTTCCGATTCGGCTTTCTTTGCAAAACAGGGTCCTATAAACACCACCTGCAGGTCATCGCCGTATTTCTTTTTCATGATCCTGGTCATGGCAAGCATGGGCGATGCAATAGGAGAAAGATTCCCTACCAGGTCGGGATGGTAATGCCTGATGAAGTATACAATGGCGGGGCAGTCTGAACTGATCTGTCCCTGCCCCGAATTATTCCTGATTTTTTTTTCGTATTCCTTTGCGACCATGTCGGCTCCGAAGGAAACTTCAACAACATAATCAAACCCAAGCTCCCTGATCATACCCACAAGAAGGCGGTGGTCGGGGATCTCGGTAAATTCAGCGGGAAAACTTGGTGCAATGCAGGCAGCGATTTTTTTCTCGGATTTGAGAAGTGCATTCACCTCATCCACAGAACGCAAAGAGTATTTGGCTCCCTGGCTGCACACTTTAACGCAGTTTCCGCAGCCGATGCAACGTTCATTGATTACCTCAGCCTGGCTTTTGATAATCTTGATAGCCTTGACAGGACATTCCCTCACACAGGTGTAACAAACGCGGCATTTATCCTTTACCGTATAGACCAGCTGACGGTGATATGCATGGCTCATTCGCTGATAATTTTTGACCTGTCTTTATGCAGGACTTCCCTGTTCCTCTCGCTGTTCGGCTTTGACAGGAATTTATCGAACAGTTCGTTAAGTGTAGGATTCTTATGTGCTACTTTAACAATTTCTTCTTCGTCAATATCATAGAGGGCTTTCATTCTTGATTTGAGCATTTTTTCATCTGTACCTATTTTTTGCCCTCCTCCGTTGATACAGCCGCCCGGGCAGGCCATCACTTCGACAATATGAATGTCGTCGCGCCCTGCAGCAATTTCGTCCATCAGGGCGATGGCATTTGCCAGCCCGTTTACAGCCACCACGTTGACAGGGAGTTTGTTGATCCTCATCCTGGATTCCTTCTTTGGCTTCAGCCCTCTGAGGTCATTGATTTTAATGGGGTTTAACTCCTGTCCTGTGTTTAAAAAATGGATGCTCCTCATCAGTCCTTCGAGATGCCCTCCCGAGACACCGAACAGCCTGCCCGATGAACTACTGATGCTGAATGCATTTTCGGCAGGTTCTGGCTCCAGGTTGTTAAGGTCTATTCCAAGCAGCCTGATAAGCTTTACCAGTTCCCTGATAGTGATCACCGCATCAACGGACCTCGTCCCGTTCCCTTCAACATCCGCTTCTGTTTTCTTTGAAGTGCAGGGCATGACAGATACCACGAAAACCTTTTCGGATTTTATACCGGCACTGCTTGTTATATATTGCTTTATAAGTGCCCCCATGATCTGCTGGGGGGATTTGACTGGCGAAAGGTATTCGACAAACTCAGGCCTGAAGACCTCAATATACCTTACCCATGAAGGGCAACAGCTCGTGAAAAGGGTTGTTTTTCTTGGCCAGCGTTCAAGGAATAAGGCTGCCTCTTCCATTATGGTGATATCCGATGCAAGCGAAACATCGAAGCTTTGCCTGAAACCTATCTTTTTAAGTGCGGAACGAAGGATATTCATGATATCCTTGTTGGATTTGAGTCCGAATTCTTCGGCGATGGCGCCTGGAACCGTAGGGGAGAACTGCACCACCGGGTAAAGATCAGGATTACCCAGTGCCTCGATGACCTGGGGAAGTGACTTACGTTCGGTAAGGGCGGCTGTCGGACAGGACATGATGCACTGTCCGCATTTTACGCATGCATGGTAATTAAGGCCCTTGTTGTATGAAGTGCCTATCCGGGTTGATGATCCCCTGCCTACCGAGTCTATGGCGGAGATTCCTATAATTTCTGTGCAGACCCTGCTGCAGCGTCCGCAAAGAACACATTTACCCGGGTCTCTCTGGATTGAAGCACAGGTTTTATCTATCTGGACCGGTTTATGGCTGCTGGGATACCTTCTCTCTCTTACCTGGAGCTCTTCCGACAGGTCCTGGAGTTCGCAGCTGCCGTTGCGGTCGCAATAAAGACAGTCGTCGGGATGATTGGCAAGCAGGAGTTCCACCAGGGCTTTCCTGGCTTTCAGCACCCTGGGTGAATGGGTGTGGATCTGCATCCACTCTTCCACCTGGTGGGAACAGGCAGGTACAAGATGTGTAAGCCCTTCAACCTCTACAACGCACATGCGACAGGATCCGGTAGGGGAGAGACTGCCGAAAAAACAGAGTGTCGGCACTTTAACACCAATGCGGTTAAGGACCGTTAGGATGGTCTCCCCCCGCTTGGCACTCACCTGCTGTCCGTTTATTTCAATAGTAAGAAGCATAATTCCTCTTTATTTAAAATATATTGCGCTGAATTTGCATACGTCAAAGCAGATCCCGCAACCTGTGCATTTTGATTCAATGATGAAATGAGGCATTTTAACCGAGCCGATAATAGCGTTTTCAGGACATTTTTTCTGGCAGATGTTACATCCGGTACAAGGGTCGACGTCGATGTAAAAAGTCCTGAGATCATGGCAAACACCTGCCGGGCAGCGCCTGTCGAAAATATGCTCTTCAAACTCCTCCCTGAACCATTTAAGAGAACTCAGTACAGGGTTGGGGGCGTTCTGTCCAAGCCCGCAGAGGGAAGTGTCGCTGATGACATGGGCAAGGTTTTCAAGCTGAACCACCCCTTTAAAACGTTCAAGGGTCTCATGAGCAGATTCCTCTTTGGGCCTTTTGGTGATCCCGTTTAGAATATCCAGCATCTTCCTGGTACCTTCCCTGCAGGGGATGCACTTTCCACAGCTTTCCTTCTGGAGGAAATCAATGAAATACCTTGTAAGATTGACCATGCATGTCTTGTCATCAAGAATGACAAGGCCGCCAAGGCCTAATTTTGCCCCGATGCCGCTAAGGGCCTCGAAGTCGAGGGGCGTATCAAGTTCGGCCGGGGGAATGCATACTCCCGAAGGCCCTCCCAGCTGGACTGCTTTTAAAGCATTACCGTCTCTGACCCCGCCGGCAATATCATAGATGATGGATGAAAAGCTGATCCCCATGGGCACTTCAATGAAACCGGTTGAAGCGGCTTTGCCTGCTACCGAGAATAGTTTCGTGCCTTTTGAGGACTGCGTGCCCATGGATTTGAACCATCCGGGGCCGTTTTCAAGTATCCCCGGAATATTGGCGAGGGTCTCAACGTTGTTGATCACCGTGGGCTGCCCCCAAAGACCCTTTTCAGCAGGGAAAGGCGGTTTTGACTTGGGCAAGCCTCTTTGTCCTTCAAGACTGGTAATCAGCGCGGTTTCTTCACCGCATACAAATGCCCCGGCTCCCCTTCGTATGTTTATCGAGAGGCTGAACCCGCTCCCGAAAATATCTTCACCGATCAGGCCGTATTCCCTTGCCTGTTTGATAGCATATTCCAGTACTTTCAAAGGATTTTCATAATCGGACCTCACGTAAATGATGGCCTGGCTGGCTCCTATGGCATAGGAAGCAATGGCAAGGCCTTCTATAACCCGGTGAGGGTCGCTTTCAATGATGGCCCTGTCCATAAATGCCCCGGGATCACTCTCATCGGCATTGCAGATCATGTACTTCTGGTCACCTGCAGTGTCCAGTGCGATCTTCCATTTCCTCCCGGTGAGAAAGCCTCCCCCTGCGCGTCCTTTTAATTCGCTTTGTTCAATGATCTCACAAATTTTATCGGCGGGGTAATTCAATACGGTCTTATACAATGACTTATACCCCCCTCTAACGATATATTCTTCAATTGATGCGGGCGAAATTATTCCTGCATTTTTAAGGATATGCCTGGTTTGGAGGCTGAACCACGGAAGGTTGTCAATTAACCTTACGTTAGGCCATTCCTCCAGCCCTGCCTGCCTGTACTGTCCGAGTACAAGATCAGCCTGAACCGTATGGTGAAGGGCCGAATTAAGCACATCCTCTGCCTTATCCTCAGTCACATTATGAAAGGAGAGCCTGGTTTTCCCGGGCAGCTGAATGTCAAGAAGAGGTTCCGCAGAGCAAAACCCGTTACAGCCGACTTCAATAATACTGGCTTCAATTTTATTTTCTGCAATAAACTTCCTGACCTTGTCCAATGTGGACTTTGCCCCTGAAATGATCCCGCAGGTACCTGTCCCGATATAGATCACAGGCCTGTCAACGGTATCCCGCCTTATGCTTGCAATCCTCGACAATGTAGACTTGTCGAAAATACCGGAATAATTTTTTATGACTTTCTCGGTAAGGAATGCCTTGTTATCGCTTATATCCTGTACTGGCATGTTACTCGCTTTTTTCTCTCAGAGTGCGGATGATCTCACCCAGATCAGACACGCTCAAATGGTGATAATAAGTATCATTGATCCTGATGACAGGAGACTGGCTGCAGCCACCCATGCAATTAACCGTCTCAAGACTGAATTTTTTATCCCTGGTCACGGACCCGTCCTGGACCTTGAGCAGCTTCTCGATTTCTTTAAGGTAGGAAGATGAACTGCATAAATAACATGAAGTTCCCCTGCAGACCCTGATGTGGAAAATCCCCCTGCGCTTGAAACGGAACTGGTCGTAAAACGTGGCTACACCGTAAATCCTGTTGGTGGGGATGTTCAAATGAACAGAGACTTTCTCAACAATCTCATCGGTAAGGTAGCCGTTGGCCTCCTGGATTTCCTGGAGAAGAGGTATCAGGCTCTCGGGCTTCTTCAGGCTGTATTTTTCAAAAATCGCTTCCATGCCATGGTTTCAATCAGATACAAAAATAAGGGATTAATTTTAATTGCGGAAATTTTATTGTGAAAATATTAGCATTGTTATTAAATAAACAATAAACTTGTTTTTATTTTTTATTGAAAAAAAACGCCACTATTCGATGAAAGTGCTGATATATTTGTAATTTTGAAGCTTATGGCAGTCTCTTCTTTATTCGAAATCCATCACGAATCCTGCATTAAATGCTATTCCTGTGTAAGGATTTGCCCTGTAAAGGCAATAAAGGTGGATGTAAATACCGAAATGCCATCCATCATCCCCGAAAGGTGCATAGGATGCGGGAGCTGTTATTCTGCATGTTCGCCTGCCTCAATTACTTACCGTTCTTCCATACAGGAAACAAAGGAGCTTATTGCATCAGGGGCAAAGGTTGCAGCGATCTGTGATCCTGCGATTTCCGGTGAATTCCATGACATTACCGATTACCGCAAGTTTGTCCAGATGATCAGGAACATGGGTTTCGCCTATGTCACTGAAGTGTCATTCGGAGTTGACCTGGTTGCAAAGGAATACGGTAAGCTGCTTGAAGATTTTAAGGGGAAGTATCATATCATGGCCAATTGCCCAGCAGTGGTCTTTTATATTGAGAAATACCACCCCGACCTGATCAGCAATCTTGCGCCAATAGTTTCGCCTATGGCAGCCACTGCAAAAGTCATGCGTCAGCGTTACGGCCAGGATATAAAGATCGTTGCCATAGGCCCCTGTATTGCAGCCAAAGATGAAGCTTTGCGGCTTGAGGGCGATGCAAAGATAGATTCGGTGCTTACTTTTGTAGAACTTCGCAGGCTTTTCGGCGAATTTAACATCAGGGAAAGCCATCTTGAATTTTCGGAATTCGATCCGCCCCTGGGAAACAAAGGTTCGCTTTATCCTATAAGCAACGGTATTTTACAGGCAGCCGGCATCAACGAGCATCTCCTCAGCGGGAACGTCATCACGACCGAGGGCAGGAACAATATGCTGAACGCGGTCAAAGAGTTTGACAGCCGCATTGACCTCATCCGCCGTCATTTTAATATTTTTTATAATGACGGATGCCTGATGGGACCCGGAACTTCACCGGGCGGTGAGAAATTCCTGCGCCATGCACTGGTTACTGATTACGCAAATAAACGACTGAACATCCTTGACCCTGAAGCCTGGCAGATTGATGTGAGGGAGTTTGAGGGGCTGGATCTTAGCCGCAGCTACCAGGCTGATGATCAGAGGCTTGCACTTCCTTCTGAAGAAAAGATAGATGAAGTGCTGAAAATGATCAACAGGAGGGAGCAGAAAGATAATGACGTGGGCTGTGAATCATGCGGTTATCCTAATTGCCGTGAATTCGCAATAGCAATTGCCCAGGGCCTCGCCACCACCGATATGTGCCATATTTTCAGCGGGAGGAACCGGCAGGAATACATTCGCACCCTTCGCAGCACCAACGAAAAACTTGCGAAGACCCAGGAAGCCCTGAGGATATCAGAGGAAAAGGCCAAACATGAGAAAGATGGCCAGAAAGAAACCTATGCACTGGTTTCTTCCATGCTTCAGCAGCTCGTATCGGGAGTGGTGATAGTAGATGAAAACCTGAAGATACTCCATGCCAACAAGGCATTTATACGTATTCTCGGCGAGGAAGCGGCTATGGTCGATGAGGTGATCCCCGGCCTTGAAGGGGCTGACCTGAAATCGCTTCTGCCCATACATTTTTATAAGATATTCTCTTTTGTTCTTTCTTCGGATGAGGCGGTCGAAAGAAAAGACGTGCAGTATGGCGAAGGATTGCTTAATGTTTCAGTTTTTCCCCTGCGTTCAAAAAAATTCGTTGGCGGGATCATACGCGATATGTACATGCCCGAAGTTTACAAAGAGCAGATCGTCACCCGTATGAACGAGGTGGTGGATCAGAATTTCGACATGGTCCAGAAGATTGCATTCCTCCTAGGTGAAGGGGCTGCAAAGACCGAGCAGATGCTTAATTCCATTATTGAATTGCATAAATCGCAGAACAGCAAATAGGTCCTCGAATGGACGAAAAATTCTATATTGAAGTTGTTTGCAAGCAGAAACACCACGGCGATGCCAGGGTTTGCGGGGATGTGTTTTATTCCCGGAAGATACGGGAGGAAGGCCGCATCATAGCTGTGCTTTCCGATGGAATGGGGCACGGGATCAAGGCCAATATACTCGCCACCCTTTCATCCACGCTTGCACTCAATCTTACCCAGGAACATAAAGGCGTCGAGGTCATTGCAGAGATCATCATGAACACCCTTCCTGTCGACAGCGTTAAAGAGATGAACTACTCAACCTTCACCATCGTTGATATCGATGTGGACGGGGAAGTTAAGATTCTCGAGTATGAAAATCCGAAGACCTTGTTTTTCAGGGGCGCCAGGGCATTCGAGCCTGTTTGGAACGGTGTCGTCCTTGAAGGAGTAAAACATGCCGGGAAGGAAGTGCTGACCACTGGTTTCAGGCCTGTAAAGGAAGACCGAATCATTTTCTGTTCCGATGGGGTGGTGCAGTCAGGGCTGGGTTCCGACAAATACCCCCTTGGTTTCGGGCAGGAAAACCTGCAGGTTCTTCTTGCTGATGCAATCCAGGAAGAGCATGATATTTCGGCCGACAGGCTTGCATCGAAAGTCATTGACCGCGCTAACCTGAATGATGGTTTTCACCCTAAAGACGATATTTCATGTGCTGTGATTTATTACCGTGAACCGCGTAAGCTCATGATCTGCAGCGGACCTCCTGTCGATCCGGTGAACGACAGCCTGATGGCCGGCCTGCTTCAGCAGTTCGATGGCCGAAAGATCATTTCGGGGGCGACCACCGGGGACATGATTGCACGGGAGTGGGGGAGGGAGATCGTTGATGAGAATGTCATGACCGATCCGGAGCTGCCCCCGGTTTCGCATATGGAAGGTGTTGAACTGATCACCGAAGGGATACTCACGCTAAGCAAGGTGAGTGAACTGTTAAAAAAATACAATTCAGCATATGAACTTGGCAAAGGACCTGCCGACCTGATTGTAAAGGCTATTCTTGAATGTGATGAGATTCATTTTATTGTGGGAACCAACATCAACGTGGCTCACCAGGATCCGACATTGCCTATGGAACTTGAATTGAGACGGACGGTGGTTCACCGGATTGTGCGCACACTTGATGAGAAGTTCATGAAAGAAGCGAGCATGAAGTTCTTCTGAAAATTTTTCTTCTATATTTTGCCCGGACTGGTTTTCTCGTATAAACAAAAGCCCGCAAGAACTTTCGTCCCTGCGGGCCAACCATCAAGTATTAACCAAAAAAACCAAAAGTTTATGAGTTGTACTCCGCGATGATGTCTGCTACGCCATCGGGAGCCACGCGTCCGTATACTTTTTCGCCAACCAGGACCACCGGCGCCAGTCCGCAGGCACCAACGCACCTGAGACAACTCAGTGAGAATTTGCCGTCGGGGGTGGTTTCACCAACCTGGATCTTCAGCTGGCGTTTGAATTCTTCAAGTACCTTTTCAGCTCCGCGCACATAACAAGCGGTGCCAAGACAGATCGAAACGGGATGCTTGCCTTTGGGCTGCATGGTAAAGTAGGAGTAAAATGTGACCACTCCGTAAACGTGGGCCACCGAAATACTGAGTTCCTTGGCTATGATTTCCTGCACTTCGGCCGGAAGATAGCCGAAAAGGCCCTGGGCCTTGTGAAGAACATTGATAAGCTCTCCTTTCTCGTTGTTGAAAGCCTTGCAAACATCTTTCAACTTCTGGATCTTCTTTTCCGATATAGAGCCTCGATTCTCCGTAAATACACGAAGCGTATATATCTTCCGGGATCCATGGAACATCGCCCATGGTCTTGAGCCTATCGAGGCATAGCTTTATCTGTCCCCAATTCGCTTTGATATCGGATAGCGTCATCATTTGGTGGATGCCTCCAGGGCCTGAGCGGATGCTTTCAGGGCCTGAGCGGATGCTTTCAGGGCCTGAGCGGACGCACCTCCGCTCAGGTACAGCCTTGCCGTTTCCGGAAGTTCAGGCCAAACCGGGTTGAAAGGGTCCGTAGTATTCTGAGGAAGATCGCGTAATGTCTGCCTGTAATCCACATAGAGAGATCCATTCGGAAAATCCGGCAGTTGCGTCTTATCGGTATCGGCGAGGAGCTTGTTTCTTCTGGTTCTCAAGGCATCCCATGCCCTACCTGTCAAAACGCTTTGGTCTTTATCCTGTATGAGGACTTCGCCATTCTCGAAGTCCCAGAAGGCATTGGTTGTCTTCCAGTCCCGATTTTTCAGGACTTCCAGGGCGTCCTGGTTAATTTCTATGCTTGCCATTCCCGGCAATTCGTGAATATCAACGTTGTCCCCTATGGAGTGGACCGAGCGTATCCTTCCGGTTTCATTTTCGACGGTTATATAAAACTTCATGGATTACCTCTTGATCTGGAGCACGGTCAACGCACCACTCAAGCCGTCAGTGTTTGTGAACGGACCTGCATCGCCATCGGCTGCCAAAGTCAGTGTGTAAGTCCAGCTTTCCCCTCCCGAGATAAGGGCATAGGCGCTGAATCCGACATCTATGGTCCCTGGATTTCCCCATGTGTTTGAACTGCGAGCGAATCTCCCCATATTGTCGCCGGCGCCGGACACCGCGGTGCCGGTCCCGCAAATCCTCACGTAATTGCTGGTGTTGTAGTTTCCCGACCGGGTGAGTTTCGCGTAATAAGTCGCATTCCCGGTAAGCGATCCGGGGTTTTGCAAAGTGATGGTGATATTTGTCTTGGCAGTCGGGATTTGCGTGATCCGGTAGGTTCCGCTCGCCACGACGTTGCCCCCGTTTAGAGCGTCAGTTATTTGAATGATCAGGTCTTCATTGGAGTCGGGGTTACTTCCGACTCGCTGCAACTTAAACGCGACCCCACCGAGCGTGTACCCGCCAGTTGCCACAGTAAAGGACTGCCCCTGACCCTGGTTGGTTTCCGACCCGGAGCCGCCGTAAATGGGATAGTAGCTGTTATAAGCCCAACCTTTGAGGAATAGATTTGTCATCGCCGGAGACAGGCCTGTGCTTACCTGATCGGCAACGGCAAGGTTGAACGGAGCATTCACGGATTGAAGCACCTGGCTTACGGCCCCGAAGGTCCGGCTTAAATACATCGTGTTCAGGTGGTCGCTGCTGCATTCCGCTGAAGCCAACAGGAGCACGGAAGCCCCGGCCTGCATCGCCATCCCCGGAGCCC
>Ga0118677_10004036_pt1 | contig 27112 bp, 22 predicted proteins | sample AliMusrvi5mmetaG_FD_86154 | JGI IMG/M metagenome (GOLD analysis project Ga0118677, IMG submission 86154) | reverse complement strand
GCGGATAGATTCACTTTACCGCCTCCCAGGCAACCTGACGGGAATCGAACACGGGTCCTTCAGTGCATGTGCGTTGATATTCCCAGCCATCGTTGGTCTTGATGGGGACCACACAAGCCAGACAGACGCCGATCCCACAACCCATGTGCTCATCCAGCGAAAGCTCCGCTGGCAGATCAAACTCCGCCGCGAGTTTGCCGACAGCCTTCAACATCGGCGTGGGCCCACAGGCGAACAACTTTCGTCCTGGCATGCGTTTGCTTAGTTCGGCCGACAGTGTGTGAGTCACCAGGCCATTTTCGCCATAGCTGCCGTCCTCGGTTGTCACACGCACCTCCCAGCCCAGCGAGCGAAATTCCTCTTCACAGAGAATGTCCACACGGCGTCGCCCACCGACGAACGCTACGCCTTTCTGCGGCGACCGTTGCGCCAGCATGTAGAAGGCTGCCATCCCGTAACCCCCAGCAACCAGCAGCGGAACCTCTCCGCCAGGCTTCGGCACGTTGAACCCGTGGCCGAGCGGACCGATCATATTCAATTCTTCGTTTGGTCCCATCCGCGATAACACTTCCGTCCCTTCCCCGATGGTCTTGTAGAGAATGGACAAAGTATCGCCGGAAACCTGAAAAATGCTGAACGGCCGCCGCAGCAGGGCGTGCTTCAACGGCAGGATACGGAGGTGGACAAACTGGCCCGGTTGCGCCAGGGGCGCAATTTGAGGTGCGCGCACTACCACTCGAAAGTAAAGATCGGTGTCGCGCTCGTTGGAGATAATCCGAACCGTTTGTTCAACCATCGCCGTTGAGCATGGGCGGGGCAGGGGGAGGTGTCAACGTTACGATGAAGTTCCGACCGCAGCAGTAGGGGACAGAGATCGGCGTCTCATTGCCAAGAACGGGCAAGACGCCCGCCCTGGCTTTATGCCCCTACACGTTCGGGCGAGTGGCGTGGTGCTCCGCCGGCATCCCCATTCGGCTTGGCGCCGAGAAGCTTGCGGTAGGTCGCCATGGCCAGCAGCGGCCAACTGTTCCGATACATGTCGTATTTGAGGTAGTAAACCTTCGGGAACCCCGTGCCGGTCGTCTCGTGCTCCGTCCAGGAGCCATCGGAGTTTTGCGTGCGGACGAGATACTCGATTCCGCGACGAAGGGCAGGGCTAAACGGGTCATCAAACGTGCAGAGACCCATGACGGCCCATGCTGTCTGTGAGGCCGTGCTCGGACCCTGACCTTTGAAGACCGGGTCGTCGTAGGTGTTGCAGCGTTCGCCCCATCCGCCGTCCTCGTGCTGCACGCTTTCCAGCCAGTCTCGGGCTTTCGTCAGCCACGGCTCGTTCATATTCAGATTCAGGGCGCGCAGGCCACGCAACACTTGCCACGTGCCGTAGATATAGTTCACGCCCCAACGGCCATACCAGGACCCGTCTTCCTCCTGGTGCTCGCGGATGAAGCGCAGCGCCTTCTGGACTTGCGGGTGCTCGACACTCCAGCCCTCGTAACCAAGCAATTCCAGAATTCGCGCTGTGATGTCGGCGCATTCCGGGTCGAGCATTGCGTTATGGTCGGCGAAGGGCACCTTCTCCAGCACGCCCTTCGTGCAATCCTTATCGAAGGCGGCCCACCCACCGTCCTTGCACTGGAAGGTCATCATCCATTTCAAGCCGCGCTGGAAACACTCGTCGCGCTTCTGCCGGTCGTTCGTTGGGACATTGCGTAGCGCGAGCAGCACCATCGCCGTATCGTCCACGTCTGGATTCCACTTGTTCTCGAACTCGAACACCCAACCGCTCGGTTCGACCTTGGCAGGATTCTTGTATTGCCAGTCCCCGCGGAACCGGATTTCCTTGGTCATGAGCCACTCCGTCGCGCGGGTCAGTGCCGGGTGATCCCCGGGAAGACCGGACTCATGCAGGCAGATATCGACGATGGCGGTGTCCCAGACCGGCGATAAGCATGGCTCGATGCGGACACTCTGTTCGGTTTCATGTTGAAGCTTCTTCAACTCGCGCTCTGCCCGCGCGATTTGCGGATGATCGTCCGGGTAACCCATGGCCTTGAGCGCGATGAGCGAGTAGAGAATGCCCGGGAAGATCGCAGCCAACCCGTCCGATCCTTCGAACCGCTCCAGCATCCACTGCTCGGCCTTGCGCAGGGCCCGCTTGCGGAACGGGTGGATGTTGTTCTGCGCAAACCACTCCGCGAACTTGTGCACTCGGTCGAGCCAGAGAAAGAAATTGCGCCACGTGATTCGTTCCGGATCGGGCGGCAGCGCCAGATCGCGTTCGTGAATGCCCTCCGGGTAAAGCTCGTTGAGATTGATATTCTTCTTCAGCTCGCGGGTGGGCTTGAAATGGTTGATGATCGCCAGCGGCACGAGCATGGAGCGGCTCCAGGAACTCATCTCGTTGAAGTTCACGTAGAACCATTTCCCGATCAGGATGACCTCGCAGGGGATGGTTGGCACATATTCCCAGGGGAACAGGCCCAATAATGACAGATACAGCTTCGAAAACGTGTTCATGCGTGGCACGCCCCCGAGGTTTAACGCCGTTTCGCGCGCACGCAGCATTCGAGGATCAGTGACAGGCACTCCGGCCAGTTTTAGGGCCAGGTAACATTTGATGGTGGCATTCACCTCCGAGGGGCCGCCGTAGTAGATGTTCCAACCACCGTTGGGTGATTGCATCGAGAGGATGTGATTCACCGCCTTGCGCTGCCATTGGAGGTCCACTTTGCCATCCCAATGGTGATAGGCGACCACGTCCGCCGGCAGGGTGGCATCCACCATCAACTCACCGATCCAGTAGCCTTCGGGCTTCTGCTGGCTGAGCAAATAGCTTTGCGACCGCTCAATCGCGGCGTCCAATCCGATCGGAGGCTGTAACCCCGCGTCTTGCAGACACGGGGTTTCCTCTGCCCGGCGATCTCTTAACGATGCGACATCCACTCTCATACTCTGCGGAATCAAGTCCGACGTGTAAAGGGACAACCAACACGGCCAGCTTGGAACGTCTACGCCCGACCTTACATCATGTTCCGAAGGTCCGAAACCGTTCCCTTCCCCTCAAGCAGGAAATCACAAGCTCGGATGAAGCGCTAAAGGCTTCTCACTTCGGACTTCGAACTTCGGACTTCGGACTTACTCTCCAGCCCATCAGGCAGCCGGTACCGCAACTACCCGTCCGCTCCTGACCGACTTGGCCTCCGCCTCGCAAATCTCAACCGCGCTGAGGCCATCCTGTGCCGTGACCACCTGGGGAGCCTTGCCGCTCCGGATCGCTTCCAGCATGTAGCTCATTTCGCTGCCGTAACCATCCAGCCCGTCGCATTTCATGATACGCGGCTTCTTGCTTTGCTCAACGATACGTAAGGCCTCCGCACCACGCGCCAGGTCAAAGTCCAGCGTCGCTCGTTCGCATAACAGCGTGTAGGACATGTTGAAGTTCCCCATTAGCAGCCAAGTGCCTTCCGCGTGGACGATCGGGCCATCGGGGAAGTTATATTGGGTCACCACGTGATCAATCGAGTCGCCCCCTCGCGTCACGCCGGTTGAAAAGACGCTCTTCGGCCTGCCAAACAGGAATTGCACGAAATCCGTGTCATGGATATGCATGTCCAACAGGGCGCCGCCCGACAGTTTCCCGCTGCTATACGTGGCCTTGCTCCAGCCCGGTGTAGGCGACACTCGGCGAAAGCTCGCTGCCTGCACTTTGCCGTAAGGAAGATCTGACACCACCTGCTTCAGGAATGACCAGCCCGGCCAAAACCGCATGCACATGGCCGGCATGAAGAATCCGGACGCCGTCTGTGCCGCTTTCACAATCTGACGCGCCTGCGCAGAGCTGAGCGCCAGTGGCTTCTCGCAAAGCACATGCTTGCCTGCCTTGAGCGCCGCAATGGCTTGCTCCGGATGCAACACTGTCGGCACACAGAGGTCCACCAGCTCGACCTGCGGGTCAGCCAGCACTTCGTCCAGGACGCGATAGACCTTCACGTCTCGGCCCAGGTCGATGGCCCCCGAGCCGGTGATGTTGCCCGTCACTCCCGGCAAGATTCCATTGACCGGTAGGCGAACCGAGTCGCATACCGCCACGATTTTTGCTGCCTTAAGCTTCTGGTAGGTCGTGATATGCGTCACACCCATAAAGCCCAGCCCCACCACTGCGACATTCACCTTCCGATTCGTTTGCTTGGATTTCATATACGTCTTAATCTGTTTCAGCACACACTTACATCTTTGCCACTACGTCTTTCGCTGTCCGGATATCCGCCACCCGCTGGCTGCCGGCTTCGCGTTCGATGACAAAGTCACCGGTGTAATTCAGTTCCCGCAGCGTCGCAAAGAAGGCCTTCCAATCCACCTCGCCGGTGCCGACCGTGACTTCCTCGCCCCAGGTTCCTGGCACCTTTGTCCGTCGCGCGTCCTTGATATGCACAGCGCGAATCGACGGTCCCAGCGTGCGCAACGCGGCGATGGGATCACCCTTGTCATAGAGAATCATGTTAGCGGGGTCGAAGTTAACTCCCACGTTCGTACGCTTGAGCTTCTGCAAGAGCTGCGCCAGCACCGGGGCGGTCTCTTGGCCCGTTTCCAGGCCCAGCGAAATGTTCACGGCCTTGAAGACATCGGCCGTCTCGGCCAGCCGCCGCAGCATCTTAGCGAAGTTCGGGTCGTTCTCGTCGTGCGGCATGAAGCCCGCATGGAACGTGACAAGTTTCAGCCCGAGCCGCTGCGCCAGTGTGGCGGTAGCCTGGATATTGGTCCAGTTCTGCCCCCACGTCGTGTCGGGCGCAATGCCGCCCGTGACACGAATCGCGTCCAGTGTCGAGTAATCCTCCCCGACGCAACCGAACATGCCCGAGACTACCGTGAGACCGTTCTGATGGAACAACTCTGGCGTCGCTCCCCAAACAGCGGGATTATCCCGTAGTGGATCCAGCGCGAGTTGGACGCGGCGGATGCCCGTCGCTTGGAGTTTAGTGATAAGATCCTGTGGGCTTGTCGGCTGCAACGACCAACTGCAGACCGCCAACCGCTCAACCAGAGGCTCGTTCTTTATGTTCATAGGTTATTTGTACGTTCTTGCTTGTCAGTAATTCGCCCCGTTATGCCACACTCTCGGGACCGGAGCAACAGCATGTTGGCGGTTTAGCCGCCGGCCTTCGCCACTTGGATCGCCCTTGCCACTTGCTCGATCGCTTCGATATGACGCTGGCGGTGCTTCTCCAGCGTCGCTTTCCAGGGCGTTTGCAGGAAACCCATCAAATGCCCCGCGCCGAGGGTTCGGTGGCACTCTGCGGCGAGCAGTTCGAAATTGGTCGCGTTGTAATAGTTACTCCCCGTTGGGATCTGGTCATACCCGTGCTGATCCAGTTCCCGAAACGCCTTGGCCCGTGTGTCCGCCGGGTCGATCTTCGCGTCGTAATACCAGTTACTCTGCACCACGGACTTTGGCATCTTCCGGTAGAACAGCTCCGGGTGATGCCAGACATAATCCGACCAGATCCACGGCCGCGCGCCACCCTTCTCGACCTCCTTGACCAGGAACAGGAAGTCGTGCCACCACGCTTCATATTGGCGGATGACGACATGCTCGTAGTACTTCTGGTTCCCGTAATCCTCCTCGTCCATGCCCAGGTGGAAGAACCTGGGCCGGTCGAATAAGCGGATGACCTCGGCGACCAGGTCGCGGCAGACAGCATAATAGGTCTCGGTCGAGACGCAGCGTGCGTACTTGCCCAGCCACGCGTCATGCGTAGTGGAGAAATTCAATTTCGGGATCGGCTCCAGGCCGAGCGACCGCATCGTTTGCAACTCCTTACGCAGTTCGGCGGTGCTCCAGGCGCCCTTGACCGCAATCTCCGGGTGGCTCTCGTATTTTACTCCGTCACCCAGGTCAATCACCACCAGGTTCATCCCCGCCTGCTGCATCTTCTTGAGAAGTTCATCCCAGAGGCTGCGGTCGAAACGGAGTTCGGGCCGGTAAACGGAGTCGTCCCCTTTGAGTTCCGGCGCATCCCAATCGCACCACATATTTGTGCCCAGGTGCAGCAGGTTCCCCCAGATCAACTTGGGCTTGGCGCCACCGGCCGTCTCCGAGCCGTGTGCCGGCACCGCGCCCACCAGGGTTCCAACCGAGGCTGCCGCCCCGAGTTTCAGAAAGTCTCTCCTATCCAGTTTCATGCCCGCGAGCGTAGCCGCATGCGCAGCGCCGTCAAATCGTAATTGTAGCGGTAACGACGAGGTCACTCGCCACTCGACACCCGCCCCGCGTCACATTACTCTTTACCCCGATGGTTCTGGATTTCACCAAGATGAACGGCGCGGGGAATGACTTTGTGCTCATCGATAACCGGGCACGAACGGTCAAGCTTTCTCGCGAACAGGTGGTGCGGCTATGCGATCGGCACCGCGGAGTGGGGGCGGATGGCGTCATGCTGCTGGTGCCGTCGGGTGGGGGCAAAGCGGATTGGGCCTGGCAGTTCTACAACAGCGATGGTAGCACCGGCGAGATGTGCGGCAACGGCGCGCGTTGTTTCGCGCGGTTCGTGCAAAAGCTCACCGGCGTTAACGCAGGTTTCACTTTCGAGACCGAAGCGGGCGTCATCGCCGTCGGATTTCAGGGCGAGCGGGTCACAGTCAGCCTAACTCAGCCAAAGGATTTGCGGGTTAATCTACAGGTGCCGTTCTCCGTGGGAGGTCAGCCGCTTCATTCGATCAATACGGGGGTGCCGCACGCAGTGCTGTTTGTGCCCGACGCCAACCGTGCCATGGTTCAGCAGCTCGGCCCGGAAATCCGCCGTCACCCGCACTTCGCCCCGAAAGGCACTAACGTGAACTTCGTGCAGGTGCTCGGACCGAACCACATCCGGGTGCGGACGTTCGAGCGTGGGGTGGAAGGAGAGACGCTGGCCTGTGGCACTGGCGTTACCGCCTCGGCGCTCATCGCAGCCCGGTTGCAAGGCTTCACCTCGCCCATCAAAGTCCAGGTCCAGGGCGGCGACCAACTGGAAGTCAGCTTCAAGGAAGACCGCGGAGAGTTCACGGGCGTACAATTGACCGGCCCCGCGGAATTTGTGTTCGAGGGAAAGATAGAGATTTAATATGTTTACTGGAACCTACACGGCCATCGTTACGCCTTTTAGTAGCGGCAAGATTGATGAAACGGCCCTTAAAAGCCTGATCCTGCGACAGGTCCGCGCAGGAGTCGATGGGATTGTGCCGGTCGGCACTACCGGCGAGTCGCCGACAGTGGATTACGACGAGCACATCCACCTCATTGCTCTATCAGTGGAGACTGCTGCTGGGAAGATTAAGGTGCTCGCCGGTACGGGTGCCAACTCGACGAGCGAAGCGATCCACCTGACCCAACGGGCCGAAGAGGCTGGGGCCGACGGCTCCCTCCAGGTAGCGCCGTATTACAATAAGCCGACCCAGGAGGGCCTGTTTCAGCACTTCCGTGAAGTAGCGCGGAACACGCGCTTGCCTATTGTGCTCTACAGCATTCCCGGCCGCTGCGGTATCGATATTGGCGTGGACACCGTCAAGCGCCTGGCGCAGCAGTGCAAGAACATCGTCGGCATTAAGGAAGCAGGCGGCAACGCCGACCGCGTGAGCCAGTTGCGCGCGGCGCTCGGGCCCCGCTTCGAGATCATGAGCGGCGATGATTCGCTGACCCTGCCATTCATGGCCGTAGGCGCGCAAGGGGTTATCAGCGTGGCCTCGAATGTGATTCCACGCCAGGTCTCGCAGATGGTCAAAGCGTATGCCGCAGGCAAACTCGGCGCCGCGTCGAAGATCCACCAGAAGTATTACCCGTTGTTCAAGGACCTATTCATCGAGACCAACCCGGTGCCCGTCAAAGCAGCTCTGGCGATGCTGGGCCAAATCAAAGAAGAGTACCGCCTGCCGCTGGTCCCCATGAGCGCGAAGAACCGCGAGGTCCTGATGGGGACCATGAAGGCGGTGGGATTGTTGAAGTGAAACGTGGCGTGTGATGCGTGAATTCACGTATCACGTTTCACGCATCACGCCACAGGCCCACCGGTTCTAAAGACCGGATGGGCGGTGCACTGAATCTACGTCTTGGCGGGCTCAGCCGGAGCCGCGGCAGGTTGCTTGCCGAACAGGATAAACACGAAGACCCAGAAGAGGCAGAACACGGCCGCAGGGATAAAGAACCCCTTCCAGTTATGCCGCTGGGCTTTCAAATAGTCGTCACGAGTGACCCGGGTGCCAATCTTGTCGAAGGTCGCTTTCAACTCGGCTTTGGTGTAGGTAACTCCGCCAGATTCCCACGCATCCGGGAGCTTATCGACGTCAATCGAACCATCCGCCTTCGTATATTTGCCAAGGTGTTCCCCAAAGTTGAAAACACCTTTCTCACCTCGCAGGTATTTGGCTGATTTTGCCAAATCTAGATAACGCCACGCCGAGGTTTCCATCTCAGGAACATTCCAGGCGGGAAGACCCTTCGCGGCTTTCCCTTCTTGCGCTACGACGGTCTTCGTGATTGCCGGGGCATTTCGGTCAATCTGGAAGCCAAACAGGTAACCGCTCAGCACCTGCCCAATTCCCAGAAGGAGAAACGCTAGAAGACTCTGAACGCTCGCCTTGAGATTAGCAGGGGCAACACGGTCGCCAAACATGTAGGCCGCTACGTAAAGGAAGGCATAGGCCATACCATGGCAAAGAAGCCCGATCAGGGCGAACTGGAAGCCCGCCATAGTGAAGATGAAGTATCGAACTGCCCAGGCGCTCATGCCGATAACCAAAACCCATTTAAGGCCGAATCTAGCGACACAAAAGGGAAGCAGCGCCATGAAAATGAGCTCAGAGAACTGGTTGAGTGTCGTCAGCGCGACTGGTGCCGGATAACCAGATTCGGACAGATAGGCAACCACGGACGGGAAGAAGTAATTGCTGCCGAAAATACTCACCATGAATGCGCAAAGGACAAAGATAGTAAAGGTAGGGGACTTGAACATCGCCAATGCCCCCAAACCGAAGTTGTCCGCCTTTGCCCCCGCGGCGGGCGCTCCCTTGGGCGGGGTATCCGGGAGGGTAAAGGAGTAAAGTCCGAGGAAGACACCGCAACCACCGCCAATGAAGAAGAAGCTCGGAGAGGCGGCGCCCCCCGCGAGGATTTCCACGGCCAGATTGACCAGGATCCAGCCAGCCGTCCCAAAAATGAAGACCTTAGGCGCCGAAGCCGAATCCGGAATGTGCTTGAACACTACGGTGTTGATTAGTGGGATGGACGGCATGAAGCAGAGGCCGGAGATGAGCATCAAGACCATCAGCGACGCGAACGGAACCACGACCGCGCCCCCGGCCGCCTGGGATTCTGCCTGGGCACAGATTACGCCACAGGCCACCAGAGATGCCCCGCTAATCAGATGCAATAGGCCAAGAACCTTCTGGGCGGAAAAGTAACGGTCCGCGATGGGACCAATGATCATCGGGGCGATGATCGCTCCCAAGGGAATCGCCATGAAGAGGTACCCAATGTGAGGGCCGCTCATCTTCCCATTGAGGTATCCTCCGAGGGCTACAGACCAACTTCCCCAAATCGCAAATTGCAGCAGATACGCTAACTGCAATCTCGGGTAAACACAGCGCACTTTGTTCTCTGTCATTCTAGGCTCCTGGTTGTTTTCGGTTGAAACGATTGATCACCCTTAAGGAAGGGTCAGAATATACACCGCGCGTCTTATGGCAGGAAGCTCGGTAGGGTTCAAGAGAAAAACTTGTTAAATCACCAGAAGCGGCTTTCTCCCTTGAGTTTTGGTGTTCGGGCGGTAACATTTTTTGGCGTGGCCCTGGGATCCGGCAAGGTGAACGGAGTGGGCAACGGTTTATGCTCAGCGATCTCAGAGCCCATGAAATCAGGCACGTATGACCAAGATCATCATAGCTGGTTCTAAGGGTCGCATGGGGAAGGCACTCGCCTCCTGCGCAGCCCATCATTACGATCTACGGATCGTCGGTCAGATCGACCAGGGCGACGATCTCCAGACGGTGATAGGGCAGGGGGATGTTGTTGTTGATTTCAGCTCGCACAGCGCCACGCCTGCCATCGCGATGCTGTGCGCAGTTCACAAGAAGGCGATGGTCGTCGGCACCACTGGCCACTCGGAGGAGGGCAAATCCCAAATAGCCGATTGCCAATCGCAGATTCCTATTGTGCTCTCCTCGAACTTCTCCACCGGCGTCAACGCGCTCTTTTGGCTGACGCGCAAGGCGGCGGAGATACTGGGGCCGGGCTTTGACCTGGAAGTCGTCGAGATGCATCACCGCTTGAAGCGCGATGCCCCGAGCGGTACGGCCAAGACTCTAGCCGAAATTCTAGCCGCAGTCCGCAAGCAGCAGCTTGATAAGGTGGCGCGGCATGGCCGGCTGGGCATCGTGGGCGAGCGCACCGCGGAGGAGATAGGCGTGCATTCGATGCGCGGGGGTGATGTGGTAGGAGACCATACGGTGATCTTCGCCGGGCTCGGAGAGCGGGTTGAACTCACCCACAAAGCCTCAAGCCGCGAGACATTTGCCAATGGCGCGCTGCGGGCGGCTGCCTGGGTGGTACAGCAGCGGCCCGGACTCTACGATATGCAGGATGTGCTGGGACTGAAGTGAAATCCGAAGTCCGAAGTCCGAAGTCCGAATTCAGAAAGCTGGCTGTCGTGGCTCTGGGGTCGAATCTGGGCGAGTCGCGGCGGAATGTGCTGAGGGCGATGGAGCAATTGAGCGAGCTATCGGAGTATCCCCTGCTTAAGTCCTCGCTGTGGCAGACTGCGCCGGTGGATTGTCCGGCCGGTTCGCCCACCTTTGTGAACGCGGTAGTGGCTTTTGTGCCGCGACGCGGGGCGACCCCGGAATCAGTACTGGCCCGCTTGCAGGAGCTTGAGAAGACGTTTGGCCGGAAGCCAAAGAAAGTGCTGAACGAACCACGCCCGCTGGACCTGGACCTGATCGCCTTCGCAAGCGAGACCCGCGCCGGCAAGGACTTGATGCTCCCTCATCCGCGCGCGCACGAGCGTTGCTTTGTGTTGCAGCCCTTAAGCGAAATTGCCCCCGACCTGATTCTGCCCGGCCGCAAGAAGACGGTGTCGCAGTTGCTCAAAGAACTGCCGGCGTCTGCCTCGTTATCCCCGAAGAAGCTGCCAGTCCGGTCAGGGAGAGGGTCTGGGGTAGTTGCGCTTTGCGTTGCGGTACTAGGGATTTTCTTCTCCTCTCGCGTCCACAGCAGAGCAGACGGTTCGGTGGCGCCGACCTCCCCAGCAAGCGCGATCGTCGCTCATCTGCAATATCGCGAGGTGGGTTTCTCCCCTTTGTGCCGGGAAATTACCGTGGAGCGTGGCGCCCGCTTCATCCGGGAACCGGCGTTTGTGGGGCCGCAAGTATTCCGTGGACGGTTTGTGCTGGACAATGATGACACCAACCAAGCCTTGCCCTTTGCCTGGGACATCCAGGAGCGCAAGCTCTGCCTGGACCTCAACCACAACGGTGATCTCACCGACGACCCGAAAGGAGTGCTGACCGCAGCGGGCCGGGATTTGCAGCTCTTTCGTGGCCTTCGGCTGCGATTCGGTTCCGAGGGCGGCCCCTACGACGTCCTGGTGGACGCGCACGTTTTTGAGCAGGGCGACACGGCGCGTGTGTTCCTATATGTGCGCTCGCTCTGGGATGGCGCCGTTGAATTGGGAGGGAAGAAATGGTATCTGGCGGTGATTAGCCGGACAGATGGCCGGATTGGCCCGACCGCCTCATTGAAGAAGATCGGTGATCGCGTAATCCTCCGGCCTTGGGCAGACCGCGACCAACCGTTCTTGTGGTGGCACGCTTCGTTACCGCACGTGCATGACCTGAGTCACGTTAAGCTCGTGGACTTCCCGTTTCGCTACGCCGGCAACGCCGAGGTCTTCGACGCCTTTAATGCCCCCTCCAAGCTATTCCTTCAGGGCGAGGCTTATCGAGTTGAATACAGTGTTGAAAGTGGTGGGAACCTTGCGGTTGCTTTCCATGCCTTTCAGCCGCCCCTTGGAAAACTCCGCTTGGCCGGCGCATACATTCGGCGCGTTGTCCTGGACGGCGGAGCTGCGGGATTGACGGTGCTGCTGGATTCGCCACCTGCCGAAGTCGACGTCCCGACGGGCGTTTATCCCCGGCAGATCGTTCTGCTGCAACGCACGGGCTTTACCAATGTGGCGGTTGGGCTGGGGACCAACCTCTTCACTCTCGAGGGAACCAACCTGCCGACTCTGACCGCCGGCGGGCCGCTGCAAAATGCGGTCAGTATCTCACCCGACGCCTCCAGCGGCACGGTGTCTCTCAACTATCAGTTGACCAACGCCGCCGGCTTATCATTCCGAGTTGCTTTTCAGGACGAAGGGGCGCCGCCGCGCTTTGAGATTCTCCAGGGTGAACGCCAGGTGGGGGAGGGCCGATTCCACTTTGGCTGAGGGGCCACCTGCGCGTACTCATGGAGAGTACCTGACAATTTGAAAGGCGAAGTCACTGTGGCAGCGCAAGCGGACCTTGGCGGATTAGGTGTCACTCAAGGGTCGGCCATCCCGTGGACTGTGCCAGCAGGATTTGCCCGGCCCACGCCTCCGGTGGGCACGGCGTATCCTTTCAATCCTCCCTCACCTGGCTCGCAAGAGACAAAAGGCGTGTATTGGGTGGTCCTCACACTGCTGCTGGCGCTGGCGGCTCTCTTGGTCAGCCTGAAGCAAAGGCCGCGCTAACGACGGCGCGGAGGATGTCCCAGTCCGGTTCCGATCGCTTGGCACCACTGCGGTAACCCGGCCCAATTACCGCTAACCAGCTACCCTCGGTCCTATTCCCGCCCTCGACTCCGGTCGTCGGATCGAGTATTGTTTAGTTATGATAGCAGAATTGAAGGACCTTCCACCGTTGGTTCTCGCGTCTGCCTCCCCGCGGCGGGTCGAATTGTTGCGTCAATTGGGCGTGGAGTTCAAGGTCGTGCCAGGCGACGTGGCGGAGATTCATCAGGAAGAAATGACGGCACGTGAGCTGTCTCAGGTCAACGCCTACCGGAAGGCTCGCGCGGTGGCGAAGAGGTTCCCGGATGCGCTCGTGCTGGCAGCCGACACGCTGGTCTGCCTGGAAGCCGCCCTGTTCGGCAAGCCGGCCTCGCTCGAAGAGGCGTATCAGATGCTCGAACGATTGCAGGGCCGCACGCACCAAGTGGTCACCGGCACCTGCCTGCTGCATCTGCGCAGGCATCGCCAGGCGGTCTTCGCCGAGAGTACCGCCGTTACGTTTCGTCCCCTCGACGCTGTGAAGATCCGGCGCTACCTCAACCGAGTGAATCCGCTCGATAAAGCGGGCGGCTACGCGATCCAGGAGGAGGGCGATACGATTGTCGAGGAGATCGCTGGCTCTTACTCCAATGTCGTGGGTTTGCCAGTGGAAAGGTTGGTCACAGAGTTGGGAGCTTGGGCCCGAAGCTGAAGGCCGCCCCTCTCAAGCCTTGCTCAGCTCTTGCCAGAGATGCGCGCACATCAACTGACCGTTGGTGAAGCAAGCGAGGTCAAATTTCTCGTTGGGTGAATGTGCGTTGTCGTCGGGCAGGCCCAAGCCCACCATGAGCGCGTCGGCCTTGAGAATCTTCTTGAACTCGTTGACAATGGGAATTGAACCGCCCTCCCTGACCAGGACCGGTTCATGTCCGAAAGCCAGCTTCAGCGCCCGCAAGGCCGCCTGTGCCTGCGGGCCCGTGGGCGACACCACATAGGGCTCAGCCCCGTGGCCCGCATCGATCTCCATGCGTACTGTGGGTGGGCACACCTTCTCGAGGTGTTGCCGAATACGTGCCATAACCCGTTCAGGGTCCTGGTTCGGCACTAGCCGCACCGTAATCTTGGCGCGCGCCCACGACGGCACAATCGTCTTGCTCCCCTCGCCCTGGTAACCGCTCGTGAGCCCGTTGATCTCCAAGGTTGGCCGAGCGGCACGCTGCTCGAGGGGGGTGAAGCCGCGTTCTCCAAAGAGCTCGGGAACGCCAACTAACTTCTGATAATCCCGTGCTTTGAACGGCAACCGCGCGAATTGCTTGCGCTCATAAGCCGACAAGGGTTGCACCTCGTCGTAGAAGCCCGGCACCGTCACGCGGCCTTTCTTATCACGCAGTTGCCCCAACAACTGACAAAGCGCCATCGCCGGGTTGTCCACGGTGCCACCGAAAAGGCCCGAGTGCAGATCGCGCGACGGGCCGTGCAACGTGACCTCGAAGGCGGTAATCCCGCGCAGCCCGTAAGTCAGGGCCGGATGCTTCAGGGATGGCATGCCCGTGTCGGAAATGACGACTGCATCGCAGGCTAGTTCCGCTCGGTGCGTTCGCAGGAAGGACGTCAGACTCGTGCTGCCTACCTCCTCCTCGCCTTCGATGACGAAGGTGAGATCACAGGGTAGCTCGGTCCCGGTCTTGAGGTAAGCTTCCACTGCCTTTAGGTGCGCCAGGTTTTGGCCCTTATTGTCACTCGCCCCACGCCCGTAGAGCACACCTTTCCGGACCTGCGGCTCGAAGGGAGGCGACTTCCACAAATCCAGCGGTTCCGCTGGCTGCACGTCATAATGCCCGTAAACCAAGAAGTGTGGGCGGCGCTGGCCTTTCGTCTTGGCCCGCGGCGTCTTCGCGATCACGATAGGATGGCCGGCCGTGGGGCAGAGCCGCGCCTCCAAGCCGATTTCCTGGCTTTGCTGCACTACCCACTTGGCACACGCTTGTACATCGCTGCGATGCTGTGGCTGCGCAGAGACGCTAGGGAAGCGCACGTAGTCGCAGAGCTCGCTTACGAACCGGGCCTCGTTCTTGCTTAAATAATCAATGACACCTTGCATGGGCAGTCTTTTAGCATGGAAATCCAAAGAAGCAAAGGGAACTTTGGCCCCGTTACTTCTTCTTTGGTCCAAAGAGCCCGTCCAACAGGTTGGCCGGCGATTGATTGGTAGCGGGCGCATTGGTTGCAGGGGGCACGCTGTTGCCCAGAAGGCCGCCTAAGCCCTGCAGTAGTCCGCCAGCCTTGCCGCCAGGTTGATTCGTGCTGGTAGTGGTGGTATTCGTGCCTCCTGACAGCAAGCCACTTAGGCCTTGGAGTGCCCCGCTGTACTGGCCTCCTTTGCCGCCCGCCGCTTGCAGACTGGCGCTGGCCAGAGCGATGTAATTGATCTTCGCTTCGGAATTGCCAAGGGTGCCCTTCATCGTTAGGAACTCGGGCAGTTTGGCATAGGGTGCGTTGGTGGGAGTGTCGCCCAGCATATTGATGCGTTGCGCAACCGACCTTTCCAAGGAAACCGAGACGGGAATTTGGAGAGGGGAGTTAGTCAACACTTCGGCCAGAGTGATGGTGCCACTCGCTTGCGCTTCGAATGTGGGGCTTTGCACTATCGCTTTCTGCAAATCCACGCGGCCGGAGCCCGCGGTGCCGAGCAGGATGATGGAATTGATCGGGGATTTCGACAGATTAGTCGAAGCTCCGCTGCTGCTGGAGCTGCCGCCTGAGCCGGTCAAGCCCTGAAGCAACGATGATGTCGTGCCACTGGGGTTCTTTGCCAGATCGGGGATGACTCCGATCGTCTTGGCTAGAGTTTTGAGCAGGCGAGTGTAGAAAGTGTTGCCCTGGATGTTATCGACCGAGAGATTGAGATTGGTGGAAGAGATGTCGAACTGGCCGGTAAGGCTCTTCTGAAGCCCGGCACCAGTGATGCCTGCGCCACCCAACTTCGCCTGAGCGGTCAGCGTGCCGCTAAGTATTCCTTTGCGATCCGGCTGGAATGAGTTTACCAGCGGCGCCAGCGGGATAGCCAGCGCACTGAGGGACGCATCATATTTATAGCCCGGAACACCCAGGTCCAGGTTAAGCGTCGTGTTCACAGGCGCTCCATTGAGTGCCAGTTTGAACGGATTCAAGACCACGCGGCCGCCATCAATGGCGACGGTGGTCTGCCAATCGGCGATTTCTATTTCGTGCAAATAGAACCGGCGGATGCTGGCAGCAACCGTGAAGTTGTGGAGCGGCAGTTTCATCGCCTCCGGTTCCTTGTTCGCGTCGACCTTCGTGGCCACGGGTGCGGTCCGGGGCGCGGGTGTCGCAGCAGCCTTCTGGGGAGCGGGTTTCTGTCCCATGAACAAGTCGTAATAGCTGGTCACATCCAACGAGTCGGCCATCAGCTTGAGGTTGCCCTGAGTCGCGTTGGTTCGCGACATATCCACCTGTCCGCTCAACTGCACCTGGTTGGTTGCTCGCGACGTCGGTGTTAGCGTGATCAGGAACTGCCGCACGTCGGCCACTTGTTTCTTTAACGATGCATCGACCTGCATCTTTGCCTCCAGCGGTGTAGCAGGGAATTGGCCCTTGGGATCTTTCACTACCAGGTTTGTCACCTGCAAGTCCGCCTTCACCGTCGACGTCCCTTGTGGATCGTATTGGGCTGTGGCGTTGGCGTTGATCGCCACGGACACGAGCTTCTTGTCTCCCAGCGTGGATTCGAGGAAGGGTCCCAGCCCGTACTGGTTAAAATCCGTCAACTTGGCGCTCAGGGTGGCGTTCGTCTTCTCGAAGTCGTACGTGCCGGACACATCAAAGCTGCCGCCCGCATTGGCACCCTGTGTGAGCTTGCCCGTTAGCTTGCGAATTTGGGCCTGCTGCGCCGTGATCCCCATGTCGAAGTCCAGTGCCGAGTTCAGGCTGTGCAGTTCGTTCGTGCCAAATCGTCCGGAGAAATTCGCCAGCGCCAGGCTGCCCGTGACTGCTTGCGTCTTCTGCTTCTGTGTAACATGGGTTTTCAGATCGACTGTGCCGGAAGAAATATTTACGTCCGGTCGTGGCGCGATCTGGACCAGCGCCGCCAGCACCAACTGGGCGGTGGCTTGTACATCCGCGTTCGTTGTGCCCGAATCGTAGGTTCCGGACACTTCGAAACTGCCAGCAGCATTCCCGCCTTGCGTCAGCTTACCTACCAGCTTTCGAATTTGAACCTGCTGGGATGCCATCCCGAGGTCGAAGTCCAGGGATGTGCCCAGGCTGCGGACCTGGTTCGTGCCAATTCGGCCGGTAAAATCCGCCAACGCGAAGCTGCCCGTGACTGCTTGCGACTTCTGCTTTTGTGTAACATGGGTTTTCACTTCGACTGTGCCCGAAGAAACACTCATGTCCGGTTGCGGCACGCCCTGCAGCAGGGGCGCTAGCGCCAACTGGATTGTGGTTTGCACATCGGCATTCGTGGTGCCGGAATCGTAGGTTCCGGACAGATCGAAATTGCCAGCCGCCTTCCCGCTTTGCGTCAGCGTGCCCGCGAGCTTGCGGATTTGGACCTGCTGGGAAGCCATCCCGATGTCGAAGTCCAGCGCCGTCCCCAAGCTACGCAACTCGTTCGTGCCGAATGCCCCGGAGAGATTCGCTAGCGCCAGGTTACCCGCGACGGCCTGTGCCTTCTGCTTCCGGGTGACATGTGCCTTCAGCTCGACTGTGCCGGAGGAGAGGGTGAGGTTCGGTTGCGGTGCCCTACGTAGCAGGGGTGCCAATGCCGCCTGAACGGTAATCTGGAGATCTGCGTCCTCGCTCACCTTGTCGTATGTCCCGGAGCCGGATGCTGTTGCAAGCGTTTCGTTCTGATGTGCGACTTCCAGCTTGTAATCCGTGAAGTTGAACTGGTTCAAGCTTGTGGCTTTGCCATTCGCGCTAAGCGTGATCGTGGCGTCGGCGATGTGGTTGCTGCCGGCGTTCACGGTCAGGTGCTCAATCCGCGAGTCAAGGGCCAACGCTATTTGTTGGTTACCCTGCTGCGACCGCACCTTTGCTGTCAGGTTCAGCATGCCTTCCGGGGCGACATCGCCCAGGAACGGCTTCCAGTCCACGAAGTTGAAACCGGTAATCGCGACCGACAGCGTGGCGTCGCCAAGAGCGATGTTGGTGTTGCCTAACGGAATCTGCATTGGGCTGGTCAGCTCTGCCTTCAGCAGCGTTTTGCCGTTCTGGGTCCCGGATACAGCCAGAGTGCGCAGGGTGGCGACTCCTTGCGCGCGGTCCACGGTGAGGTCGTACTGCTTTCGTAAGTCCAGCCGGGGCGTAGTCTGGTTCATCCGGGTCAACTGGAAGCTGCTCACGTCAAACTGGCCCTTGGCGGTAATCACCGAGCCACCCTTGGCCAGCTCGACTTCGTTCGTCGAGCTGATCGTCGTGCTCCCGAAGTCCATGCCGAACTTGGCTCCCACGACGTTCAGAAGCTGCTTGTCGATGCCGGCGAGCGCAATGCTCAAGCGGCCCTCGAGCTTCTGCATATCGAAAGGCCCGCTAACTCGCAGTTCGCCCAGGCTCGCGTTGCTTTTCTGGAAGCGCAGCGCCACTTCCTTGAGGTCCGTAGGCGTGACATCCACATTCAGCTCTGAACTGAGCCCGGCCGCGTCGGCTAACGCCCCCTCTGCTTTGGTCACTTCGAGGCGGGTAGTGCCCTTGATCGAGCCCGGCTTCAAGTCGGCCGTCAGCGCTAGCGAGACACTGCCCGCCAGTTTGGCTTGCAGCATGACGTTAGTTTGCTGGATGCTGATGTCAGCTCCCAGCGTCAGCTTGCCCGTCTGCCCGTTCTTCAAGTCATCCAAGGTGACGTTGACGTGCGAAAGCTCCGTCACGTCGCGCGTGCCATTCGCGTTGTTCTTCACTTGTCGGATGGTCGCATCCGTTAGCGCGACCTTCCGCACGTCAATTTGCGGCGGCTTGGCCGTGGAAGGCGGGGGCGGCGTCGCAGGTGTAGCCCCGGGCGGCTTCTCCTTCGCGGCCTTCAATATAGGGTCCAGGTTGCTGGTCCCGTCCGGATTCTGGATAAGGGTGACGGTCGGCGAAACCAAGGCCACCTCGTCCACGCGGATGTTGCCCTTGATTATATCCATCAAGCTATAGCGCAGGCGCACCTCGGCGGCGGTCACGAGTGGCTCGGCCCCAGTCGGCTGCACCTTCAGATTATGGAGAATCACCTGGCTGAACGGGCTGATCGAGGCGTCGCTCACGGTTACCTGCGCATTCATCGCTTTGCCGACACGCGGCAGGATTACGCCTTGGAAGAAAGCGGAGCTGGTGGCCGCGAAGTACGCGACAACCAGCAGGACAATCAGAATCCCGAAAGCCCAAACCATCGCCCGGAGCCAGCCGCGCCGTTTCTTGGGCGCCGGTGTAACAAGTGTTGTATCAGCCATATAAATCTTATCTGAAAAATGTTAGGCAGTGTGCGAACGGTGCTGGTGGATGCCAGTCTCGAAGGCCTGCCTCAGGACACCAATATAGCACTATTTGACAGCTTGTCGGCAAGCAATAAGTCCGAATGAGGGACGCTAACCGGACGGCCCCTATTCAGTGGCAAAGTCTCTGCTGCATTGCCTTGGCATCGCAAATGTAGTTAGTTGCTGCCCAATTCGAAATCGAGTAAAGAACCGACTATGCATCAAGAGAGCCTGCTGCTGAATCTGGCTATCTGCCTCGGCGCCGCGCTCTTCTGCGGCTGGATCGCGGCGCACTTTCGGTTTTCCCCCATCGTCGGTTATCTGGTCGCCGGCGTCATCTGTGGCCCATTCACTCCCGGCTGGGTGGCCAACCCGGACATTGCCGAACAGCTCGCCGACATCGGGGTCGTGCTGTTGATGTTCGGGGTGGGACTGCATTTCAAGTTCCATGAGCTTTTCGCGGTGCGGCAGGTTGCCGTGCCTGGCGCGGTGGTGCAGAGCCTCGTGGCCACGGCGGTGGTGATGGTGGCGGCCCACCTGGTCGGAATGAAGTGGGTACAGGCGGCAGTTGTGGGGCTCGCATTCTCTGTAGCCAGCACGGCAGTGCTCGCTCGCATGTTGACCGACCATCATCAGCTCTCCACTCCCGCAGGCCAGTTGGCGATGGGCTGGTTGGTCGTGGAAGATGTTTTTACGGTGATTGTGCTCATCCTGCTGCCCATGCTGGCGGCCAAGCCAGACGCCGACGCTGGCTGGTCGGAAGTGGCAAAGCAGGTTGGCGCCGGCCTCGGCAAATTTGCTGTGCTCGTCGGGTTGGTTGCCGTATTAGGTACGCGCCTTGTGCCCTGGCTTCTAGGCAAAGCCGCCGCCTCGACCGAGATATTCAATCTCGCCGTGCCGGTTGTCGCTATCGGGACTGCCTGGCTTGCGGCGCAGTTCTTCGGCGTTTCGCTGGCTCTGGGATCGTTTCTGGCTGGCATAGTCGCCGGTCAATCCCAACATTTCGAGCGGGTGGAGGCCACCATCAGTCCTCTCCGCGATCCGTTTGCCGCCCTGTTCTTCATGTCCATCGGCACGCTGGTTGATCCGGCATATGTCATGACGCACCCCACCCGACTGTTGTTCGCCCTGATTGTCATTCTCCTCATCAAACCACTGACGGCCCTGGTGCTCGTGCGTCTGTTCCACCGTCCGTTGCACATGGCTCTTGTCGTAGCGATCGGGTTGGCGCAGGTCGGTGAATTCTCCTTCATCCTCATTCGCCAGGGACACGAGTTGAAGCTGCTTCCCGACGATGTCGGCCACCTGCTGGTTGCAGCCGCGATGATTTCCATCATGCTCAACCCGCTCCTGTTCCGGAACCTGCCCCATATTGAACGGCACCTGCGCAAACTGCCCCGCTGGCAGAACGCCTGAGCGCCCCCAATTGTGAGCCGTTGAACAGGTTTCTCGGATCGTCCCTATGCGGCTTGGGCCAGCGCTTGGCGGACGATTTGGGTTCCGTGGGGTCCGAGCGACGATTGCTGCGTGGCGGCCACGATCTCGCGATCTTTACAGAACCGGAATAGTGTACGCCCGGCAAGAATGCAGTCGTTGTCGTGCAATCTGGCGGCCATTGCCCGATGCCCGTGTACCCAGGTGCCGTTACGTGAGCTTAGGTCCCTGACCACGTATTCGGCGCCTTCGCGCTCGATCATGAAATGCCGGCGCGACAAGCCCTCATCGTCAACTTTCACGTCCACGGGCCCGCTGCGGCCAATGGTCACTGGCTCGTCGCCGATTTCCCACCGTTTCGCCGTTTCGCCGTCGTTGCTTAACAAACAAAGAGTCGCCATGTTAAATTCCTTTCGGGAGCCTTACCGGGGCCGCGGGATCACCGACCAATCTCTCCCGCTCTCAACTATTAATAACCCGACCAGGCAAACAGTTGCGGGTGTCTTGCCTGCAGCCGTTTCGTCTCATCTGGTCAGACGGGATCGCCGCCGAAATACTCCCCGCGATCCCGTTTTTGTTAGACTCCGCTTGCCAGCGAAATGTTCAGTGCAAAAGGAGTCTGATTTGCCGCCATGGCAAGTGTCGGGCGTTCCGGTGGCACACCAGCGTGTGCACTCCGATCCTCTTCACCGTTAACCTGAATCGCCAGCGGATCCTGCAATGGCGCTTTAGGCGGGCGCACGCCCTGACTAGTCGGGCCCGCAGGGCTCGGCACTTTCGCGTTGGCTTTCAGCGGGATCGCTGACGGTGCACCTTGGGCTGCAGGAGCGAGCAGTGAAGGGGCCAAGGCTTCCACAATCGCCGGAGGAACTTCCTTCCTCGGAGTGCCGGGCGGAGCCACATCCGTAGTCGCAATCGGTTGCGATTGGCGCACCACCTTGGCGGTCGACACCACCGCGTCCTTCGCTTTCTGACGCAACATAATCACCACGCCCGCAGCACCGCATGCGATGGCAAGAACCAGCGCCACAAAGTTAATGTTCTTCGCATCTTTCGTGATGGTCATTAGATGTCTGGTTCTGGAGTTTGGCAAGGCTAGCGTCCGCCGCAACCCGTTTCAAGCAGCCCGACCGCCTATTCGGCGCGGACCACTACTTCTTCTCGCCCTTCTCGTCTTCTTTCTTTTCCTTCTCCTGGTCGGCGACAGTCTCTTTGGAAACGTCGAGCACCTGGCCGGTCATGGCATCCACCTGGACCTCGGTGATGTCTTTGGTGCCGGGTGTGGCAATGTCAAACGACCAGAGCAACTTGCCCTTTTCTTTTTCGATGTCACCCTCTTTGATCGTACCACCTGGGACCCGGTCCAGCGCGATCTTCTGGGCCTCAGCCTTGGTTATCTTGGCCTGCGCCTCGAGTTTGCTGGTTTTGCCCTCATTGGCTTCTCCCTTTTCCGTCACGCATGCCGTAAAGCCGGCCGCGAGGAGACTGATGGTGACTGCCGAACAGATAATGTGTTTGATCTTCATATTTATATTGTTGCTTGTCTTGCCGGGAAAACTCCCAGTGGCGGTAGTGTAACACAAGCCAGTGACACTCCGGTGACGCTTGGGTGACAGTTTTGTCATGGTCAGGTGGAATGCGCGTCATGAGGTGGGACAAGGGCTCGTGCATCTGGGTAGGCCTGCCAGCGCCCAAGGAGCGCAGACTTTAGGCTGCAGAAGCGCCGGATTATGCAACGGCGCCAGCAAATCCCTATACGCACTTCGGTTTCCACATTTCTGCAGCCTGAAGGCTGCGCTCCTGGGCGCTGGCGGCGGTCGCCAGATACACCCGAAAGGGGCAGGGTGCGACGGCTGGGATTGACTGGGGGCGGGTTTGTGCTTAGAAAGAGGCAAATCATGTCTAGTCTCTCATTGGCACGCCGGAAGGGTCACTGGCAGGCGGCGCTGCTGGCGTCACTCCTGCTTGGGTTTCTGCAACTACCCGCGTTAGGCGAATTCAAGGTTGGGCTGGTGCTGGATCGGGGTGGAAAGGACGACAAGTCCTTTAATTCATCGGCTTACGAAGGAGCAACCCGCGCCCGGAACAAGCTGGGCATCCAGCTTAAGTATGTCGAAGCCCCTGATGACAATGCTTTCGAGCCAATGATGCGGGCCTTGGCGTTGCGCGAATTCGACCTCATTATTGGGATTGGTTTTGCCCAGAAGGAAGCGATTCAGAAGATCGCGGCACAATTCCCTGAGCGGCGTTTCGCCATTGTGGATGCGCAGGTCAAAGCGCCAAACGTCAGGTCGCTGATGTTTCAGGAGCATGAAGGGGCGTATGTCATCGGCGCCATTGCGGCCATGTCCAGCAAGACGGGCAAGATAGGGTTCGTGGGCGGCATGGATATTCCACTTATCCGTCGCTTTGAGATGGGATACGAGGCTGGCGCGAAGAAGATCAACCCCCAAATTGATGTGATCGCCAATTTTGTGGGGGTGACCAGTGAGGCGTGGAACAACCCGCCCAAAGGCAAGGAACTTGCCGTGTCTCAATATGAGGCTGGGGTGGATATCATCTTTGCTGCTGCCGGGGCATCGGGTTTGGGGGTATTCGACGCGGCGGAGGACAAACAGAAGTTCGCTATTGGCGTGGATGCCAATCAGAATTGGACAAAGCCGGGGTTGATCTTAACGAGTATGTTGAAGCGAGTGGACGAAGCGGTCTTCTCGACGATCAAGGATTCCCAAGCAGGAAAGTTCACCGGTGGTGTCCGATGGTTCGGTCTCGCGAACAAGGGCGTGGATTACTCGGTTGACCAATACAACGCGAAGATATTGACCGAGTCTGTGCGTAAGCGGGCGGATGAGCTAAAAGCTGAGATCATCGCGGGTAAGATCGTGGTGCCGGATTATTATAAGAAGTAACCCCGTTGGTCGCGCCACCACTGCGGCGCGGGAACCAGCGTGTCTTTGTGTTTTTGTGCCATTGATGGTTATGGTTTCACCCTCAATTTCTCGGCGGCGGCGAGTTTGCGCTGGTTCGTGTCGAACGTGAGGAATTCCCGCGCGCCCAGGTGCAAGGCCGTGGCGACGTGGAGAACGTCAAAGCTGCGGTGGCCTTCGGGAATTGTATGGCGCGCGGAAAGCTCCTCGGCACGGTGAAGCAAGTCTTGGAAGTTACACGGGGCGAGGACGGCCACTCCATTGGCCAGGTCGGTCTCGAACTGGGCCAACGCCGTTTGGGCGTCAGTCAGAGGCATCCCCTCTTTGGGGTTATGAGAATGCCGCCAAACCTGGAGACGCAGGGACTGACGGAATTCGTAAACGAGCAACGCCGTTACGTGCAATGGCTCTTTCATCGTCGCCGCGTAGGCGGCCGCCAGCCGCGAATTGGCCTGCTGGCGATAAAACGCGCAGAGAAAAGAAGTGTCCGGCAGAGCAATCATCCTTCCTCGCCTTCCAATTCGGCGGCGCGCATTCTGGCGACTTCTTCGGCGGAATAAACGCGGGCGCCAAAGGTCCGTTCCAATCGCGCCATAATGTCCGGCATCTTGAACCGGCGCGGTCTTTCCGGCCCGACGGGTACGAGGCGGGCGAAGGGCTTGCCGAATTTGGTGATCTCTACCGGCTCTCCTTCTTCAATCCACGCGGCGACGCGGGGGAACCGGTTTCGCAAGTCTCTGACGGTTGCTGTTTTCATCGTGAGACCAATGTGTCTCACAGCGTCAAGGCTGTCAAACGGGTTTAAGGGTGAGCAACTCTCATTATGGGGATGGACCGGAGGGTAGGGCGCGTCACTCCGTGCGCGCCGTTCGCTGGCAAGGGCCCCGAGGCCGGCGCGCACGGAGTGACGCGCCCTACCAACCTGACAAAATGAGAACTGCTGTTTAAGGGCGGGCTTAAATCTTAAGCGCCGCCTTGGTCTCAGCCATCAGGTCCTCCAAATCGGGGCGGAGTTCCTCCTTGGTCTTCTTATCCATGCGGTCGATGAAGAGAATGCCATGGAGGTGATCCAGTTCGTGCTGAACGACGCGGGCAAGTAATCCGCCGCAGCGAAACTCGATGGTCTGGCCATCCAGGTTCATTGCTTTCACGTCCACCACGTCGGGGCGGGTGATGTCGGCGTAGATCTCGGGGAAGCTCAGACAGCCTTCCGGGCCGGTCGCTGGCTCGCCGACGGGTTTGACCCCGGGGTTGATCAACACCATGGGCATGAGCTCACTCACGTCCGCCGGTTGACCGTTCAGCTCGAGGGTGGAGGGCCGATCAGTCACGCCGCGCACGTCAATAACGGTCATTTGCCGAGCGACGCTGACCTGCTGCGCGGCGAGTCCCACGCCTTTATAAACGTACATGGTTTCCAGCATGTCCGCGGCCAGCTTCTTTATCGCGGGCGTAACGCTCTCGATGCGTGCGCCTTTCTGGCGGAGCACAGGCGTCCCGTATTTGACGACGACTAGTGGCATGTTCAAACTGGCCAGTTTCGCAGCATGTTTGCCAGGTCCGGGATCGCCGGGCTTTGGCCTGTGCGCACGTAAAAGCCGCTGGTGGTGACGCCGGTAAGCAGGCAACGGTCGGTCGGGAACCCGAGCATCTTGCCCAGGCAGAAGCCGGAGTTGAAATGGTCGCCCGCGCCGGTGGTGATCTTTGGCTTGGGGGTGAAAGGACCCTGGACAAGCGCTTTGCCATCCGGTCCGGAGGCGAGCGCGTAGGCGGTCGGATGGACAATTAGCGTCTCCACGGGAACGCGCTGGTGGATTTCCTTGCAGAGCCTCGTCAATCCATCGGGCGAATGGTCGCTAGTGTCGAGACCGAGATTCTTCCCGATCTCGGTGCTTTCCTTCTCATTCAGCCCCAGCACCACGTCGAAGTATTGCTGGAAGGCAGCCACTAACTTCAGAGCGCCCGAGATGTCCGCAGGGGTCCGCTTCTCGGGGTCAGCGAGGTCAATGAACAGCTTGCGTCGCGGGCCTTTCATGGCCGGGCAGATTTCCTTGAGGACGGCGGCCCAAATGTCACTCATGTAGGTGAGCATGGTCCAGTTGACGAAGCCGACGAGATCGGAGCTGCCAAATCTGCCGGCGAACCGCTCCTGGCCGAACCGGGCTTTAATGTTCTCCCAGTTCATCTGTTTCAATGACTCGTGTTTGCCGAGCATGATCTTCCCGTCGTCGAACTCGAGCGCGTCCGTATAGCCGGGCTCGGCGATGGAATGGACCTTGGCGCGCTTGGCGAAGTCCGCGAACACAGGGTGGAGATTCGGGTAGCCGAGGATGCCCAGGTAAGTCACTTGGAGCCCGAAACTGGCGAGGGCGTTGGCCATGATGGGGCCGTTGCCGCCGAGCTTGTTGAGCTGGCTCACTAATTCGACGTTGGTGCTCTGGCCAGCGGCGGCGGCAAGGCGCTCGGCGAGTTGAGCAATGGTCGGTAAGCGCACATATCGTTCGGCACTTTCCCTCTTGTCCACAACGTGGAGGATATCATCCACAAAGCCGTCCAAGCCGACGAAGGCAGTCATCTGGCTGACACGGTCGGCGCCAGCCAGTAGCTGGACGGCGGTTTGCTCACATTGTTCGCTTTGTTCGAATATGTTCATGTTGAGTCGTATGAATTAAATCGGCTGGATCGAATCCAAGTTGGCACGTCAATCCGGGCTTATGCCGAGGACCTGGAGGATTCGTTCAAGCTCGGAATCACTGAAAAAGGTGATTTCCACAGCGCCTTTGCCCTGGGTGTAGCGCAAATGGACTTTGGTCCCCAGGCGCTCGCGAAGTTGGTTCTCGAGGCTGGCGACATGGGCGTCCCGGATCAGCGGCGTAGGCGGGGCAGGTGTGGTGATGGCGCCGCTTTCGCGGGCTTGCAAGCGTGCGACCAGGGCCTCGGTCTGACGGACGTTAAGCCCTTCGTTGAGGATGCGTTCGGAAGCCAGCCGCTGGTTCTGCTCACTGGCTAACCCCAAAATGACCTTGGCGTGGCCCACGGAAAGCCGGCCTTCCCGGATGCTGGCTTGGAGCGAGGGCGGCAGCTTGAGGAGGCGCAAAGCATTAGCAACCGCCGCGCGGCTCTTGCCGACTTTCGTCGCTACTTCCTCTTGTTTGAGCTGGAACTGCTCGATGAGTTGGGAGTAGCCATGCGCCTCTTCAATCGCGTTGAGGTTCTCACGCTGCAGGTTCTCGATCAGGGCCAGTTCGAGCACGGCTCGGTCGTCAGCCTGCCGTACGATAACGGGGACTTCTGCAAGGCCGATCAGTTGGGACGCCCGCCAGCGCCGTTCACCGGCAATGAGCTCCAGATGGCCGTCGCGCTCCCGGACAATCAGGGGCTGGACGATGCCTTGTTCTCTGATGGAATCGGCCAGTTCCCGGAGGGTCTCGGGGGGGCACCCCTTGCGGGGCTGCAAGGGGGAGGGGCGAACGCGGTCCGGCGCCGCACGTTGCACGTGTTCGCGCGGGTCATTCGC